>VFQT010000185.1_pt1 | contig 101551 bp, 89 predicted proteins | sample 3512381 | NCBI WGS metagenome assembly VFQT01 (sample SAMN10412376, study PRJNA504923) | tailings metagenome | isolation source: Relicate 2 Philex TSF3 active mining site | place: Philippines: Tuba, Benguet | collected 2017-08-29
TCGCGACCCTCAGCTTGGAAGGCTGACGCTCTACCAACTGAGCTACTCCCGCTTATAATTCTTTGTTTTCAGTGGGGAGAGCAGGATTCGAACCTGCGAAGACATAGTCAGCAGATTTACAGTCTGCCCTCGTTGGCCGCTTGAGTATCTCCCCTTCCAATGTGAGCCGGTGGAGGGGCTCGAACCCCCGACCTGCTGATTACAAATCAGCTGCTCTAGCCAACTGAGCTACACCGGCACTGAAAATTTGGTATCAATATTTTAAAGAACTTTCTTAAGTGTTTTCCCGTTTGGGTTTGCAAATGTAGTAAAGAAATGAATACCTGCAAGCGATCGGTGTAAAAAAAATCATTTTTTTTCGATAAAAAAAGAGCGGCACAACTGCCGCTCTTGCTAACTTTTTCATTTTCAGGACTAACTCAATTGCTTCTCCTTATGCTTTTTTACTTGTGATTTTAAGGCATCAACACATAAATCTGCTGCTTCCTCAAATGTTTTACATTGTTTCTTTGCAAACAACTCCTTTCCCGGGATAAGAATTTTCACTTCTGCTATCTTATTCTCTTTCTCTGTATTCTTATCCAATCTAAGAAACACTTCACTCACGATGATCTGATCAAAAAACAACTGCAATTTCGTCACCTTTTCATTGATAAAATCAATCAATTTTTGATCTGCCTTGAAATGAATTGAATGCACCTTGATATCCATGTCTTTTACGTTTTGCGCCCACGCGGGTGAGCCTGTGAATAAATTGAGTTAATTTGAGCAAAAGAATTGTGCGTATAAACCTGCGTCGCTGATAAACTTGCATGACCCATCAGATCTTTCAAGGTCTCCAAGCCTGCACCCCGATTCAACATATGTGTCGCAAAGGTGTGACGCAATACATGCGGACTCTTTTTTTGCTGTGTCGTTACACTCCCAAGGTAAATATTAATTTTTCTGTAAGCAAACTTTGCTGAACATTTTTTGCCGTCTCTCTTTACAAATAACAAATTTTGGCTATCAGCTGATTTTGGCTTGCCAGATCGGTATTCCTGGACCAATTCGAACAGGTCTCGACTAATCGGAATGATGCGCTCCTTATTCCGCTTTCCCAACACCTTTATATGGTCTGCATGTATATTCTTTTCTTCCAAACCCAACAACTCCGATAATCGGATCCCTGTCTGATAGAACATCTCTACCATCAAACGATCGCGCACTCCGTCAAAATCATTTCCGAACAAAGGATCAATACGCGCTGCTGAAAATTCAGATTCTTTAATGAATTGCGGTAGTCGCTTTTCAACTTTTGGCCCACGAACACGCGACATCGGATTCACTTCAACCACACCCTCCGCTTTCAACCATTTAAAATAGGATCGAAGACTACTTAGCTTCCTACTTACTGTTCGATTGGAGAGTCCTGACTCGACCATTTCCACCACCCATGCCCGAACAAGCTGGTGGTTTACATCACGTAGATCTGCTACCTTTTTTAAATCAGAGAAAATAATGAATTGCTGAAGATCTTCTTCGTATGCAAGCAAGGTGTGCCCCGAATACCTGCGCTCCATAGCCAAGTAATTCAAAAAGGACCCTAAATTGCTTGTAATCTCCATACACTTCCAGTAACGCAAAAAAGTAAAAAAAGTTCCAATAAAAAAGGGAGTTCATTCGAACTCCCTTTACAGTATCATGTAGGATTATTCTTACAATTCCTGAGATTTCATTTTTTGAGCATAAGCTGCGCGAATACGAGCCTGACGATCTGTAACCGACGGTTTTTCGAATTCTTTACGACGACGCAATTCTTTCATTACGTTCGTTTTGTCAAACTTCTTCTTGTACTTCTTAAGAGCTCTTTCGATGTTCTCTCCTTCTTTTACTGGAATAATCAACATATCTTAATTCTATTAGATGCTTTATTAATGGAGCGCAAAGATAGAAATACTTTTTTTAATTAACACTGAAGATTTAAAAAATATTTTATCCTCGCCAAAAACCCTATTATTTCAACAATTCTCGGGAAATAACGAGCTTTTGAATTTCAGATGTTCCTTCTCCAATGGTCATCAATTTTGCATCACGCAGAAATTTCTCAGCCGGATACTCTTTGGTGAATCCATAACCACCCATGATCTGAACAGCTTCGTTTCCACATTTAACCGATACCTCAGATGCAAAGTATTTCGCGAAAGCACCTTGTGTTGTCATTTTCTGGTGACGGTTTTTCAAATCTGCTGCTTGGAAGGTCAGCAATTCTGCTGCTTCTACTTCCGTAGCCATATCTGCCAATTTGAATCCGATAGCCTGGAACTTCCCGATCGGCTGACCAAACTGCTCACGCTCTTTGGCATACTTTACAGATGCCTCATAAGCTCCTCGTGCAATTCCGCAAGACAATGCAGCGATCGAAATACGACCACCATCCAAAATATGCATTGCTTGTTTGAATCCTTGACCAACTTGTCCGATCACTTGAGATTCGTGAACACGTACATTATCGAAGATCAACTCCGCTGTTTCAGAAGCGCGCACACCTAATTTATCTTTGATCTTTACCGCCGAGAAACCAGGAGTCCCTTTTTCAATAATGAATGCTGTGATCCCGTTTGAATCCAACAATTCTCCGGTACGGATCAATACTACTGCCACATCACCGGATAACCCGTGAGTGATCCAGTTCTTCGCTCCGTTGATCACCCAGTGATCGCCATCCTTAACAGCGGTGCATTTCATACGCATGGCATCCGAACCCGTATTTGGTTCTGTCAAACCCCATGCTCCAATCCATTCACCAGAAGCTAATTTTGGTAAATATTTTTTCTTTTGTTCCTCGTTACCGTGGTAGTAAATATGTCCGGTACACAATGAATTATGTGCAGCAACACTCAATCCGATCCCACCGCAAACGCGGCCCAATTCCATCAAAGCCGTTGCATACTCGAAATAGCTAAAACCGCTACCTCCATATTCTTCCGGGATGTAGATTCCTAACAATCCCAGTTCACCCATTTTTTTCATTACATCAACTGGAAAATGCTCATCTGCATCCCATTGATTCATGTTTGGGCGGATTTCTCTTTCCGCGAAGTCACGCACCATTTGCGCGATCATCAATTGATTTTCGTTCTTTTCGAAGTTCATGTTTAACAGTTTTGGGGTGTCCGTTAACTAACTTGTTTGTTTATTATTTCGATTAATAGCCGACTAAATTAGTAATATTATCGGTGTAGTTTTTCAATTTTTCAGCGCCATTTAAAAATCCAAGTTCCACCAGGAAATTGAAACCAGCAATCTCGCCACCGCATTTTTTGATCAACTCTGCAGCGGCAGCAGCCGATCCTCCGGTAGCCAATAAGTCATCGTGGATCAATACGCGTTCTCCTGCTTTTACAGCATCCACATGAATTTCGATCGTTGCCGAACCGTACTCCAAGTCGTAGGCATAAGACAATTTGTGATAAGGCAATTTGCCCGCTTTGCGAATCAAAACGAAAGGAATTCCAAGTTTCATGGCAACCGGATAACCAAATAAAAACCCTCTACTTTCGATTCCTGCGATCTTATGGATCCCCTGATCTTTGTATAGAGCTGCCAAGTGATCCACAATATCGGTTGACAATTTCGGATCCAACATAATTGGGGTGATATCCTTGAACATGATTCCCGGCTTCGGGAAATCAGCTACATCGCGGATGGCTGACATTACTCTGTCTTGTATCATTCTTACACGCTTAAATACCATTTCAATTCTTCGAAGAGCTGATCGTTCATTAATGCCGAACGCTTCACATCTTCAATTCGTTTGAATGGTCCATTTTGGAGGCGCAATTTTACGATAGAATTTGCCAAATTCCAAGAAATAAGCGGATGAGCTTCCAATTCTTCCAAGCTGGCCTCATTCAAGGAAAGTTTTTTGATCTCTCCACTCGTGTAGATGTATGGTTTCCATGTGGCAAACTTCTCTTCGTCTACCTTCCAAACTTTCAACAACTGGCGTTCGTCATGGAATCCTCCAAGCGCATCTCGATATTTGACAATCTGTTTTGCAAAGAACGGACCCACTCCCTTCACCTGCTGCAATTCTTCCACTGTAGCCGAATTTATATCTACCAAAGTGATCTTGGGCATATCGAAGTTGCGTTTTTCAGGTTGGTACTCTTTCTGTGTATCGCTATAAATGGTTGAATCTTTGATCAAAGCGAATAATTTTTCATCGATCACGAAGATACGTTTCAAATCATCGTTGGAGCGGATTCCATAGCGTGTAAATTTTAGGATCACAGCAGCTTGTTTTTCAGACAAACCCAAGGACATCCATTCTTCCAATGTATATTTGTTGGGATCAAATTTCGCAGTAGGTCGACTATATTTGTTTGCCTTGCCCCGATAATGGTTGTTATTTCCAGCATTTTTCTCCAAGCGGTTGAATTCTGATTCCAAACGATCATTCCACATACTGATCTTAACAGGTTCATCCGGTTTAAAATAAGCCCAAAGATCAGGCAGCACAAACGCAATGATCAGTATCCCCGCCAGTACAAGAACACCTCTAGTAGTTGATTTGGAATAGTCGTTTTTTTGCATGGTTCAGAAAATTGGAGTGATTCAACTTTGCAATTCATTGATCAAAAGTGGAATTGTTTCTTCCAATGTTTGCGGATGATAATCCAATTTTTGCTGCGCCTTATCTAAAACAAAACCTGTTCTAGGAGGTCGCTTTGCTGCTTGATTCAAGGTATCCGAAGAAATTACCGTAATGTTCGGATTTGAAACTCCAATTGTTTGCGCAATTCGTCGAACAATGTTGTCTACCGACATGGTTTCAGGCCCACTTAAATGATAAATTCCTGTTTCATTTCGCAGCACTATCTCCACGCATCCGTAAGCCAGATCATCCGCCCAAGTGGGTGCGCGGAACTGATCATTCACCAATTTCATTTCCTGATTCTTTGGCAAGGCTTCGAGCGCCCACAAAACCATGTTCGATCTGGACAAACCTTTTCCAGTACCATAAACAATAATAGTTCGGGCAATCGACCAATTGGAATAAGTGTCGTGTAACAATAAATTTTCGGCTTCCACTTTAGAACGCGCGTAAACACTCAAGGGATTCACTGGATCTGATTCTGAGTATGGCCCTGCTTTTCCGTCGAAAACAAAATCTGTAGATACCAATTCGAAATGTGCTTTACAAACTTTAGCAGCTTCGAAAAGTAAGCGGGTTGCCAAAACATTGTTTATGTAACATCCTTCCGGATCTGTTTCACATTGATCCACATTCGTCATGGCAGCGGTATGTATAATCGCGGTGGGACAGTAATCTTGTACCAAACCATTAACAGCTGCAGCATCTGTAATGTCCAAGGAACGGAAGAATACATTCGGACAATCTGGATTGCGATTCTCCCCTTTGGAGGTAGCCAAAAAGGGGATATTGTGTTTTAGACAACGTTTGACAATTTTTTGACCCAATAAGCCATTGGAACCGGTGATCAGAACTTTATGCATGATTACAATTCCCAGATGGAACGCTTTTTAGATTGGAATTTGAAATAGTGTTTGTGTTCAAGAATCCATGCCATGATTAAATAAGGAATCAATGGGGAGCCCAAACCGATCACAGTAGCATAGAGAAATCCCAAACGCACTTTATTTGTTTGTATACCCAATTTCTGCGCCCACCAAGAGCACACTCCAAAGGAGCGCATTTCAAAAAAGAAGGCAATTTTTTGTAAGGTCCTCACGGCTATTTCGCTTTGTGAAACACAAATTTAGGGATATTCTTAAACTCTTCCTTGTCTTTCGAATTCGAAATTTGTTTTCTCAAGGATTCCGTATCTGAAACGGCGTCAGTTCCACCATCTAATAGCGAAACATCCGCTATTGTAAGTTCAGAATCACTTTTTATCTCCAATTGGTACAAGTAGTATTTCTCTTCGTTTGAAGGTTTCAAATACAAAATGGTCAGGTTATCGATTCTTGTCTGATACAAAGTCAGATCATCCGTTTCCAAAGCGTACATTTCGCCACGCTCCAAAACCTGAACTGAAAATTCGTTAGCAGTTTTCTTTTTAATCGTCACTTTTCGAATCTCACATTCTGAACTTTCGGATTCCCAAGTACCAATCAAGCGTGCATCGACTTGTTCTGTTGCAACTTTTCCGGGTGCATACTCCAAACCAACAGGACAAGCAGTAAGTAAAAAAAGTAGCGGGAGCAAGAAGAAAAACTTTTTCATTTCAATGAATTTCGGGTTCATTAAATGTAGTGATTAGTTCCTGACCTATTGCACAATTCATGCATCTTTTTTTCGCACATTCACGCTGAATTTGTTCCAATATTGCCTGAGATTCAAATGCATTACTCGGTTTCATGCCTATGATGCTCCAGTTGGCAATGATCTGATTTTTTTCCGCAGGCAAGATGCGCCACATTTCCAAAGCTGCTTCTTGAAAAGTGATTTCATTGAAGCGTTCAGACAGCAACCACAGAAAAAGCGGCAGACCATTGATCAAGATCCCGTAAATAGTTCCACGACTCATCCCATTGCTTGGTTTACGTACTTTTCCAAAATCATAATGTGAGTGCCAATAGCTATCGATGGGTTGTTCAAGCGCCTCATGGACGAGGGCAATTTGTTCGGTAACAGGCTTCATCCACAGCTCTGCATGCCAAGGAAAATGGTGGTAAAAATGAATGAACTGTGCCAGACGAATTGATGGGAAGCCAGCCGGCAAGCATCCTTTGAATTTCCAGGTTTCTTTCCGCAGACTTTCCAATTGGAGTTTGTGTTTTTGGAATCGCCATTCGCCGATCAGCTGATCGTGGTAAGAGTCTTGTGGGATTTCGTTTAAAAATCCTGCCATTCCAAAAATGATTGCTGATTTTTCTTGAAGCGAGGCTTTCAGCAATTTTTCATGCGGCAAGTGATGTGCCAATTCCCGAAAAGGAAGTGCATTGGTTTTTGCGCCGAAAGCGACGGCAAAAGCTCGGATCAATAAGTGGTGGAGACTCAGATCCATTCGTTTATCCGGATACAGCTCACGCGATTTTCGTTCCAGTCGTATACGACCCATTTTCTCTAATTGAGTCCTTTGAATGGCTTGTGGGACTTCAGACAAGGCGTGTGCACAAGCCATCCGATAATTCGCAGGAACATTTTGCTTGAATTGCTCATAATGTTGCCAATCTATCCATGGTTTCAGTTCGATCGTTGGAAGTTCTTTCCCTTGCACAAAAACAGGTTGATCGCACTCGTAAACAACATGCAAGATCACCGAATCGTAGGCAGGATCGTACTGGTGTTTGTGGAGATACCAATCAGATGAGCGCACATGCAGTTCGATATTTCCGTGGTGACGGATGCCGTTCATGACTATCTGGCCATTGAAAAAATCCGGACCAGAATCGGTGTTGTAAAGACCAACATTCAATATGTCGATCTCTTCATTCAAAACAGTGCGTATTTGGTGAAAAGGAAGGCGTTTGAGTTTCCAGATCAGGTGGAGGTATTGTTCATTCATGGTGGTTGTTTCTTATTTAATTTAACGAAAAACAACCTTCAGAACAAGCGATAAAGTCAAAAAAAATCCCTCTCAAATGGAGGGATTTGTGGAATAAAAAATTACTGTTTTATGCTTGTTCCGGGAACAGACTCAGCAATCCGGACTCAGATGCTTCGCATACTCCGCGTTCCGTGATCAATGCTGTTACCAAGCGTGCAGGAGTCACATCAAAGCCATAATTACTGGCCGGGGTTGTTTCCGGACAGATCAGTACTTCGTCTAATTTACCGCTTGCTTTGCTTTTTCCAACGACCCAACGAACCTCATCCTGGTTGCGCTGTTCGATCGGAATTTCTTTCAAACCGTCGTTGATCGTCCAATCTAAAGTTGTTGACGGCAAGGCTACATAGAATGGAATGTTGTTGTCCTTAGCTGCCAACGCTTTCAAGTAAGTTCCAATTTTGTTGGCCACATCTCCTTGTCGTGTGGTACGATCCGTTCCCACGATGCACATGTCCACCATTCCGTGCTGCATCAAATGTCCCCCTTGGTTGTCAACGATCAGCGTATGCGGCACACCGTGACGAGTCAATTCGTAAGCTGTTAAGTTTGCACCTTGGTTTCGCGGACGAGTCTCATCTACCCAAACGTGCACCTTGATTCCTTTTTCCATGGCTTGGTAGATCGGTGAAGTAATCGTCCCCCACTCGATACAACCCAACATACCTGCGTTACAATGCGTCAGAATGTTTACCGTTTCGCCATTTTTAGCTTGTGACAAGGCTTCAATGATCGGCAAACCATGCACACCGATCATGCGACAGGTTTCCACATCATCTTCTACGATCTTGCCGGCTTCTTCCCAAGCTGTATCAACCAAATTCTCCGCATTGTCCAAAGCACGCTGCATGCGATCCAAAGCCCAAAACAAGTTCACCGCCGTAGGGCGCGAAGCACGCAAGTCTGCAAAAGCCACTTCCAAATTCGCTCCTTCGCGTACAGCCAAATACACGCCATAGGCAGCCGTAGCTCCGATCAATGGCGCTCCACGAACCACCATGTCTTTGATCGCGCGTTCGGCGTCTTTATAAGAAACCAGTTTTTCCACTACCCATTCGTGGGGCAATTTGCGTTGATCGATTACCTCTACATACTTATCTGACGTTGGCCAGATCGTGCGAAATTTACTCATGCGTTTGGATTAATATGTTCGAAATCTACCGCTGTGAACGGCCATTCTGCTTGTTTGTCTTCGCGCAGCAACTGGATAGTCTGTAATCCACTTGCTTTTGCTGCTTCTAATTCTTCTTTGATGTCAGAAAGAAAAAGGATCTCATTTGGTGCAACCTGCATCGATTCAGCGATCTTTGTATAAGTAGCTGCTTCTCGTTTTCCTCCTGTTTTTGTATCAAAATATGCGGAAAAATATGGTGTTAAGTCACCTGCTACTGAAAATCCGAAGATCAACTTTTGAGCAGGAACAGAACCAGAAGAAAAAACGGCTAATTGCAAACCGGATTCTTTCCACGTTTTCAATCTTTGGGGAACATCCGCATAAACATGTCCTTTCAAACTTCCATTGCGGTAGCCGGTATCCCAAAGCACTCCCTGTAGGGTTTTCAAAGGAGTGATCTTGCGATCTTCAACGCTCCATTGGTGTAATTTCGCCAAGATCTGTTCATCTCCTGAAATCGTTTCTCCGTCTTGATCTTTGGCCAAACGCACGGTTTCAGCAAATGCTTCTTGCACTACAGGTAGGTGTTTCCAATCCAGCAATTCGCGGATGTGCTCCCGAAAATAAGGGAACAACTCATCTGCAACAAATGAAATGGAACTGGTAGTACCTTCAATGTCTGTCAAAATTACTTTGACGCCTTGTGTATTCATGGTGGCAAAATTACAATTCCTTCTCGTCGGTTTGCAATGCGGACTGCATTTCTTGTGCCGGATAACGCACATCAAGGTATGTCCAGTAGGCTGTTACAATAAAAACCCACACAAGCGACAAATAACCAAAAGTGGCTTCCGTGTTGAATAAACCATCCACAGAAATGATCAATGCCGATCCAAAAAAATAGGTGTTTAGCTTTTTTCGCGTGTTTTTTGTAAAGGGAGCAAACGCTTCCCACGTCACCAATTTTTGGGTATTGAGTACAATTAATTCTCTCAGAAATAATGCGCCTTCAACCAAAAGGATCAATACGGATAAACCGACTACCCATGTCCAGTCGTTCGTCCATTTTTCCTGAAGTTGCTGGAAGTCTTCTACCTTGAGCACTTTGTAGAAATAGGTCGCAATAAAGGCCCCTGAAATTGTCACGGAAATTCCCAATGCAAACGTAAATATGAAGACGTTCAACACAAAAGTGATCACTTTGAATGCCATTTTCCAGGCAAACTCAGAGGCAGGGATATGTTTTCGTCTGATCCACTGACTGTGCACGTGCTCCCGAAAAGACAAGTAGGCCATTCCGAGGTAATAATTGAAGAATAGCGCGAAGAGTCCTACATTTAAAAACACGAGGTTTTGACCGATATCCCAATGAAGAAACAGGTAACCAAAAAGGAGACCAAAAAGCCAAAGCACGCTGATCGCCAGCGAAATATATCGTTGAAACGGCACTAACGCGCTACTTTGAAATCAGCGAAACGTTGCTCTAACTTGGATTCCGTATAATGAGGCACCCATCCGCTCATGTCGATAAAAATGCGGATAGCTTTCACGAACGGATTCTTTTCCCCTGCATCGAACCAGTGCTTTGTACCTGCTGGAACCGAAATTAAGTCGCCCTTTTCACACAGGAGATTGAACACCGGCTCATTCTCCAGATTGAACCAGAAAAGTCCTTCACCATCCACAAAGAATCGGATCTCATCTTCGCTATGCGTATGTTCTGACAAGAATTTAGCACGAATAGCTTCGTAATTTTCTGTCAGGTGATTGATCGTAATCACATCTGCCGTTTGGTAGCCTCCCGATTCCATGAACGGTTTCAGATCGGCCTCGTAAGCTGTCAAAATTTCTTCTGGAGTAGCCGTATCCGCGAAAGCAACACTAGCCGTCCATTGATCGAAAAATACACCGCGATCATTCAGAAAAGTACGGATTTCCGAAACATCCGTAATGGTTTGCTGGTTATCTGGAATAGAAAGAATAGCCATTGTCTAATTTTATTCAAAGTTAATCTTTCAACTTTCATTGTACAAATTAAGATTCTTTAATCTCTACCGTACCGTCGGCATGTTTGGCGAATCGCGTTTTTGAGCGTTCATGAACTTGATCATAACGCGGCCATGGCCAACCCCCGAATTGCGTTTTGTGATAATCGTCGAAGGCCTGATGGATCTCTTCTTTTGTGTTCATTACGAAGGGTCCGTATTGAATCACTTGCTCTCCGATTGGTTTTCCTTGTAAGATCAAAATGCTGGCTTCCTCCGATGCAGTCTCAATACTAGTTTGCACATGTGCGCGCAACTCCACTCCGGCGTAAGCAGGAATCTCCTGAGCGGAAATTTTCACTCCGGCGCCTTCATACACATAGACCATGCGATTGATCCCTTTTGAAGCCAAAGGCAACTCCAATTGGGTATTTGGTTCCATTTTGATATTCGCGATCAACACTTCGTTCACTGGATCGGCTGCCCAAGAGTTTGGCGGGGGAACGGGTGCTTGATCTTGCGACCATTTTCCTGCGATCAACTCAATTTTAGAGCTTCCTTCACCAGTTCTAACTTCAACGAGTGGAATGCTTTCCTTCCACAACATTTTGAAATGCGGCTCAACCATCTTTTTGCGTTTTGGCAAGTTGAGCCAGATCTGAAATAGCTCTAACGGATTGTCCTTTTCTGCGTCCAAAAGCGGAAACATCTCTGAATGTTGCACACCCTTTCCGGCAGTCATCCATTGTACGTCGCCATTTCCATAACGACCAGCTGCTCCCAAGGAATCAGCATGATCTACTAATCCTTTACGTACAACAGTTACCGTTTCAAATCCACGATGCGGGTGACCAGGAAATCCCGGAACAACTTGTCCGTGATACATGCGGAACCCATCTTTGATGATGAAATCGTCTCCCATGTGCCGGCCTTGTAAGTAATTCGCATCCGGCCCCATTTGCTCGTTCCCTTTAGGAAAATGATCTTCGTGGTGCACACAGAATAAAAAGGGATCCAAGGTGTCCCATTGAAATCCTAACTTGTGTATCTTTTTTACCGGATGTTCTTGTGTTTCCATCATGTTTTCTTGTGATTCTTTTGATTCAGTACGCGCTAACAAAGGAAGCGAAAATAAACTTCCGGCAGCCAGTGTAAAGCGTTCTACAAATGTGCGACGGTTCAATTTACGGCTCATACGATGAATTTAGTTACCAAGGTAATAAATTTAAATCAAGAACAACCTTGAAATAAAAAAGTTTAAAGATTACTGATTCATTTTGAACGCAACTTCCATTCTACCTCCAGCAAGTACTCCGTGGTTTCCAAATGGCGTTTTGCTTCGAATAGGTCACGACCCCATGCATAGGTTCCATGTTTGCGCATGATGAATGCAGGAACTGTTAAACGCTCTTTTTGATTGATCAACACCTCGGAAAATTCAAGCATGTCTTGCGTATTATCGAAAATGGGAACCTGCACAGATGTGTCGTGCGTATTGATTCCTTCATACCCTTTCAATACTTCGTATCCTTCTAAGTCAACCCAGTCGGAATTTACCGCGGAGTGCAACACCGAATAAACGGAATGGCTGTGCAGGATGCATTGCATTTCCGGGAAGAGTTTATACAAGGTGCAATGGATCAACGTTTCAGCCGAAGGTTTGATACCTTCAAATGCTGGTCTAGTTTTACCGTTCAAGTCCACATCGATAAAGTCATGAGCTCCAAATTGCGATTTGTCCACACCGCTTCTGGATACGATCACCACATCCAGATTATCCGGCATACGGAAGGAATAATTGGTTGACGTGGCAGGCGACCAGCCTTTTTTATGATAGTCGCGGATGGTTTGTGCCAATTGTTCTTTGATCATTTCACTTTTCATGACTCCCGTTTATTTCCTTGTTCTCTTAATTGATCTGCCGTTAAGGTTGTTCCATCGTGACTCCAACCAGGAGGTTGCGTTAAGTAATTCCATTTATCCCTCCAAGTTGGGGCTTTTTGTACATCTTTCCAAATGGATTGCCACTCGTGAAAGATTGCACCAACCAGATTTACCGGAGCTTTTTTCTCATACAATCCAAAAACAACAGGATCTTCATCCACTTCTTCCTGAAAGGTTCCAAACAATTTATCCCAGATGATCAGGATCATTCCCATATTCTTGTCCAGATAACGCACGTTCGATGCATGGTGCACGCGGTGATGTGAAGGCGTCACAAAAATATGTTCCAGCACTCCCAATTTTTTCACGCCTTGTGTATGCACGATAATCCCATAGGTTTGAGTGATCGCGTACATCACAAAAATGTCGATCGGAGAAAAGCCGAGTAACACGATCGGGATGAACCAGACGAAGCGGTAAACCGGCTGAAAAACCGAAGATCGGAATCCGGTCGTGAAGTTAAAATCTTCAGAAGAGTGATGCGTGACATGAACAGCCCAAAACAAGCGAACCATGTGATCCGTGCGATGCATCCAATAGAATGCTAAATCTTCCAGTAAGAATAAAAGTGTCCAATAGATCCAGTTCTTTTCGGTCCATTCTACAAATGCGAACTGGGCCATCCCAAGTAATACAAATAAAGTAATCCCGCGCATAAGTAGGTCTACACTCATATTTGCCAGCATGAAATAGACGTTCATCAAGGTGTCTTTCAAACCGTACAATTTGCGGTTCAAATAATGACTCATCAACCATTCACCACCAATCAAAAGCACATAAATTGGCGTGCTGATCAGGATCACTAATTGTTCGACACTATTTACCATGAGTTCGAAAAACGAATTGGAGAATTACCAGTTTTTCTCTTGAAGGCAACGATCCATTTGCTGTTGCAGGTCTTGCGCTTCTTCGCGGGCTTTTGTTGCAAAATCGGTATCCGCTGATGCATATAGAATGGAACGAGAAGCGTTTACCAATAATCCGCAGTCAGCATTCCAACCGTAATGAACGACATCTTCCAAGCTTCCACCTTGAGCACCAACCCCCGGAACCAAAAAGAAATGATTCGGAACGATCTTGCGTACCTCGCCAATTCCTTCAGCGCGAGTTGCACCTACTACATACATCAGATTTTCATCGGTTCCCCAATTCGCTGATTTACGCAACACGTTTTTGTACAACTCCTCTCCCTTCACATCCGTCATGAATTGAAAATCCAAGGCTCCTTTATTTGAAGTCAAAGCCAAGAGAATTACCCATTTATCTTTGTATTCTTGGAAAGGCGTTACAGAATCTTCGCCCATGTATGGGGCCACAGTAACAGCATCGCAGTTCAGGTATTCAAAAAAGGTTTTGGCGTAGTACAAAGACGTATTTCCAATGTCTCCGCGCTTTGCATCCGCGATAACCATACACGATGTATGCTCTTGAATGTAATCAACCGTTTTTTGCAAAGCATCCCAACCTTTAGGTCCTAAGCACTCGTAAAATGCAATATTCGGTTTGAAAGCCACACATAGGTCATGCGTTGCATCAATGATCGCTTTATTGAATGCAAAAACAGGATCGCTTTCTGTTAATAAGTGCGCAGGAATCTTGGAAAGGTCTGTATCCAATCCAACACACAAGAACGATCGTTTAGCTTTGATCTCTGAAACTAATGCTGCTTTTGTCATACTTTTTTGCTTCAAGGGCACAAAAGTACGCTTATTCAGGGAAAGAAGAAAACCTTTCGAGCCTTAAGGAACGATTATCGTTTTGGAACTAAAGGTTCTGGCACCAAAATATCCATAACAGCCTCCACTGAAATTAGAAACTGGATTTGCCGGTGTGGCCTGACCGGCAGAATTCACGCTCAATTGATTGAAATATTCGTAAATAGGCTTATCAATACAGAATACATCCACACGCAAGGTGTCACCTGAGTATAATTCATTGATAAACAAGGGCTGCAAGGTCACGTTACCGTCTACAAATTGATCGTCCTGCAGAAAGATCCCTTTTTCCTTCTCTCCATTGCGATAAATATGGAACTGATAGTAATTTGGCTCATTGGCAGGGTCTTGGCGTTCAGATATGATGGTTCTGAATGTGTCTTGTCCAAAATATAGCTCCTGAATATACAGATCGTTCATTGGAACAAAGGTGTTCATCTTACTGGACGCGGTATAGGTAATTCCATCTACCAAAACAGTGATCGTATAGGTTCTACCCACCACGCCCGGGTAACTTGAAAGTTGATAGACTCCGTTTCCAACAAGTGTAAAGGTGGCCGCGTTTCCGAGGTTATCAGTAACAGTTACTACCGCATCATTTACCGGTGGATAGGCAATCGATTCATCAAAGTTCAATGAACGGGTAATCGAAATGGTATGAGTTGTATCACCCAATTCGATATTTCCTTCGATCACAACCTTCGGATCTTCTTCATTCAAATCAATATCGATCACTTTCTGACACGATTGGATGCTTAAGAAGCTCAATCCAATTACAAGGCTTACTAAATATCTCATCTTACTTGAATTTGAAGTTGTAGGTAATGGCTGGAACCAATTTAAAAAGTGTGGTTTGAACTGCCTCCGTTTTGTTCGGATCATCCGCATTCTGGCGGAAGGTAATACTGTAGGCATTTTCACGCGCATACACGTTGTAAATAGAAAAGTTCCAACTACTCTCAAACTTTTCCGTGTTTTTGCGCTGCCAGGTCAAAGCCAAATCCAAACGGTGATAATTAGGCATGCGGTAAGCATTGCGTTCTGTGTAAATGAAGTAGGTCTCCCCGTCGATCGAATATTTACCTGAAGGAAAAGTCACAGCATTACCGGTATAGAATACAAACAATGCAGAAATAGACACTTTTTTCGTCAGGTCATAAATACCAACCACCGAGATGTCGTGCGTACGGTCTTGTTTTGCCAAATACCAATTGTTGTTATTGATCCCGTCAATTTTGCGCTCCGTGCGGGAAAGCGTATAACCGATCCAACCTGTGAACTTACCGGTCTTTTTGCGTAACATCACTTCGATCCCGTAAGCGCGACCGATTCCAGAGAGCAATTCGCCCTCTAATTTTTCATTGGCTTGTTCGTTCGCTCCGTTGCGATAATCCAATTGATTTTGCATCCATTTATAGTACAATTCTGTATTCACCTCAAACATGTTTTCTCTGAAGTTCTTGAACCAGCCCAAAGCCACCTGATCCGAAATTCCAGGTTTTATATTCATACTGGAAGACAACCACACATCGGTTGGAGAACCGGAAGTTGCATTTGACACTTGATGGATATTTTGCGTGTTTCTGGAATAAGCTCCTTTGATCGATTGCCCTTTCAAATATTCCCAGCTAAAAGAAGCCCGTGGTTCCAAGTTGTGATAATTCTTTAGGATCTTTCCTTTGGAATAAATGTTCGTTGTTGCAACAGTTCCATCCGCGTTATAGGTGTACATCTCATCTCCACTACCCAACACCGTAAGCAAGGAATAGCGAATTCCATAATTGATCGTCAATTTTTCACTAACAGTATAATCGTTTGTTGCAAAAGCAGCCGTTTCGATGGTTGGCGTCGGTTCAAAACGTTCTGTATTGATACCTGAACCTTCACTTGCTTCTACCTGACCAGGTGTGATCGCATGCCGGATGACATTTGCTCCGAATCGGATCTTATTACGTGTATTCACAAAATATTGAAACTCTTGCTTCAAATTGAGGTCTTCGATCTGTGAACGTATTGAGAAAGAAACATCTCCTCCCGAAATGTTGATCTTGTAATCATATTTCGAATAGATAAAACTCGTATTCGAAAACAGTTTATCATTTACTAGATGATTCCAACGCAAAGTTCCTGTCGTATTTCCCCAATCGATTCCAAAAATATCTCCCAGCCCCAATTTATCTCGACCAAAATATCCGGAAAGAAATAGACGGTTCTTTGGGTTAATGCGGTAGTTGAGCTTGGCATTCAGGTCGTAGAAATACAAGCGATTGTCTTTAAAATCTTCGGTAGCTTTCAAGAAAACATCTGCGTAGGTGCGGCGACCGGTAACTAAGAACGATGCTTTATCCTTGACGATCGGTCCTTCTACATTCAGTTTTGAAGAGATCAAACCAAGACCACCACTCACATTGTAGCGCTTGCTATTTCCTTCATTCATTTTGATATCCAGAACCGAACTCAAGCGCCCACCAAAATTAGCCGGTTGATTTCCTTTATACAAAGTCGCATCTTTGATCGCATCACTATTAAACGTAGAAAAGAAACCCAATAAGTGAGAAGCGTTGTAAACAGGGGCTTCATCCAAAAGGATCAAATTTTGATCTGCACTACCCCCACGGACGTAAAAACCTGAACTACCTTCACCTGCATTTTTAACTCCAGGTAATAGCTGCATGGTTTTGATCAAATCTTTTTCACCGAAGATCACAGGGATCTTAGCGATCTCTTTCGGGTCTAATTTTTCCACCCCCATTATCGGATCTTTCACGGCAGCATCCGGACGCGTTGCTTCTACAGTTACTTCTTCAATTTGAGTGGCTGAATTTACCGGCTCCAATTGGATTTCCATTTGAATATTCTCATTCAAGGTAATCGACTTCTCCTGCGGTTTGTAATCAATTGAGGAAAAAACGATAATGTAGTTGCCTTTTGGAAGCGTTATAGAAAAGAATCCATACTCATTGGTAATAGTACCTAGGAGTTGATCTTTTACTTTTATAGATGCTCCGATCATTTCTTCTCCGGTTGCACCGTCTTTGATCGTTCCGCTAAGCGTTGCTTTTTCCTGAGCTAGGACACCAAAGCTCAACAGAAACAAACATGTCAGGATGAAAAATTTCATAAAGTAAAATCTTGTTCTGCAAAATTCCGCTTTTATTCAGGATATACACAGAAAAAAATCATAAAATCCGTCAGCGGCTTAAAAACGGGTTAACTGGAAAACAAAAAAGGGACAAATGTCCCTTTCGTCAATAGGTGGTTGGTTTTCAATATCATATACGTTGACTTCTTAAAACATCCCTAATTGGAATATTTTTTAGTAAGTCAAATCAAATTTACAACTTCTTACAAGCGACTAATAATTTTAGGTGTCTCAATTCACGAAAAATAAGCGCCTTAAATCACTGTTTTACAGTTGTTTAGTGTTTTGAAACAAAATCACCAGGAGCAACCCCAGTGTATTTTTTAAAGGAACGGTAAAAAGATGCTCTGCTATTGAAACCCGATTTTAATCCAATACTTTCAAATGTCTCCGTTTCGTCATTCTGTAAAATCAAGCTTTTTGCATACTGGACACGCAGCTCATTAATTAGATCAAAAAACGATTTTCCGTAATGCGAGTTAATGCATTTAGAAACCACATATGCTGGTGAATTCAATTTCGCTGAGAGCATATCCAATGTAAGATTGGGATCTAAATACAGCGCTTCCTTTTCAATGACTTGCTCCAGCCTTCCTATCAGCTCCACCAATTTTGTATCATTCTTTTCATTCGGTTTCTTGCTGTTCTTTTCAATCGTTTCATTGAATAATTGAATGCGTTCAAATCGCGCCTGTGTGAACAAGGCATTGTGCTGGATCAATTTAAACAACACAAAGAAGTAACAAACCGAAACAAATACGGGAAGAAAAAAATAATCTACCACCGGTATCGGCAAGGATATGTACAGAGCTACCAACAAACTGGTTAGCACTCCAAAAATCAAAATAAATTGACGCACGTAAGCCAACAAACTGAGGTCTTCATTTGAAAGGTTATTATAAACCCTCACCTTGTATCGGATGATTGAGACAAGTGCATGAATGTAATAAACAACAAGCCAGAAATAAAAACTGATGGTATAAAGTGCGGGTAAATTGGGATAGTTACCGGATTTGAGCCCTTTGAGATAATCTTGCTGTGCCTCATTTTCCAACAAAAAGAATTGAAGTGTCATCAGTATGGCCACGATCAGTAAAACAAATGAGCCGAACAATAAGTAAGACTCAATTTTTTTCTTCGTATCGAATACTAAGAGATAAACATATTTGATCGTCAACACCGGAAATGCAATGGCCAGAATTTGAACAACAAAAAAAACAATTGGAAACGAATCGATCCAATTATTGATAATTAAGAGATTGCTAACAAAGTATAACCCCGGAACTAAAAATAAAAAGGCAAGGACTTTATTTGGAGTTGAATTGTTCTTTCTTAGGATCAGTAAGACAAAAAGAAAAACCACGTTTACAATCGCGAGGCTGTTTACAACATTCAACATCTGCGATCAATTTTTATTGAACTCCTTCACCTTTCATTTTCTCCGCATTCTCGGCCATTTTCAGGGCATCGATCATTTCTTGAATGTCACCATTCATGAACGCCCCTAAATTGTACATCGTTTTGTTGATGCGGTGATCGGTAATTCTTCCTTGTGGGTAGTTATACGTACGGATCTTTGCCGAGCGGTCACCAGTAGATACCAACGTTTTCCGTTGCGCCGCGCGTTCTGATTGTACGCGATCCAATTCCAATTGATACAAGCGAGAACGCAATACAGAAATCGCTTTTTCCAAGTTCTTATGTTGCGAACGACCGTCCTGACATTCTACTACTAATCCGGTAGGAATATGCGTCAAACGAATAGCTGATTCTGTTTTGTTAATGTGCTGACCACCCGCTCCAGATGCTCGGAAAGTATCCTTCCGTACATCATTCATATCCAGATCAAAATCTACCTCCTCAGCTTCTGGCAATACAGCTACAGTAATCGCGGATGTATGCACACGTCCTTGAGATTCCGTTTCGGGAACGCGTTGCACACGGTGAACACCAGATTCGAATTTGAGCATTCCATAAATTCCAGCTCCAGTCACTTCCATCGAAATTTCCTTGTACCCCTTCGTTCCACCTTCAGAGGAATTCAGGATATCGTACTGCCAACCCATTTCTTTAAAGTACATCGTGTACATACGGAAAACGTCTTCTACGAAAATACATGCTTCATCACCACCTGTTCCGGCACGCAATTCCAGGATGGCATTCTTGTCATCTTCGGGATCTTTTGGAATGAGCAACACCTTGATGGCTTCTTCCAGTTCCGGACGTTGCATTTCCAAGCTCTCGATTTCCATCTTGGCCATTTCACGCATTTCGGGATCTGTTTCAATCTCTAACAGTTCTTTCGCGCTCTTCAAATTATCCAAGATGTTTTTATAATTCTTGTAAGCTGAATCAACTTCCTCCAGATCGCGGTATTCCTTATTCAATTTCACATAGCGATCCATGTCTGAAATAATATCCGGATCGGTGATCATTTTACCAACCTCAATAAAGCGAAAATGGATCGCTTCCAGTTTTCCTAATAGATCCTGCATGATTACTGATAAATAAATTCACCAACTTCTGATCGAACAGTTACTTGCTTACCATCCATAGATTCAACTCGTCCGATTACCTGAGCATCAATTCCAAACCCTTTACTGATCTCGATCAACGAATCTGCAACAGCAGCAGGAACATACACCTCCATGCGGTGGCCCATGTTGAATACTTTATACATTTCCTTCCAATCCGTTTTTGATTCACGTTGAATCAATTGAAACAATGGCGGAATAGGAAATAAATTATCTTTAATTACATGTACGTTATCTACAAAGTGCAACACTTTCGTTTGTGCGCCACCTGAACAATGTACCATACCGTGAATATCTGCACGATGCTTATCCAACATAGCCTTTATTACCGGAGCATAGGTTCTGGTTGGAGAAAGCACCAATTTTCCAGCATCAACCGGAACACCGTCAACGCTATCTGTCAAATTGCAAGTTCCTGAGTATACTAGCTCACTTGGAACCGCCGGATCGAAGCTTTCCGGATACTTAGTCGCCAAGGTTTTGTTGAACACGTCATGACGCGCTGAAGTCAAACCATTTGACCCCATACCCCCGTTGTAAGCATCTTCATAAGTTGCTTGCCCGTAAGATGCCAGTCCAACGATCACATCTCCATGTTGAATATTGTCATTAGAAATCACATCACTACGCTTCATGCGACAAACCACCGTACTGTCTACGATAATAGTTCGCACCAAATCACCTACGTCGGCAGTTTCACCTCCTGTAGAAAAGATCCCGATTCCTTGGTTGCGCAAAGTTTCAAGCAATTCTTCAGTCCCATTGATAATAGCAGCGATCACTTCACCTGTTACTAAATTCTTATTTCGACCTATCGTTGAGGATAAAAGAATGTTCTCTGTTGCACCAACACAAAGCAGATCGTCGATATTCATGATCAAAGCATCTTGTGCAATACCTTTCCAAACGGACACATCGCCAGTTTCTTTCCAATACATGTATGCAAGCGAAGATTTTGTTCCAGCCCCATCGGCATGCATAACGATACAATAATTCGGATCACCTGTTAAATAGTCGGGAACTATTTTACAAAAAGCCTTCGGGAACAAACCCTTATCCACGTTTTTGATCGCGTTATGCACTTCTTCTTTTCCGGCAGAAACACCACGCAAATTGTATCGAATATCAGACATAGTACAAAAGAAAGCGCAAAGGTAAGGATTTATTCGGAGTGTAAGAACCCGATTGTAAGCAAGAAAAAAGGCCTCCGTTTGGAGGCCTTTTCTATTATTTGTTTGTTGGAGGCAATTTCTTAAAGATAAGGTAATCTGGATTTGCCGGTTTGGCAGTTGCCGGATCGAAATCAAGCGACAACACTTTACCTTCTGTACGGCGGTTGAACTGTTGTAACATCTCGAATTTCTTCTTATCCTTTTTGAATTGAGCCATGTACGCTTCAGTCATTTTCACTTCCTGAGCTGAACCATCAGCCAATTGTTTCTCGTAATATTTACCATCTTTCAAGTACATTGTACGTGGTTCCATCTCTCCTTTTCCTACAGGAACAATACGACGAGGATCCACTCCTTTTTCTTCAACCAAGAACTTATAACAAGCTTTAGCACGGTTTTCAGAAAGAACTTGGTTATAAATATTACCTCCACGAGGGTCAGTGTGAGAAGACAACTCCAAGATCAATCCCGGATTTTCTTCCAAAAGGTTCAATACGAACAATAAGGAATCTTTTGAGTTAATTGACGAGTCAACCAACAAATCCCAACGAGCCAATGGGTAACGAACTTCCGGCAAACGGATAGGTTTGATTGGAAGTAATCCCATATCTACTACGAAATCCTGATCATACTTCAAACCAATAGTCTTGATCTCAGTAGCCGTTTTGTTTTCGTAGTAACCAGCTTTTGAAATTGTAATGCTGTACTCAGACTCTTCGTTGATATAACGATCACCATTTGCTTTTTTATCCCAGTAAATTGAACCGTCCTTCATTGTCTTTCCAGTCCATTTTTCTCCTGTTGTTTTGCAAACTACGTTTACATCAGCACCATCAATCTTTGTTTGCTTTTTCTTATCAGAAAGATCCAATACGTTTACTTTCAAAGTAAATACGTTTGGTGGCAATTCATACATATAGATATCCGGTTTGAAATTGTCACCAGCACCACCTTTACGTTCAGAAGTGAAATACCCCTTCTTTTCAGACACTTCGATTAAGGCATAGTCATTGAAATCAGAATTGATTGGAGAACCCAAGTTTGTTGGGTTTTCCCATTTGTTCTCTTCTCCAACACGAGTAGCTTTGAAAATATCCAAACCTCCCATTCCTGGTAATCCATTTGACGCATAGATCAAATCTCCGTTCAATGCAAACGTTGGAAACAATTCATCACCTGCAGTATTTACCTGAGGCCCCATATTTTGAGGAGTTGACCAAGAATCAGATTTTTTATCGTAAGTCGTAAACCAAAGATCGCGACCTCCTACACCACCTGGCATATCAGAAGCAAACACCAAGAATTTTCCATCGTCAGATACCGCAGGGTGTCCTACTGAAATGGAATCGTTGCTTTTCAAAGGCAATTTCTTTGGAATTCCCCATCCTTTACCAGCAACTTCAGAAACCCAAATATCACAACCTAGGTTTTGTTTTTTACGGTTTGGACAACGTGTAAAGAACATAGTTTTTGCACGACCATCAATACAGATCGTTCCCTCATTATCTTCGGTGTTGATACTGTCACCTTCAATTGGCTTAACCGCTGTGAAGTTTCCTTTCTTATCCAATTCAGAAACGAAAATATCCATGTAAGGCTCACATGTGCGAGGATCATCATCATTACCCACAACACCATCACGAGAAGATGAAAAAGCCATAACCACACCTTTTTTATCCACGAACATAGGAGCCATTTCGAATCCTTCTTTATTCAACGGCGTAACGTTGGTTACAGTATGACGCGTACGATTTTCTTTGAATTCTTCGTGTTTTTTACACGACTCTATACCAACATCAGCACGTGTATCATCCGGCACCAAACTCTTGTACAAAGCGTAGTTTTGTTCGGCCTTTTTAAACTCACCCATAATACGCAACATTTCAGCGTTGTATAGGTATACTAAAGGTTCCTTCTGATAATACTTCAACAAAATAGCCTTTTCGTACCATTCGTTGGCTTGCTTTACGTCCTCGATGTTACGGAAAGATTCCGCTGTTTTGAAAGCCATTTCTCCTTTAGCTGCAAGTGCCATGGCTCCATTCCGCTTGATCTTGGAATATGCAACAGCACATTTATCTGCGGCTTCACAGTAATTTTCACTTCGGTACATCTTATTGGCATCCTTCAAATATTTTGGTTGAGCTGAAACCCAACCAGTAATGCCCATCGATACAAGTAAAGTAATTATTCTAACGTTCATAAGCTCTAGTGCAAACATTGGTTAATAACTTCAATCCGATGCGGAATTCACTAAGAAACGCGTCCAAAGCCCATTCAACAGCGTATAGAAGATTGCCGAAGTTAAATTAAAAAATTCAAATCGAGCCTGTTCGGCCTCAAAAAAATACAATTAATAAAATATTTGTGAGTTTTCAATGAACAGTATAGCGTTCCCACTTTTCCAATAGTAATTGGAATCCTTCTGGAAGTTCCGAATCAAACTGCAACCACTTTCCAGTTTCAGGGTGCACAAAACCCAGAGATTTCGCATGTAAGGCTTGTCCAGGGATCAATTCAAAACAATTTTCTATAAAATGCTTGTACGACGCACTGGTGGTTCCTTTAACAATACGATCACCACCATACTCTAGGTCATGAAATAACGGATGTCCAATCCACTTCATGTGCGCACGGATCTGATGGGTTCTCCCTGTCTCCAATTTACATTCTACCAGCGTTACCAATCCAAAGCGCTTGATCACTTTCACGTTTGTAACGGCATGTTTTCCATGATCTCCATCCGGAAAGACCGTCATCATTTTGCGGTTTTGAAGCGAGCGCCCCAAATTTCCTTCAATGCGCACATCTGCCTCAACATCACCCCAAACCAAAGCGTGGTATCGACGTTCTGTAGTGCGATCATAAAATTGCTTTGCCAAATGTGTCAGTGCATTTTCTGTTTTGGCTACTACCATAATTCCCGTGGTATGTTTATCCAAGCGGTGAACCAACCCGGGTCTACCAAAATAATCATGGATGCGTTGTGGAAGGTGATCAAAGTGATAAACAAGTGCATTGACCAACGTGCCCGTGTAATTTCCATATCCGGGATGTACCACCATGTTTGCAGGCTTATTCAAGACAATCAATGAATCGTCTTCATAAACAATGTTCAAAGGAATATCCTGAGGAATCAGTTCAATTTCGCGAACTGGATAAGGTAAGACCAACGACACTTCGTCGCCTGGTTTGATGCGGTAGTTCTGTTTTACCTGTCGATCATTAACCAGGATATTACCATTCTTGGCAGCTACTTGGATCTTGTTTCGGGATGTGTTGGGCATCCGATCCATCAAAAACTTATCGATCCGCACCACTTCCTGGCCCGGATCTGCTTTGAATCTGAAATGCTCAAATAATTCTTCTTCGTCCTGATCTATTTCTTGGATCTCTTCGCTCATTACTGTTTGATCAAGGTCTTAACAACCGGATATCCAACCAAGCGCACATAATAAATGCCTTTGGACAGGTCAATCAAGGATATGTTTTCATCCGATGAACTCGCAACAACTGAACCAAATTGATCAAAGATCTCCACTCCATTGAAAGGGAATCCATTTTCCAAGCGCACAGAAACAATATCTGTTGCAGGATTTGGATAGAGTTGCCAATTAATAACCAGTGGCTCTTCTTCGATTCCAAGATCAGCATTTCCAGTCGTTGAAAAAATCGGACGCATCATCATTGCGCCTTCTAAACTACTCCCAATCCAACTTGCACCACCATTCAATGAGTAATAAGTATTTGCCGATTGGTCATTATTTCGGTCAAAACCAATATTCAAACGATCCGCATCTACTTGACGCCAACCCACAAAAAACGGTGCGTTTGGCAAAGCAATGGCCGTGTCCGTTAAGTAATATTCAGTAAACACGCCGCGGTCATCTTCATAAACCGGTTGTCGCGGATACAAAAAGTCGTCTTCGTAAAGTACTGTTCCTGGCTGACCGCCGTTATCCGACCAAACTGTTAACAAGAACAACTTATTGCTCAAGTCATATACCGAAGGTACAAAATGGATCTTGACACCTAACAAGGTATCTGCCTCGTAAGGCACAAATCTATACGCAATTCGCGCCTGTGCCCCAACAACTCCGTAAGCAGCTTCTGCTGAACCATCATCGTAAGCATATTCATTCCCAAAATATTGATGGGTGTAACTGGTGTCATTTCCCGTAAAATTTGGAAACGGTGCAGATGCCGTAGCAATTACTTCAAAGGTCTTTTCCTCAACAACTGGAGTTGTAGAAAACACGTATCCTCCTGAAAAATCATGTACCGACTCATAAACTGTTCGTGGAGCATAATTGATGTTTCCACCCGACAAGGTCTGACCAATCATAGTGAAGGTCCCTTCTGTTACTCCACTCACTTTCACATCTACGGTTCCATTGATATTGTTTTCCGCCACATTAGAACCATTTCGCACTGTTGCTTTTACAGCTGGGTTCATATGCGTTGGATCATTCACCCAATGATCCCATGGAACCTGAGTATAATCTTCGATCAAGGAACCTAAGGGATAAACAAAAGCAAAGTCCTTAAACAAAGTGTCTTGGTATCCACTACCACTTCTCAAATGCACATAGTCCAAATGAAACTCATCCAACATCCCTGACAATCCTCCATAGTTTTTAAAACGGAAGCGGAAACCATTTGTTAAATAAGCAGATTGTGTAATTCGAATGTGCCCAACCTTAAAGTCAGCCACATTCCCGCCACGTGTACTCCAAACGCGTTCCCAATCATCTTGACCGGCATTGAAAAATTCCAACACCAAAGAATCTGATAATTCAGGTTCGTCACCCAAGCCTTCTGTTTGCACCAGGAAACTTAAATAAATGCTATCGTTTGGTGCAAATGGGGACAGATCAATTGTCTTCGATGTCAAGAAATCCGCGTATCCAACCGTGGTTGATCCAAAATTATAGGGATATCCGGCTTCATCCAATCCGTCAAAGGTAACAACACCCAAGGTCCACGGATTCTTGGCATGGGTAAAATTGCGGTAAGCGAAATAATCTGTCCAGATTGCCTCCTGGTCACTTAAATGAGCAGTGAAAAGACGCGCAGAATCTTGCTTGTATTCCGGCTGGAATAAATAAACTGTATCAGGATCATTTACAAAATCAAGCGTATCATAAATGAAATAAGGCGGATAAACCACTTGTGACCCGTAAGCAACCGGGTAACTTGCCAAACTTCCTACTTGAATTGTAGTTGAGGGAAGATCCGTCTCGGTTACATTCCCATTTTGCACGGTGATCTTTTTCGTTAATACAGCCGTGTACGACGCATTTCCTGGAAGTGGCACATTACTAAGATCCAGCAAACGGTAAAACAACTGCTCCGTCACATTTGGAGCTCCGGGAGTAGCAGAAAGGTCCTGAAATTTATTATGAGAGAACTCATCAAAGATGGGCAACTGAATAGTATCGAAAGTATAAATAAAGGTACTGTCGAATGTAGTAGTCGTTTTCAAATGACTTTTAACGTTTCCTCTATGCTCAAATCCAATTGGTTCCAAGGATTCCTGAGCAAACAGCAATCCTGAGGACAACAGAGACAAAATCAAGTAAAAATGCTTCATGAACAAATTAATTACCTCCCTTCGAAGCATTCACCATGATCGTTGTCCCAGCAGGTAAAGTAACTCCTTCAAGATATTCCGGACTTTGGGAATAAATGATCGCCGAAGTTGAATCTTCTGCCGTAGCACAACCATCACATGACGCAACCTGGAAGTTGAGTGATGTTCCTTGTAAACGTCCGCGAGCTTCGGATATTGTTAAGCTAACCAAATCCATCAGTTCAACCGGCTCACCCGCATCGTTTTGTCCGACAACTAAGGTAATAACCGAACCAGCAGGTAATTTTGTTCCTTCTTTGATCGGAACACCTTTATATAATTGTTTTAAGACAGCTCCATCGGCTTCGGAGGTCGGAACATATTGAATACGGTACTTCAAACCACGATTCTTCAATACACTTTCCGAGAAGCGCTGGGATCTATCTACCAAATAAGGCATTTCAACAAACTTCGTGCGCTTGGATACACGGACACGGATAATTCGTCCGGACTTCACATGCACCTGAGACTTTGCAGTTGGCAATGGATCTTGTTCCAATATTGTTCCAGTTGGAAGGTCAGGTCTATAAACCGAATCCAAAAGCTCCATTTTCAAATCCAATTCTTCTAAAATCACTTGTGCTTTACTTGATTGTAATCCAACCAAGTTTGGCAATTTGATTTTCTCTCCATGATTGGTGTAGGCGTCCAAATACAAGATCGTACCTCCTACAACAACGATGTAGGTAAGTAGAATATAACCACTCTGTTTTAAAAAGTGTTTACTCCAAACAAATGCTTTAATCTTTTGCCAACGTTCCATGCTACTCTTCCAAGTAAAAAACAAATATAAGAAGAATGTTTCTGGTGAAAATCCACATAGAAATAAGCTTTCAACATTTCATCATGAAAACTTTTTTAGAATCAAATTTTCAATAGTGAAAAGGCCCCTAATTTTGACAAAAATTGAAGCATGAAACGAATAGGCTTGTTTTGTGGGGGATATTCCTCTGAATTCGAAATCTCAATGAAAAGTGCCGCAACGATCGCAGCCAATTTTCCGAAAGAATATGAGGTCATTCAGATTGAGGTAACCAAATCCGGATGGTTTGCGCATTATCAGGAACAACGCCTGACATTCTCGCTGGATTCATGCGGTTTTGAATCTGATGGAAACCTGATAGAAATTGATGCCGGATTGATCTACATTCATGGTAACCCGGGTGAAAACGGAAAAATACAAGCTTATTTAGATCTCAAGGGAATTCCTTATGCCAATTCACCTGCTTTGGCATCGGAACTTTCTTTCGATAAATGGTATTGCAATCAATTTTTGAAAAACTTCGGGATTCCGGTTGCAAAATCTTTATTCTTAAGACACCCAAACGAGTTTACAACAGAGCATATCATAGCTGAACTTGGTCTGCCTTGCTTTGTGAAACCATCCGATTCGGGGTCTAGTTACGGAATTTCTAAAGTTCAGGCTAAAGCAGAACTGAGTAAAGCGTTAGAAGTAGCCTTTGCCGAAGGCGGAACTGTTGTGATCGAATCGTTCCTGAAAGGCACCGAGGTTACTTGTGGTGTTTACAGAAGAAAAGATGGTTTATACGCCTTGCCATTAACAGAGATCGCATCTGAAAATGAATTCTTTGATTATGAAGCCAAATACTTGGGTAAATCACAGGAAATTACACCTGCAAGGATCCCAGATTCTGTGCGAGACAAAGTACAGGAACGCGCCAAATATTGCTATGATCTATTACAGTTGCGCTCTATCGCACGCATCGATTTTATGGTTGTAGACAATGAACCGTACGTCATCGAGGTAAATACTACACCCGGATTTTCCCCTGCAAGTATCGTCCCGCAAATGTTGGCTTGTGACGGTATTTCCATACTCGATTTCTGGAAAGAGATCTTATCAGTAGAACTTAAATAAACTGAAAAAGGGTGCATCCATCAAAGCACCCTTTTCCAAACCTAAAAACCCAATTTACCAAACCAATCAGAGAGAACTCTGACATTCTTGACACTAACATGATGTGTCAATTTTTAGAAGGTTGGAAAAAAAATATTTTTTTATTCAACGCAATGGCACGGAGGATCAAATTCCCATTGCACATCCGGCATTCGTTCTAACCATTTCTGCTGAAAACCAGGGCTTAACATGATAGATCTCATGTCCACGAATTTCAGCTTTTTTAAATTCAACAATTCATCCGGTAAGTTATTAATGGGGTTATCCCAAATATCCAACACCACTAAATGTGTTAAATAGCCAATGCAGGAAGGTAGCGAACTGTATTGATTTCTTGCCAGTCGGAGAATCCGCAATTGATTCAATTGACAAATGAACACCGGAGCTCCGGAAAGCTTATTCTTGGAAACATCCAGGGTACGCAGTTCTTTAAGCCCACCGATTTCCCCTGGAATTTCTTTTAGCTTGTTTTTTGAAACATCCAGATAGCGCAAACGGGTATATTTCCAAAGAGATTCGGGGATGCTGTCCCATTTCAAATGAGATGCATCAATTGCTTTCACTGAATCAACAGGCAATAATTGTGCTTCTTCCCAGGTGTAGATCTTTAATGTATCTTGCGCCTTAGTTGTTGACAGCACCAGTAGAAAACACACTACGAGCCAATTCTTCATCCTTTCTTAATTGATTTTTAAGTGATTCAACTGAGTCAAATTTTTGTTCACCACGCAAGCGTTTTACAAATTCAACTTTGATGGCTTGGTCATAGATATCCTGATCAAAATCAAAAATGAAAACTTCCGCTGTAAGCTTCGGCAATTTTTGTACCGTAGGTTTCACCCCGATGTTCATGACTCCGAATAAATCCAATCCAGCAACCTTAACTTTAACGGCATACACGCCGTTTCCAGGCAAAAGTTTGGTGTCTTCTTTCCAATCGATATTCGCTGTTGGAAAACCGATGGTTCTACCGAGTTTATTTCCATGAACAACAATGCCGTTCAAGGCATGTGCTTGACCCAAAAATTGTTGGGCCGTTTCGATATCTCCTTGGCGAATCGCATGTCTGATCTTCGTTGAGCTGATGGCAACTCCATCTATTTTTTTAGCCTCAATTTGGCAAACGTGGTAGCCTAAATCGATCCCTTTTTGAAGTAAAAGCTCATAAGTTCCTTCTCGATTTTTACCAAATTGATGATCGTAACCGATATGAACCTCACTTACCCCTAACCCATTGACCAAGATCTGTTCAATAAACTCTGTAGCACTCAACGAAGCAAACTCCAATGAAAACGGATATAAAATCACTGTGTCCAGTCCTAATTCTTCGAGTTTTGAAAGTTTTTCTTCGACGGTATCAATCAATTCTACCTGATGATCCATGGGCTGAAGGACCATGCGAGGATGCGGGTCAAAGGTCATCAAAACAGCTTCTTTGCCAGCTGCTCTGGCGCGACTCACCATTTCGCGAATGATCGTTTGATGACCTAAATGTACACCATCATATGTTCCAATGGTTAATACTGGATGATTAAACCTGCTATTTTCAATCGAACGTAAAACACGCATGCTACAAATGTACAAACAAAAAGAGGTCGCATCCGCAACCTCTTTTCAATTATCTAATACGGTAAGATCAATTACGCTACTTAGCCAATTCAACAATACCTTGTCCAGTAGTCGTGGTACCATCCTTTCCTACAACCGTATACTGAACAAAGTAGGTGCCTTCTGCTGCACCGTCTCCATCCCATTTTTGGGTCAAGTCTGTCAATTCTGCCATAACATTACCCCATCGGTTAATAATAATTACGTTAATGGAAACAGCATTTTCGACATCAATGAAAAATTCATCATTCACCTGATCTCCATTAGGAGTAAAAATGTTTGGAACATGGATCACCACAGGTTCAAATGGAATAACCACCACTGTTAAACTTGCTGTATCCTCGCAGACCCCATTTGAAGCAGTCAATATCACCTCGTAAGTACCAGGGGATCCGAAAGTAGTCGTAAAGACCGTGGCTACATTTGTTGATGCATCGGAATCACCATTGTCAAAATCAATATTGTATTGAGTACCGAGCTGAGAATCATTGTTAAAGTTTACAACAAGTCCTGGATAACCTGACAGCGGGTCATTTGATGAAACACCAGCAACAGGCACTGGTAAAACAGTCACCACAACAACATCCGTATTTACACAGCCATTTGCATCTGTGCCAGTAACTGTATACGTCACCGTTCCTTGTGCCGGTGTGAATGGAGTTCCGTTGGTAACACCATTATCCCATGTATATGTCACACCACCAGTTCCAGTTAGGGTTGCTGACATTCCCACACAGATTGTGAGATCATTCCCAGCATTGATTGTAGGCAGTGGATTAACAGTTACAACTACTTGTCCTGTAGCAGCACAACCATTATCGTCTGTAGCTGTAACCACATAAGTGGTAGTATTTGCCGGAGAGACAGTAACTGGTGAACCCGTTCCTGCTCCATTATTCCATGCAAGGTCCAATGTACCTGTTCCTCCTGTAGCCGAAGCACTGATCGAAGCTGATGTATTCAAGCACATACTTGCTACATTACTAGTATTGACCACAATAGGTTGTGGCTGTGTAATAGTAATTGCCACCGTATCCGTACAGCCATTTTGATCGGCCACTACCACTTCATGTACACCTGCTGAAAGACCTGTAAATGTTCCTGTTGGTTGCGGAGTACCATTATCAATCGCAAAGAAATATGGAGCAATAGTTCCGGACCCAGACACCGTTGCTGTACCCGTACTGCCTCCATTACATAGAACTGCTGTTTGATTATCCAAATTCCCAACTAGTGTGTTAACACTTGTAACGATCCCGGTTACTGATGCTTGACAACCATTCGCGTCTTCTGCCATTACCGTATATGTACCGGCCGTCAACCCATTAAATGTAGTTCCTGGTTGCATATTCAGTCCGTTATCGATTGAATATTGGAACGCTCCTGTTCCACCAGTTGCAGCGTTAACAATAACGCTTCCGTCTGCTGCCACACAAGTTGCCGGAGTAGTATTATTCAATGTGAAGGTTATCGCGGCAGGGTTTGTCAACGTGATCGTTTGTGAATCCGTACAACCAGCTTGATCCGTTACAAGTACAGTATAAGTACCTGCCGGAAGATTGGTGAAATCACCTGTTGCTTGACCCGCACCTCCATTCAAGGTAAAAGTATAGTTCGGTGTGCCGCCAGACGCATTGGTATTGATCACTCCATCCAGGTCACCATTACAAGTTGGGTCATCCGAGTTATTCACCGTAAGCGTAACCCCTGCAGCTTGATTGATGTTAATCACCACAGACCCTTGACACCCGTTAGCATCTTCGATCGTTACCGTATGCGATCCTTGAGCCAAACCAGTAAAAACGCCAGATCCTTGGAATGGTCCACCATCAATAGAATATGTATAACCACCTGCTCCACCAGAACCTTGTACTTCCGTAGACCCCGTATTCCCGGTACAACTCGTTGGCGCATTATTGATCTCTGTGCCTGAAGGTGCTGATGCGCTCGGTGTCACTGTAACAAAATCATTAGCTGTAACAATGGTGCCATCACAGGCAGTATAAGTGGCAACTGCTTGATAGGTCGTTGCAGCTGTTGGACAAACATTGACAGTATTTCCAGTACCAAGTGAAGTTGCTCCGTCGAACCACTCTACAGTGTAAATAGGAGCACCAGATGGTGTAAATCGCCAAGCTTCAGGAGTTGAAACAGTCCAAGTTGGTGCAGAGTTTCTTCCCGGTGCAGCGATTCCCAGAGTTCCAGCCGGATTTTGAATTCCTATTATTGCTCTACCACCATTCCAAGAACTACACAGTCCTTTATTATTCACGTAAACATCGATCACGTTTGTTGTTTCGTATAATACCATCATGAAAGTAGAGAATACACTACCATTACAAGACGAAGAAAAGTGAGGTAGATTATTATAAGAAACAACAAATATTCGACAAGGAGCGGTTCCAACTACATACCAATTCACAGTACCTCCATATGAAGGATCAATGTCATGATAAATACCAAAAATATCTCCTGCTGATGTTAACGCAGTTGACGGACAAGAGGCAGTAAATGACCACGGTTGACTGGTTGGAGCATACGTACCAAATTTGATGGATCCATTCGAACCAATTTTGCACGTTGTGTAGGATTGACCATAATAACAAAATGTAAATGGCAATGCAATTTGGGGGCTCCAAACATCATCAGTACCGACAGAAACACCAGTTCCTCCTGGTGCATTGTATGCAATTGGGGGTGTATGAGGGATTGCTCCAACAGAATACGACGAAGTTGCCCCTGCATTAAACGGAGCAGCTGTTAATGTTGCACAAGGTGTAGAACAATTTAGGTTTTGATCAGGACCTGCATCAACTGCTGGACAACCCGGAAATTGTGCCAGTGCAGCTGTAGCATTCATTCCCAACAAAAATGCGTAGAGAATTTTTTTCATAGTAGTAGAAGAAATCTGCGTTAAATCGACAAGCAAAGAACGTAAAAAATTATGGAAACGTTGCATGGCTTTGAAAATTTCTCTTGACTGTAAAATACTCAGTCCACTTTAAGAAACTTTCATGATTTTTATTTGTTCAATACCATAAAAACGGTATTTTTGTCATCAACTTAAGACTTTATTTATAATTAATCTAAATAAAGAAAAAACTGTTCAATATGATTACAGTAACAGAAAGCGCTAAGAAACAAGCACTTCGACTAATGGAGGACGAGGGCAAGGATGGATTTTTCATCCGTGTAGGTGTACAAGGAGGAGGCTGTTCGGGTTTAATGTATCAGTTGACTTTCGACAATGAAGAACGCCCGGATGACAAATCTTTTGAAAACAATGGGATCAAAGTTGTTGTAGACAAAAAAAGTTACTTGTATTTGATTGGAACCACTTTGGATTTCTCGGGTGGTTTGAACGGAAAAGGATTCATCTTTACAAATCCTAACGCCGGAAGAACTTGTGGATGCGGAGAATCCTTCTCACTCTGATCAAACAAACTTTATTCAAATGGGATATACAGAAAATGATTTAGCGAAGGACCTGGAGAATTCCGAGTACAAATTTGGCTTTACCACAAACATAGAATCAGACAAAGCTCCAGCAGGTTTAAACGAGGATATCATTCGTTTCATTTCAGCGAAAAAAAATGAGCCAGAATGGTTATTGGATTATCGTTTGAAAAGTTTTGCCATCTGGACGGCAATGACAGAGCCAGAATGGGCGCATGTGAAATATGATAAACCAGATTTTCAGGCCATTTCATATTATGCTGCTCCAAAACAGACGAAAAAATACGAAAGTTGGGATGATGTAGATCCTGAACTGAAAGAAACAATGGCTAAACTGGGAATATCGTTGGAAGAACAACAACGACTGACAGGAGTAGCTGTTGATTTCGTAATGGACTCCGTGTCCGTAGCAACGAGTTTTAAGGAAAAATTGAAGGAATTGGGAATCATTTTCTGCTCATTCAGTGAAGCAGTTCAAGAATACCCAGAGCTCGTTCGTCAGTACATGGGAACAGTTGTACCAAACACTGATAATTTCTATGCTGCATTAAATGGTGCTGTATTCACAGATGGTTCATTCTGCTACATCCCGAAAGGAGTACGTTGTCCGATGGAACTATCAACCTATTTCCGAATCAACGAAGCGAACACAGGTCAATTTGAACGTACCTTAGTTGTTGCAGATGAAGGTTCTTATGTTTCTTATTTAGAAGGATGTACAGCACCACAGCGTGATGAAAATCAATTGCATGCGGCAGTAGTTGAGTTGATCGCATTGCGCGACGCAGAAATCAAATATTCTACTGTACAAAACTGGTATCCTGGTGATAAAAATGGCGATGGGGGTGTTTTCAATTTTGTAACCAAACGTGGTTTGTGCGAAACAAATGCCAAAATATCATGGACGCAAGTGGAAACAGGTTCGGCAGTTACCTGGAAATACCCTTCATGCATATTAAAAGGCGATAATTCGATTGGTGAGTTCTATTCTGTTGCTGTTACGAACAACTACCAGCAAGCAGATACAGGAACGAAGATGATCCATTTAGGTAAGAATACAAAAAGCACTATCATTTCAAAAGGAATTTCTGCAGGTAGATCTCACAATTCCTACCGTGGACTGGTTCAAATTCACAAGAATGCACACAATGCACGCAATTTTTCTCAATGTGACTCGCTTTTGATGACTGATGAATGTGGTGCACATACCTTCCCGTACATTGAGTGTAAGAATCCATCTGCAAAAATTGAACACGAGGCAACGACTTCAAAAATTGGCGAAGACCAAATTTTCTATTGTTTGCAACGAGGAATAAGTGAAGAAAAGGCAATCAGCTTGATTGTGAATGGTTACTGCAAAGAGGTGCTAAATCAGCTACCTATGGAATTTGCAGTAGAAGCGCAAAAATTGCTGACCATTAGTCTAGAAGGGTCAGTAGGTTAACCAAATTAGAAAGTATACGATATGTTATCAATAAAGAATTTGCACGCATCAATTGATGGTAAAGAAATTTTAAAAGGATTGAACCTGGAAGTTAAACCGGGTGAAGTACATGCGATAATGGGGCCAAACGGCGCAGGTAAAAGTACACTTGCGAGCGTATTAGCAGGTCGTGAGGAATATGAGATCACAGAAGGAAGTGTAACATTCGATTCCAAAGACCTATTGGAATTAGCAACTGAAGATCGTGCACGTGAAGGCTTGTTCTTAGCTTTTCAGTATCCGGTTGAAATACCCGGAGTTTCAAACATCAACTTTTTACGCACCGCATTGAATGAAATCCGTGAGTATCGTGGAGAAGAAGCTATTTCAGCAAAAGATTTCATGGCTTTGGTACGCGAAAAATCCGCAATCGTTGAATTGGATGCGAAACTTGCCTCTCGATCTGTAAACGAAGGATTCTCAGGAGGTGAGAAAAAAAGAAATGAGATCTTCCAAATGGCTATGCTTCAACCAAAATTGGCTATCTTGGATGAAACAGATTCCGGACTGGACATTGATGCGCTGCGAATTGTTGCAAACGGAGTAAACAAATTGAAATCACCAAACAACGCAACGATTGTCATTACACACTACCAGCGTTTGCTCGATTATATCGTGCCTGATTTTGTTCATGTGCTTTACAACGGACAAATCGTAAAATCCGGACCGAAAGAATTGGCATTGGAGCTTGAAGAAAAAGGTTACGACTGGATCAAAGCAGAATTTGCTCTATAAACTCTAGCAACATGGAAGTATTAGATCGTCAACCCGCATCTCAGGTCAATTGGGATCTCTCCGGAAATTTCGTATTAAATGCCACGTCACGTCAACGGGCACTCGAACACCTTGAAAACACAGATTTTCCAACTACCAGAACAGAAGCTTGGAAATATACGCGTGTGGCAAAAATCAAAAACACTGCATTCAAGAATGCAGCTCAACATAACATTTCCGGTGACTTCGGGTTATCCCAATCTTCATTGAAATACGTATTTGTTAACGGTTATTTTGCACCGGAACTTAGTTCGAATGGGTATCCAGACGGGACCAAGATCCAAGCAATTTCTACAATGGATCAGACTGAACAACAAGTTTTTGGATCAGGTGAAGAAAATTTCAAATCGGTTTTCCATGCATTCAACGCGGCCTATGCTACGGATGGATTGTATGTGCATGTGTCAGCAAAGGTTCAGGTGGAGCAGACTATTGAGATCATCCATATCCAAACGGGAGAAAATATTGTTGGGCATTTGCGTCATGTGATCGCTGCAGAAGCTTTCTCATCAGCGCACATCATCCAACGCTTTTTGTCAGTGGATGCCAAAGGTTGTTTCTCAAATGTTATATCCAATGTTCAAGTAGGTAAAAATGCCAATTTGACCATTAACAAAATCCAGGAAGAGGATGCAAGTTCTTTTGCCATCATTGGTGAAAACGTAGAACAAAACGCAGATAGCACCTTTACGATCAATACCATTACCATTGATGGTGGCCTAGTTCGTAACGATCTATCAATTGCAGTTGCCGGAAGTAATTCAACCACGAATCTGAACGGAGCATACTTATTAAAAGGGACACAACACGTTGACAATCATACAACAGTTGATCATCTGGTTGCACATTGTGATTCTAACGAATTATACAAAGGTGTCATCGATGATAAAGCAACGGCGGTGTTCAATGGAAAAGTTTTCGTTCGTCCAAATGCACAAAAGATCAACGCTTTCCAATCCAATGGAAATGTGTTGATGAGTGACGATGCTACTATAAACAGCAAACCAGAGTTAGAGATCTACGCGGATGACGTGAAATGTTCTCACGGATCTACAACAGGTCAATTGGATGATGAAGCTATTTTCTATCTGCGTGCCCGCGGAATTGGTGAAAAAGCTGCGCGCCAATTAATGGTTAGTGCATTCATTGGTGAAGTTTTGGAAAAAATCGAAGATGAAGCAGTTCTAGAGCACATTCACCTTGGACTTGAAAAACGCTTTGGTTGGGTGATCGCGTAAGCATGGAGGAAAGACTGGATAAACTACTCGTTGATAGAGGTTTGGTTACTTCTCGCACTCGGGGTGAGGAGTTGATCAAGAACGGGGATGTGCTTGTAAATGGAATAACCCTCGACAAGCCCGGAAAGAAAATTCCGGTTGATGCTTCCATCATTTTGTTGAATGAAGAACTTACTTGGGTTTCTCGAGGCGCATTAAAGTTATTGAAAGCTCTCGATCATTTTCAAATTCCTGTTGCCGGTAAGACTTTTATGGATATTGGTGCATCAACCGGAGGTTTTACAGAAGTTTTATTGCATCATGATGCTTCAAAAGTCTTTTGTGTAGATGTTGGTCACGGTCAACTCCATGAACGCATCGCGGCTTCTCCGAAGATTGTAAATTTAGAACGTACGCATATCCGTGAATTAACGGTACATCAAGTTCCGGAAAAAGTAGATGGTGTGGTCATAGACGTTTCTTTTATTTCTTTAGAAAAAGTGCTTCCTTTTGTAGTGCCGTTTCTAAAAGATAATGGCGTATTGGTGGCTTTGATCAAACCTCAATTCGAACTAGATAAGAAGCTCTTGAACAAACACGGAATTGTAAAAAGCGCATCGTCTTATCCTGCCGTTATAGATAAGATCGAACAGGCTGCAAAGCTTTCCCAATTTGATATTCAAGGAATCATTGACTCGCCCATAACAGGTGGTGACGGAAATAAGGAATTCTTACTTTATGCGATAAAAAAAGGAGCTTAATGCTCCTTTAATTTTTTATTAAGATCAGGGTTTCTTCTGAACCATCCCCGCTTACATCTTTCAACTCGATCTTGGAATCACTGTAATTATCAATTTCCCAATCGTCAGAAATATTGTCGAATGGATATGGAATGTTCAAGATCAATTCTATGTGTTTATCATCAGATAAATCATCATCATTACCGTCATTCTCTTTGGCAACATCCCAAGTACCATTTATAGAAATCGAACCTGTTAAAGCAACTACACCATCCGCTTTAAAGGTAAAAACCATTCCGTTAAAATCATCAGTCTTGTCTTCATTATCATCCAGAAAGCTTTGTACTTTCCATGAACCATCGATTAGAAAGTTCTCAACTTTCTTAATTTTTCGTTTACTACAACTTGTAAAAAACAGAATTGAAACGAACACCATTACACAAATTCTCAACATACTCTTCAAAACCTTCTGCAAAAATACAAAAAAGAGGCCGAAACCTCTTTTTCTACAGTTCGAACCACATTCCGGAACGTTGCTTTCATTGATTTTTCAATGTAGGAGAGTACAACGCATTTTCCAGTCAAGTTCTTATTACAGCTAATTGATGCACTACTTTTCTAAAGGTTGGATTAAAACGCAAATTTTAATTGAAACTTAAGTCCTTGCACATCATTGAAGATGGCATTTGAACTTCTAACCTGAGGAATATACTGGTATTGAACACCCAGGTCAATATGATCGCCGTTGTTGAATTGATTCAGTAAAACATCCACTCCCGCAGTAGCGCCTAAGTTCCACTTATTCGAGTTGTAAATATTGGTTACCAAATTAGATCGCTCCTCAATACCGAAAAGTAATTTATTCATTTGTACTCCCCCGTAAACAGTCCATCTACCTAAATCCTTACCAACAGTTGCGCTAACTTGTAAGGTGTTTAGTTTTTGGGAGGAATTAAAATATCGTCCATTGATGTATTTCCCACTTTCTTGAGCAAACTGTGTCACGCCTATCGCAGCACCCAGCTCAATAGCCGCAATTCGTCTGGTATAGCCGACGTCAAAAGTCCATGCTGCACGGGGGAAAAAATTGTTGAACGGCGATCCTTCTTTTTCATTAAGTAAAGCAAGTTGTGTTCCCACACGCACATGGTAAGGACTTGGTTTCATTATCGGAAACAGTAATGGATCGCGACCGCTAGGTATGGTCAAATATAAGGCCGCAATATGTTTTGGATCAAGCAATTCAGGATTTCCTACAGAAGATGCTACATCCAATTTCAGAACATTCGCAACATGATTCACTGCCAACAAACCATTTTTCTGTTGATTCTTGATATCATCCGCAACAACCGTCGGCAATGAATTGTCAAGATTCCCTATGATTGGATGCTGTGTTAAAACTTGGCCTTCATTTACCAGATTTGTCTGATTCGGTTTCGCTTCACCACTAACCAACTGAGAGTCTACTTTAGCGGAATGCGACTCATTGTTGTCTAATTCCTGAACAGGCAAGAAGAAAGAGATTAAAACAGCTGCAGCGCAACTTGCGATATACTTCAACCAAGGAATCGCGTTGCTCTCAACATGATCAAGTGACACATGTAATTTATTCCAAACGCGCTCGCGTGATAGTTCTTCATCGATTCTAGACCAACCATCCATGTGATTTCCGGCACTCCACTCTTGGAATGATTCGGACATTACATTCACGTCCTGCGCTTCGTCCAATGATTGATCAAGACGCTGCCATTGCTGTTCAAAACGAAGATCAGACTCCAATTTATCCCATCCATCTTGCGGCAAGCCGGCTTCCCAATCATTCATAGATTGCCGAAGAAAATCGCGGTATTTTTGATCTTCACTCATGCCAATTTTTGTTTCAAAACGGAACGTGCGTAATTCAATTGCGATTTGGAAGTCCCAACTGATATCTCCAATTCTTCTGCAATCTCAGCGTGCGACCATCCTTCAAGAGCATACAACTTGAGTACTAATCCGGCTTTGGCAGGAAGCTTATTAATTTCCTCTAATATTTTAGAGAATGGAATGCCTGCTTCCATTTCTACTTCGTGTTCTTCAACAACAGGAATATCTTGAACCTGTGTAAACGACTTGCGTTTGCGAAGTGCTTGCAGGCAGCAGTTAACAGTAACGCGTCTCATCCAACCCTCGAAAGAACCCGAAAAATTATACGATCCAATTTGCTTATAAATATGCATAAAGGCATCGTGTAACATGTCCTCAGCGTCCTGAATATCAATTGCATATAAACGACAAACTTTGAATAATTCTTTAGAAAACAAGCGATACAAGCGCTCTTGAGATCCGCGATCCCATTGCACGCAACCATCGATTATTTCTTTGTAATTATTCATCTTTCTTATTTTATGGACAGTTCCAAAGAATTCAGCAAACGATCCTCTATATCTTGGTAAATAGCGGCATTGAAATTTTCTCGAATGATTAAAGTAGGCGTACCATTTTCATTTGATATCGCCGCCAGATCCCATTGAGATGCTGAAACCGACGACAACAATTGATTCACATCGGATCCAATCGTAAGTGTATAGTCCTCTTTCTTTTTCAAAGTAAAACCATTGGAAGCCTTAAAAACTAATTTCTTTGGAATGCTCCATTGTATTTCCACCGGAATTTCCTCGTTCCCATTGTAATACGTGCCATAAAGAACCATACTTGGAATCGAATTGTTATTGACACTTAATTCCACATCAAAGGATTCGTAATCACCAACAGGAATATCCAGGCTTAAGCCTAAAGACCCTGAATTGGTAAATTGAGTCTGAGCTACTGGTAAGGTTTGATCAACTTCTACATTGGGTCCTTCCTTACGAATTCCAGAAATAGACAACTGATCGAGGTAGAAGAATCCACCAGTTAGCACCACTTTGTTCAGGTCATGAGAATTATTCGAAAAACTCCAATTCAAATTCAGGTATGCAGGCTGATTAAGCTTGTATTTCTTACAAGACGAAACCCCCAGTGAAATCAAAATGAGCAATATGCCTAAATAGCGCATTGAAAATCTTTTTGTGAATGATGTACCAAAGTTACAAAGGTTGGAATTTCTTTTAATTTAGAAATAATATAAATAAGCACTTTCGTTATCTTTGTAACATGAATCAGAACAAGCGAAAATTCAGTATTCGTGAAATCCGACAGGACTTCCCTGCATTACGTCAACAGATTTACGGGAAAAACCTGATCTATTTTGACAACGGAGCTACTTCTCAAAAGCCTCAAATGGTGTTGGATGCCATTCAACAGTATTACAGCAAGGATAATGCAAATATCCATCGTGGAGTGCATCATTTAAGTCAGAAAGCAACCAACGAATATGAAGCTTCTCGCGAGTTCATTCAGCGATATATCAATGCTGCTAAAAAAGAAGAAATCATATTTACCAAGGGGACCACGGATGGGATCAACCTCGTAGCTAATTCATTCTCTGATCTGCTTCAAGCAGGTGATGAGATCTTGATCTCCGCCATGGAACACCACTCAAACATCGTTCCTTGGCAAATGGTTTGTGAACGCAAAAAACTGATTTTAAAAGTTATTCCTATCAATAAACGCGGTGAACTAGATATGGCCGCTTTTGAACAACTTTTATCCTCTAAAACCAAATTGGTCGCCGTTACACACATTTCGAATGCCCTTGGCACCATCAACCCAATCAAGGAGATCATCGACAGTTCGCACGTGATTGGAGCAAAGGTCCTAATAGATGGAGCTCAAAGTATTCAGCACCTGAAAGTCGATGTGCAGGATCTGAACTGTGACTTCTTTGTGTTTTCAGGGCACAAGGTTTTTGGACCAACGGGAATTGGTGTCCTTTACGGAAAATCACATTTATTGGAAGAAATGCCACCTTACCAAGGCGGTGGTGATATGATCGCAAAGGTGACCTTTGAGAAAACTACCTACAATGAACTGCCCTTTAAATTTGAGGCCGGAACGCCTCACATTGCAGGAGGCATTTGTTTGGGAACAGCCTTGCAATATTTGGATCAATTCGATCTGAATGAAATAGCGCATTATGAAAAAGAACTGGCAGAATATGCGCAAGATCTGCTTTCCACATTTGAAGATGTCCGTATCATAGGAACAGCCAAACAAAAGACCAGCGTCGTATCGTTCGTTGTTGACGGTGTACATCCATTTGATATTGGAACGCTTTTGGACAAGCAAGGAATTGCAGTTCGTACCGGGCACCATTGCACACAGCCATTAATGGATTTTTACGGAATCCCGGGAACAGTTAGGGCCTCTTTTGCGTTTTACAATACAAAAGAAGAAATAGACACATTTATTGCTGCTTTTGAACGCAGTATAGGCATGCTACGATAAGATGAATTCGATAGAAACAAAACAACAAGAGCTGATCGATGAGTTCGCCATCTACGACGATTGGATGGAAAAATACGAGTACATCATTGAATTGGGAAAGGAATTACCACTGATCTCAGAGAATAAACGCACCAATGACAGACTCATTGAAGGCTGTCAAAGTAAGGTTTGGTTAGACGCTGCAGAGCAAGAAGGAAAAATTTATTTCACGGCAGACTCTGACGCGATTATTACTAAAGGGATCATTGGTTTATTGATTCGAGTGTTCAACGGAGAACCGGCAGAAGAAATCGCTAAAGCAGATCTGAAATTCATTCATGAAATTGGTTTACAAGAGCACCTTTCACCTACACGTGCAAATGGATTAGCAAACATGGTCAAACGCATTAAAATGTTAGCCTTAACGGCACTTACAAAATAACTATGGAACAGCTCGAGGATAAAATTGTAGCCATGCTTAAAACGATATTCGATCCGGAAATCCCGGTCGATATCTACGAACTCGGTCTTATTTACGAGGTGAATATATCAAAGGACGGACATGTGGACATTGATATGACGCTGACCTCACCGAATTGTCCTGTAGCTGAATCACTTCCTAAAGATGTAAAAGAGAAAATCGAAAGCATCGAAGGCGTAAATTCGGCAGAGGTACATATCGTGTTTGATCCACCTTGGGACAAAGATATGATGAGTGAAGAGGCAAAATTAGAACTCGGATTTCTTTAATTTTTTTTCGAACAGGAAACAACTTTTTTATGAAGTTAATCGTCATTATTACGGAATTGTTAAGTCCTGAAATGGAATTTGACTATATTTAGTTTTCAATTGAACCATTACTACATATGAAAAAACCTCTCGCGCTTTTTTGGGTTTTTGCCACTTCAGTTTCGTCGTTTGCACAGTACTGTATGACTGCTGGCCCAACTTCTACGCAAGACTCCAATGTTCAACTTGTTCAAATTACCGGAGCTTCTGGAAATATTAATTTCACCGGCTGTCCTGGAGTTTTAGGCGTTCAAGACCTCACCGGTTCACAGTCAGTAACCTTAAATGCAGGAGGATCTTACCAGCTCACCGTGGATTTCGGGACATGTCAAGGAAATTACGCCGGAGTGGGACAAGTGTTTATTGACTTCAATCAAAATGCCATCTTCGAACCAACTGAATCTGTTGGAACTTGGCAAGGAACTCCTCCTGTTGCACCAAGTCTATTCAATTTCGCTGTTCCGGTTAATGCTCAATCTGGAAGTACACGAATGCGCGTCATTCAACGTGAAGGAGGAACTTTACCAATCGACCCATGTGCAGCGTTTACGTGGGGTTCGGTGATGGACTTTGGAATTGTTGTTTCCGGTGGAATTGACTGTAGCGGTTATGACGGGGATACACAAGGTGACGCGATTCCTGTAACAAGTATCCCGTTCACAGCAAATGGGGATAATTCATATTGCTACTTCAATCAAAATTTGGTTTACAATTCTCCTGATATTTACTATCGTCTTATCCCTTCAGCTCAAATGCTTGAAGCCACTGTTTCTTTGTGTGGTTCTGGATTCGACACCTTTCTTTCTGTCGTTGATCCCCAAGGTAATGTGATTGCATATAACGATGACGGTAGTTGTGGAAGCTCCTCGGAACTTACTTTTTCAACTGTTGGCGTAGACACAGCATTTATTATTGTAGAAGGATGGGGAAATGAACAAGGTACTTTTACCCTGACGATTGATGGAGCCTTCTTGAGTATGGACGAACAGCAGCAAAATAGTTTTGTGATCTTTCCTAATCCTGTAAAAGAAAATTTCCGTTTACGTGGATTAACTGAGAGTGGTACAGGAGCCATTCGCAATGCTGAGGGGCGTATAATCAAAGAGAATATTGAAATCACTCCGGATTCAAACATTGACGTTAGCAACTTGAACGCGGGAGTATATTTTATTGAGATCACCACTTCGAAAGGTACTTCTTCTCATAAATTTCTGAAAGTCAAATGAAACAGTTTATACTAATTTGTGCGCTCTTGTTGGCCTATGCTACAAGTGCTCAAGGATGGCTCCCACGGGCAGATTTCGGTGGAATCGGTAGACACAGAGGAACAGGAATGGCAATCGGGAACAAGGGTTACGCAGGACTTGGTCATATGAATGGTACTGGAGTTAACATTGTTTACCAAGACTGGTGGGAATACGATCCTGCGTCGAACAGTTGGACTCAAAAAGCAAATTATCCGGCTCCAATGTATGGAGCTATGGCATGGGGAAACAGTACAAAAGGATATGTAGGCGGCGGTACCGCTTTTAGCGTTCAATATTACGCCTTCGATCCAGACGCCAACACCTGGACTCCCATAGCAAATTGTCCATTGGATGCTACGGATCAAACAGCATTTTGTGTGAATGAAAAAGGATATGTTTTGATGGGAAACCAAATAGCGGAATATGATCCAGCTACCGATATTTGGACATTGAAAGCTAATCTACCAGCTTCGTTGGGAGCTTGGCAATCGAGTTTTGTTATTGGATCGAGTGCTTATGTTAAGAATGGAGCGCAACTTTTTGAGTTTAAACCGGCTCAGAACACCTGGATCAATCGAGCTGGATTTCCAGGAATGGCAAGCGGCGGTTCTTCAGCATGCGCTCTTAACGGAAAAGGTTATATCATAACTGGATACTCTGGTTGGTTATCAAATGTTACTAAAGAAGTGTGGGAATACAACCCGGCAACGAACACATGGCTTCAAATGGAAGACTTTCCAGGAGCAGGTAGAAGATTCTCCGTTGGATTCACTGTCAATGAACGTGCATATTTTGGATTGGGCACAAATGGAATCAATTTCAACGATTTCTGGGCCTTTGATCGATTTGCAGGTCTCAACGAGATGGAATTGTTAGCGTTTGATGCGTATCCGAACCCGGCTTCGGAACAAATAACTATTTCAAAGCACATTGAGCAAAAGTTGAATTATCAAATTATTGATCAGTTGGGCCGAATTGTGAACGAAGGGCTGTTAGATGAAATGCATACCTCCGTTGCTTTGGGTGAACTTGAACAAGGAACCTATCAATTAGTAGTTCGCGATGAAAATGGCAAGCAAAATCAACGAACCATTGTAAAGAGATAGTATGCAGAAACTTCTATTTATTTGCATAACTGTACTTACAGTAAATGCAAACGCACAAACACCCAATTCGTGGATAAAAAAGAATGATTTTGGAGGAGGGAAACGAGAACAAGCTGTTGCTTTTTCCATAGGAAATTTCGGATACGTAGCTGCGGGTGTTGATACTGCCGAAAACGTGCTTAAAGATTTGTGGCAATACAATCCTGATCTGGATTCTTGGACGCAAAAAGCAGATCTTCCAGGTGTAGGTCGCAGATGCGCTTTTGGATTCGCTTTGAACGGTAAAGGATATGTTGGTGGCGGAATCGATAATGATGAAGCACAAGCAGGTATTCGATTGGCAGATTTCTACGAGTATGATCCACTAACCAATACGTGGCTTGCGAAGGCAAATTACCCTGCTGGCGACGGATTAGGAGTTTATTATGCCACTGGATTTGCAGCGGATAACAAAGGTTATGTTTGCGGAGGAAAAGTAGGTCCAAATTCCTATTTAAATCAACTGTGGGAGTATAAACCATTGAATAATTCTTGGACTCAACGCAGTAATTTCCCTGGAGGGGTTCGCTACAACCTTTCCAGCGTTGTAGTTGGTAATGTTGCCTATCTTGGACTAGGAACGAATCAAGATACTTACTGTAAAGATTGGTGGAGTTTCAATCCGGGTTCAAATTCATGGACACAACTAACAGATTTTGTGGGCGGATACCGTGGAGGAGCAAGTACGTTTACCATCGGAACAAAAGCTTATGTTTGTCTGGGTACAAATGGAGGTCTGAAAGATGATCTGTTCATGTACAATCCGGCAACTGATAATTGGTACCCTCGTGCTAATTACGATGGCAGTGAGCGCAAGCAAGCCATTTCATTAACAATTGGCAACCACGCGTATGTAGGAACTGGAAGTGGTGTTAGCGGTAAAAAAGGAAGTATGTATGAATACATTCCCTTGGATGTTTTAGCACTTGATGAACTTACAACTGAAGTGCGCGTTTTCCCGAATCCAGCCAGCAATGAAATTCATGTATCATTGGAACAATACGGAAAGCAACACGCTTCTCTTTTTAGTCCGGATGGACGCGTTGTGAGAGAATTGGAACAAGATGGTGCCGCATTTACTATTTCTTGTGAAGATCTTCCGGCTGGAACATACCACCTTTATATTGACATCGAAGGCGGTCAATCCATTGCTCATAAAACCATTCAAATTGTGCGATAATGAGAAGTAGTTGGTTATTGTTTTTAGCGCTTTTTTCAACTTGTTCGTTGTTCGCTCAAGCGCAATGGATTCAAGTTGATTCAATGAAAGGACCTGCTAAATCCGTTACAAGTAGCTTTGTATTGGGTGACACTGGATATGTTCTTGGAGGAATGGTTGACAATCAATTTACCAGACGCATGTACTCCTTCAAACCCAACCAAAATGACTGGGATGATGAGGCATCTTGGGGTGGAGATCTTGGAAGTGGACAAAATCGGGGTTCTGCAGTAAGTTTTGTGATCGACAATAAAGCCTATGCCGGTTTGGGCCAAGGAAATACTGCCGGTTTCTACAATGACTTTTGGGAATATGACCCAAGCACCGAAACTTGGACTCAAATCGCGGACTTCGAGGGAACTGCACGTCGCGGAGCAGTTGGTTTCGCCATTGAAGGTAAAGGTTATGTTGGAACTGGTCATACCGTTACAGGATTAACAAACGATTTCTACAGTTACGATCCAACTACAAATTCTTGGTCAATTGTTGCACCCTTCCCGGGAACACCTCGCAAATATGCTGTAAGTTTTACTATTGGAGATTATGGCTTCGTTGGTTTAGGTGACGATGGTGTCTATAAAAATGATCTTTGGATGTACATTCCGGAATTTGATGTTTGGGCTGCTCGGGCATCCTTGCCTGCCCCAGGAAGATCTGGAGCCAGTGCTTGTGGAATTTATCCCGACGGTTTCGTTTTCACTGGCGAGACACCAAGTGGATACTCGTCCGAAACCTGGCAATATCACTATTTTAGTAATACTTGGGAGCAAACTACCGATTTCCCTGGTATAGCCAGAAAACACGGAACAGCTTTCGCAATCAACGGAATTGCGTATGTGGGCTCAGGCTACGGAAACATGCAGTTTTTGGATGATTTTTATGCGCTCACACCTGTTTTATCAATTTCAGAAAACCATGTTGTTAACTTGCAATGCTATCCGAATCCAACTGCTGAATTGATTTCATTTTCAAATGAGGAAATAGAAGAGATCGAAATCGTTGACATGCGTGGAAGAAGTATGGCAGTAACGTGGATTTTGAAAGGTCAGGTGATCGATGTTCGCCATTTCGACAATGGTTCTTATTTACTCAGTGGAAAAACGAAACAAGGAGCTATCTTTACAAGCCAGTTCATCAAACAATGAAGTTAGTACCTTTTGTAGTTATTTTCTTTTTTTTGGCTTGTACGCAAGAGCAACCAAAATCGGATTCAACGAGTAATATTGAAGCTTCTATTACAGAAGACGAACAAACGGATCCCGTCACCGAAACTGATACTGAGGACAATGTACAACCAAGTGCTTCAGAAAAGCCAAAGGTAAATTCGGGGAAATTTGTCGCCAAAGCTGTATTCTCAGAAGGTATTGGTTGGGGATATGACATCTATGAAGGCAGCTCAATTCGTATTCATCAGCCACATATTCCTGCGGTTGAAGGTAACAAAGGCTTTTCTAGTGAAACCGAAGCCCTCAAAGTGGCGGAATTAGTAATCTACAAGTTAGAAAATGGAATTGTTCCTCCGTCGATCACTAAGCAGGAAATGATCCAAGCAGGCATTAGCAATTTGCGTTGAAACGCCTAATTGATAGAAATGTCGTAAATTTGCGCCTCAAAAAAATTCATCATGACGAAACGAGTTGTAGTAACTGGTATTGGTGCCTTAACACCTATTGGCAATGACGTTCAATCTTATTGGGACGCATTAGTAGCCGGAAAAAGTGGAGCTGGACCAATCACCAAATTTGACACCTCAAAATTCAAAACGACTTTTGCATGCGAACTAAAAAATTTTGATGCAAAGGATCATTTTGATGTGAAAGAAATTCGCAAATACGATCCTTTTACTCAATACGCACTTATCGCTGTTCGCCAAGCCGTACAGGATGGTGGAATCGATTTCGACACCTTAAATAAAGACCGCATTGGCGTTATTTGGGGGTCCGGGAATGGAGGAATTCAAACCTTTCAGGACCAAATGATCGAATTTTGTTCTGGGGATGGAACACCACGCTTTACGCCTTTCTTTATCCCACGTATACTTGTAGATATTGCCGCTGGTATTATCTCTATGGAATATGGATTAAGAGGTGTGAATTACAGCCCTGTATCTGCATGTGCGACATCAAACACAGCATTGATCGACGCCTTCAATTACATTCGTTGGGGAAAAGCAAATATGATTGTTTCTGGAGGTTCTGAGGCTGCGATCAATCAAGCAGCAATGGGAGGATTTTCCGCTGCTCAAGCCTTATCAAAACGCAACGATGATCCGGAAACTGCTTCACGACCATTTGATGTAAACAGAGATGGATTTGTGATGGGTGAAGGTGCCGGTGCGATCATATTGGAAGAATACGAACATGCAAAAGCCAGAGGCGCTAAAATCTATGCAGAAGTAGTTGGTGGTGGGATGGCTGCAGATGCCTACCACTTAACAGGAACTCATCCTGAAGGAGATGGTGCAGTTCTGGGAATGGAGGAAGCACTTCGGGAAGCCGGGATTAGTCCGGATGACGTTGATTACATCAACATGCATGCAACCTCAACACCTCAAGGAGATAAAAGTGAATTAATCGCCGCAAAACGTGTATTTGGTGAACGTTCATCATTGAGCGTTTCAGGTACCAAATCAATGACTGGTCACCTCTTGGGTGCAGCCGGCGCTGTAGAAGCAATTGCTTGTATCAAAGCGCTTCAGGAACAAATTGTTCCTCCAACTATCAATACAGTAGAAATTGAACCAGAGTTTGCCGGTTCATTCCATTTTCCTCTTGGAAAAGGCGAACATAAAACACTGAACTATGCAATGAGCAACACCTTTGGATTTGGTGGGCATATTGCGAGTGTCCTGTTTAAAAAATATTGACGGAGCAACGCGTCTGATTAAGACGTGTCAATCTGTGCAAATACGTCCTCCCAATCAAGTGAGGGTCGGAGCTCATGGGACCGATCTATTTGCACAGCAGTTGTTTTCGATGAAGCCGGTGAAAGCCGGCTTTTTTATTTTAGCTGATGCAACCAGTTCGAAAAATTCTCTATAAAGAACTGCAATTCCTCGCTATCCCTTTTCATCGGATGTGCCGTATTCAAGGTATGATTGGCGCCCGGAATTGGAAGGAAGGCATTTTGCAAGTTATTTTTATACAACCACGAAAAGATACTTCTACCATGTTCGAAGGGAACGGACTCATCATCCACCGAATGTGCCACAAAAACCGGATACGGATAGTCGCTAATTGCTTTTTCCAGATTCCATTGATCACCACTTTGCATAGTTTCTGCAAGAAACTCCTCCCCTTGTGGCAATTCTTGATTTGTTCGTGTATTTAGTCGGTAATAGACCCCATTCTTTTTCCATTCAGCCATCACCTCAGGTGTACGAATATCCAGAGTTTTGAGTGGACATAAAAATCCCAGAAGCAACTGTTCGTTTGAATTGTCAATGTATCTTGATGCTGCAAAACCGGCCGAATAGCCTCCCATACTATGCCCCAACAAACAAATGTGCTGATCTTTCAAAGCAGAGCGAGTTTTCAAAAAATCAAGTACGGCTAAAATGTCCTCAACCTCTAACCTGCGGCAATTCTTTTGGTATGAATCCAAGTCATTGAAGAAATCGCCGTCATCCGTTATTCCACAATGGGAATAATTGAAGGCCACACTTGAAATCCCTTTTTTAGCCAAGCCTTCTTGAATGGTTGGAAAGAAGGCAAAATGATAAAATCCATTATGTCCGCAAGCCAATACAACACAGTACTTGCTGCCGGTAACCACTTCCATGTTACCACGGATCAAACCATTAGATGTTTCAAAATTAAATCCAGCCATTTCTCATTATAATATTCCTACGTAACATGTTCCACTTCGCCAAAAAACGGCAGGTAATGGAACCTTCACTGCATTTAGCACCCTTAGAGATTTCTTTAACCACGGCCTTTTAACCGGGAGTTGCGACCAATCAATATCAAAACCAAGGGCCCATTCTCGTTTTGCAAGGTAGGTGACATCATTAAATACTGCGCTATTCTCTGAACCAAATAATTTTTCATGCACACTGTATCCAACAGCTAGCTGAAGCCAACGAAAACGATTGTAATTTGTAAAACGTGTTGGAGCGGCAGCGATCCAATAACTCTGCGCATTGTAATCCTTCAATAAGCGTTCGGACCAATTTGAACCCAACGTATTGGGCCGTAATTCCGCAAACTGACTATGTTTATAACCGAATTTTAAATGTATCCGTTGTTCATCCCAGATCTGTTGTTGCACAATGAATAATCCCGTACCAACTGTATTCGCAGAAAGGTCACTGAACGAAAATCCCCATTCCTCGTTAAATCCGTCAAGAACTTCGATACCGAGTAAATAACTCCAGGAAATGCCCCCAGCTAACCAAAGTGACTTTTTCTTCGACATTCCTGCCCACCTCCATGCATGATATTGAGAACTCGTTAAAAAGTTTGCGGTATACGCATGACCCAACTTATCCATTTGTAACCATTCCCTACTATCATCAAAACTGTGAAATGCTGATTTCGGGTATTCGTCATACCAAACGGATGCAAGCACGGAAATACTTCCCACACTCAAGGCGGCTGTACCAGAACCAACCAACCATTTCCGGTGATGACCCACAGAGTCGGTTTGCGCTATAACACTCTGAATACTGAGTAAAAAGGTAAGAAATACGTATTTCACACCGCAATTTACAACTTATAGCTAAAAATTGATTTTTAATGGTTCAAAGTAATTTCAAAATCTAAATGAACCACATCCCCAATCTTAGAATCACTTTTCATTCCAAAGAAAGTGCGGTTCAATTCCCCGTTTCCAACAAAAACCAAAACACTTTTACCATCAACGTTTTTTTCGGCAATACACTTTAACTCCAAATCTACTTGCTTTTTAAGACCTAAGAATTCCAGTTCACCAGTTACAATGTATCGATCACCTTCTCGCTGAATAGATTTACTTTTATACGAAATATTTGGAAATTTATCCGCCTGGATGTACCCATCTCCCAATACTGATTCATCTCGTAAATCATTAAAAGTAGTCAGATCTTTACTGTTCAACTTCACTTTCAATTCCTTCAAAAGACCAGTTTCATCCAGTTTCATTCGCACATCAACCTCTTTGAATGCACCTTGGGTTATAGATCCTTTTGGTCCTAACTCAAAATTGAGCGAAGAATAGGCTGCAATTGACTTCCAAGTTCCACTGTGTTTTTCATTGGTTTCAAAAGCAGGAATATCCATTGCCTTTTTCTCAGTTTGGCCTTGCTCTGATTGCTCCTTTTCTACCACGGATTTTTTAACGACCGTTTTAGGTTTTAGAATATTTTCATGAACAGGGATCAAAAGGATAATTACTAATGGTAAAACCAATGCACTGAACGTTTGTTTTGAATTTTGAGGTAACCAGAATCCTATTCCCAGTCCGATCAGTATACCAACAAGTGCTGTAAGTCCACCAAAGTGCTCATTTACAAAACCGAACAGAATACAAGCATTTAGCAGTACCAAAATGAAGAGCAAATACAGGAATTTGAAGCGCTTCGAATCGAAGAGTCCGTACAAACCCAAAGCTCCGATCCCTGCTATAAATCCCATCCACCAGTTACCTGCAATGTAGTTAGTACTAACAAGCGATTGACCCGATGCATAAATTAGTGCACAGGCAATGATTATACCTCCGAAGGCGTGTAAACTCTGCTTTATGCTATTATTAGCCATTGCAGCGATCAGCCAGGAAAAGAACAACAGGTAAACACCAAACAAAGATGCCAGAAAATTGGCTAGCATAAACATCGGTGCGACTGAGATCAAAGCGATCCATGTTTCAGTTTTCTCAGATGGATGTGCTGGAAACAAGATCCGTGATACAAGCGATGAAATGAAAGGAATTAAGGCCCCCACAATAGCCAGAAGAAACAAATTAAGAGACCAAACAATTTCAAACGAAGCAAAATTGGCCTTTGCGCCAATCGGGATTGCAAATAATAAGGTGATAATCAATCCAGAAAATCTCCAAATTTTCCCATTTAACATACTTGCCAAAAATGACAGTCCAATGGCACCTAAAAGTGTGAATTGGATCATTAGTACGGATGGATCCTCGTCAAATTTTTCAAGGACCAAATGCGTAAAAGCAACACCCGGTAAAAGCAAGAAAACAAATGGCTTATCTCTTAAAACTAATGTGAGTAAAAAGCTTAAAGCTGCAATGATGATCAATGAAAATGTAAGCATGTTGTATGATTTTTCATACAAATATACATATCATTTAATTACCATGGTATTTATTTTCAATATTGTTACTTCAATTGCCCGTTCTTTAATTGTGCAGCAAGAAGATCGTGGAATTCTTTTTGATTCAGGTGCTTTTCTAAGAGATCTAAATGCTCAATGCGATGGCAATCGCTACCGGCAATGTCTATCAATCCAGCCTTTTGTAATGCGATCGCTTGTTTCTTAACATCGGGTCCATAATGTCCGGTAAAAGAATTCAAATTAACTTGAATCCAACAACCTAATTCGCGCAAGCGCCTCGCACGATCCAAATTACCGTGGTAATAGAAATAGCGTTCGAAATGAGCTATGATTGGTTGGTATCCATTTGAACATGAAAGAAAAATGAAATCGTCCAATTGTTGAGGTTCGTAACGGAAGGAACATTCGAACAAAATGTGATTTCCCATAAACGGTAAGAGATCCTTTTTTTTCACCTTATCAAACAAGGTTTCATCCAGGAAATATTCTGCCGAGACTTCCAATTCAATTGGCAATTCCATTTCGTCAATGACTTTTTTTACCTGCTGAAAACCAGTCATGATGTTTTCTGGAGTATTATCATAAACACCCGTCATGACGTGCGGCGTAATGATCAATTTTCTATATCCCAGTTCATAGAAACGGTTGATCATCCCAATGGAATGTTCTATAGTTTGTGCTCCATCATCAATTCCGGGGATGAGATGACTGTGCACGTCCACCACCAAATTTCCTATGGGTGCCGCTTCTTTGGATGTATTCGATTTAAACCAATTGAGAAAAGCCATATACAAATATAAGAACCAAATGGATTTTAACAGAAACTAAACCGATTGAGGGGCTACCACTCTTTTTTGAAGATTTCGCTCAGCTTACTTTCGCTCTAATCAAATTGGATGTTATGAAATATCTATTCATTTTATTGATTATTTGCACAGCTGGACTATCCTTTGCTCAAACATTTAGTTGGAGTGGATTCCCAAATGGAGGCACATCTTATACGACTGGAGCAATGACCGCGACTATCACCTCCAGTTCTCCCAGTTTTCAATATGGCAGCCCACGTTTCTATGCAGGGGCGAGTATAGGGAGCGGTCAGTGTGGACTGGCCAATGGATTAGCTATTGAATGCTTATTTGGCAACATCACAACAGCGCATACCACGTTGACAATGAACTTTACATCTGGAGGAACTACTCCTGGACTTTGTTCTGTGATTTCTTTTCAGATAAAAGACATCAATGCTGATGAATCTGTACAAACATTTGCAGATTGGGTAGAGATCTCGGCTATTGACGGTAACAATGTGTCCATACCAGTAGGGAACATTTCAGCAACTGGAGGCAGTTCAAAAACGATTGGAACAAGTGGAAGTACGCGAATTATTCGTGGATACAATGGAACTTATGGATCAAGATCAACAACGGCTTGCGATAATATGACCATACAAGTGACGCCACCAGTTGGAGGCGCAGTTAAATCGATCACTCTTAAATACCATCCTGATTACACAGCATGTCCGAACTGTTATTACAATTTCACTGGGCCAAATAGACCAGCTTATCAATACATCAGCATTGGAGCTATAACGAGTACCCCAACAGGTTCCTGTGTGCCGCTGCCTGTGCAACTCAGTTCGTTCAATGCTACTAGAATTGGAAGGCAGGTTGAATTGAACTGGGAGACGCAACAAGAAGTAAACAGTGATTACTTCGTTGTAGAACGATCTACGGATGGGGAGCAATACGAACCAGTTTGTCAAATGCCGGGAGCCGGGAATAGCAGTACTCCGATAAAATACGCATACACTGACGACAAAGCCGAGCTAGAACAAGTATATTATCGATTGCGACAAGTAGATAAGGATGGCAGTGTCACTTATTACGAACTGACAACAGCCTCTCAATACACCGGTGAAAATTTGGAATGGTCGCTCTACCCAAATCCGGCTAAAAGTACTATTCAATGCAAACTGAGTAGTCCACAAAATCAAGTTTGCTCATTCACACTTCTTGATCAAACAGGTTCCGTGATTTCGTCTTGGCTTGAAAACACCCAAAAAGGAATTCAAGAAACGACTATTCCTATTGAGCATCTTCAGGAGGGTTTATATATTCTGAAAATTGAAGATGAACTTGGTAATTCAACAATCAATCGATTTATAAAAATCAATCAATAATAACCCTTAGTTTCATGTTTAGCAAAAGCAGTTAGGTTTAGCAAGGCTCCTTTGGGAGCCTTTCTGTTTTATTTACGATTGCTATACATGTTTTTATAATATTCTTGATAGGCTCCAGAAGTCACTTCATTCACCCAATCTTGATTTTCCAAATACCAGCGAACGGTGGCTTCAAGACCTTTCTCAAAAGTGATACTTGGTTTCCATCCTAGTTCATTATCCAGTTTAGTGGCATCAATCGCATAGCGCTGATCATGACCGGCACGATCCTTTACAAAAGTGATCAATTTCGCACTTTCACCGGCGTCTCGGCCCAAAGCCTTATCCATTAAATCGCACAGTAAATGAACCAAGTCAATATTCTTCCATTCATTCCATCCACCAACATTGTAGTTGCAGCCTATATCACCTTCATGAAAGATAAGATCTATAGCACGCGCGTGATCCTCTACCCACAACCAATCACGAACGTTACTTCCATCACCATAAACCGGCAATGGGCGTTTGTTCAAAATATTCGTGATCATTAATGGGATCAATTTTTCTGGATGGTGATGACTTCCGTAGTTATTTGAGCAATTACTGCGCTTGATTGGAAAGCCGTAAGTGTGGTAATAAGCAGAAACAAAATGGTCTGAAGCAGCTTTGGATGCAGAGTACGGACTCCGTGGATCGTATGGAGTAGTTTCAGTAAAAAAACCCTCGTTGCCCAAAGAGCCAAATACCTCATCAGTAGAGACATGAAAAAAGGTATGCCCATCATTGGACGTCCAATAAGCGCGGGCCTGATTCATCAAATTCACCGTTCCGATCACGTTGGTTCGCACAAATTCCATTGGTCCTTCTATAGAGCGATCCACATGAGATTCTGCAGCAAGATGAATAACATCCGTAATGTCGTAGCTATTCATCACTTGTTTTACATCGGCCTCACTCGTAATGTCCCCTTTTACAAAGACATGATTGGGTGCATCCATAACATCAGCCACATTCGCCAAGTTTCCTGCATAGGTCAAAGCATCGAAATTGATTATCGTATAACTCGGATATTTATTCACCAAAAGGCGAACCAAATGAGATCCAATAAATCCAGCTCCACCGGTAACCAAAATTCTTTTTTGCGAACTGCTCATCTTAAATTTTATTGTTTGAAACGCTTAAGAAAAGTCCTTATTGCAACTTTCCTACAAACTCCAATATTCCAGACTCTTGATCTTCCCTTTATAAATACCTTTAATATCTACAAAAACGCCTTTACCGTCTTTCAACAAACCTTTAAAATAATCTTCACCCAATGATTTGTATTCCTTGTGGTTTACCGCAACAATAATGGCATCATAATTAGATCCGATCTCAGTCAACGGAACACCATACTCATGTTGCATTTCCTCCGAAGATGCGTGCGGATCCACCAGGTCAACAGCAACTTGAAACGATTTCAATTCGTTTACAACATCGATAACTTTGGAATTACGGATATCCGAAACATCTTCTTTAAATGTGGCACCCATTACCAGCACCTTCGCATCTTGAATATGCTTCCCTTGAGCAATGATCTTTTTTGCCGTTTGCTTGCCAATATAGAATCCCATACTGTCATTTACATAGCGGCCGCTATTGATGATCTTTGCATGGTAGCCAGCTTGTTGTGCTTTATGTGTTAAATAATATGGGTCAACCCCTATACAATGTCCACCAACTAGTCCTGGTGAAAACTTCAAGAAATTCCATTTTGTTCCAGCAGCCTCAAGCACCTCGTAAGTGTTGATTCCGAGCTTGTTGAAAATAATTGAAAGTTCATTGATCAACGCAATATTCACATCACGCTGCGTATTTTCAATGATCTTTGCGGCTTCTGCTACTTTAATAGATGTCGCACGGTGAACACCAGCTCCCACTACTAATTCATAAGTTTTTGCAATTTCTTCCAAAGATTCATCACAGCATCCAGAAACCACCTTAACAACGTTCTGTAGAGTATGTTCTTTGTCCCCCGGATTAATTCGTTCTGGAGAATAACCTACTTTGAAATCTTGTTTGAATTTCAGGCCAGAAATTTCTTCCAATACAGGGATACAATCTTCTTCTGTACAGCCCGGGTAAACCGTTGATTCGAAAACCACGTAATCGCCTTTCTTCAATACCTGAGCAACCGTTTTTGACGCTCCCAGCAGAGGCTTCAAGTCAGGTAAATTTGCATCATCAATAGGTGTTGGCACGGCAACAATAAAGAACTCCACCTCGCGTAGGTCTTCAATGTCAGCTGTAAAATGGATATCACAACCGTCAAAATCACTTGCTTCCAATTCATTACTTGGATCAACATGATTGCGCATCATATCCACTCGTTTCTGGTTGATGTCAAATCCAACTACTTGGATCTTTCTTGCGAATTCCAATGCAATTGGTAAGCCAACATAACCAAGACCAATTACGGCCAATTTGGCTTCTTTCTGTAGTAGTTTAGTGTAAATCGAGTTGTTCATTTCTCACTTTATAAATTCGTTCGATGATTTCTACAACTTTCAGTCCTTCAAGGGCATTGGTTGTAGCCGAAGTTCTTCCTTTTAAGGTATCGATCACGTTTGTAATCACGTAGTGGTGATTAGCTGCGGATCCTTTATATGCTCCATAGTCGTTGCCCGGATTTGTAGGGGCTAATTCTGGCATGGTATATCCTTGAATGTTGCAAATCTCTACTTCATTCATGTATTGCCCACCAATCTTTACGCTTCCTTTGCTTCCAATGATTGTCATCGAACTCTCCAAATTCTGATCCGCCACAGAAGTAGAATAGTTCAAACATCCCATTCCACCATTTATGAAATCGAAGCTGACAAAACCAGAATCTTCAAAGTCAGTACTTTCTTTATGGTTGAAATCAGCAAATTTCCCTTGGATATTATCGATATCTCCAAAAAGCCAATACATGATGTCAATAAAATGGGAGAATTGAGTAAACAAGGTACCGCCATCCAGATCCTGAGTACCTTTCCATCCACCCGGTTTGTAATAACGGCTATCTCGGTTCCAATAACAATTCAATTGAACCATGAAGACATCTCCGAGAACTTTGCGTTCTACAATGTCTTTGATCCATTCGCTTGGCGGCGAATAACGGTTCTGCATGACACAAAACACCTGTTTCGATTGCTGAAGCGATTTAAAGATTACCTTCTCACACTGGTCTTTCGTCAAGCCCATTGGCTTCTCCACAACTACATGTTTTTTCGCTTCAAGCGCTTTCAATGCTTGTTCAGCGTGCAGTCCATTTGGAGTACAAATGTTCACCACATCAAACTCCAATCCGGATGCCAATAACTCTTCCATCGTTTGAAAGAAAGGCACTGCGAAATCCTCAGCTGCGCATTCAGCCATAGATCTAACATCCACCATGGCAACCAATTCCGCTTCCGGATCCCGACGAACCATTTCCGCATGACGCTTTCCAATATGTCCCGCACCAACAATGGCAAATCGAACCTTATCAGTTTCTCCTATCATATTTCTTATTCTGAGTCCAGCTTATAAGGGCTGAACCTGATTGTTAGCTAATTTATACTTTTCCCCACTTTCCGGACAAGTAGCTATTCCCTGTTGATCAAATTCAAGTCGATGACCAAACGCACTCATCCAACCGATTTGACGCGCCGGGTTCCCGACAACAAGCGCATAGGCTGGGACTGTTTTTGTCACCACACTTCCTGCTCCAATAAAAGCATATTCTCCTATATCATTTCCGCAAACGATGGTTGCATTTGCGCCTATCGAAGCGCCTTTTTTTACACGAGTTCGAGCATATTGATCTCTTCGATTTACAGCTGAACGCGGGTTCATTACATTTGTAAAGACCATACTTGGCCCTAAAAAAACGTCATCTTCACAGATCACTCCGGTGTAAATAGATACGTTGTTTTGAACTTTCACATTGTTCCCAAGAACAACATCCGGCGACACTACGACGTTTTGTCCAATGTTACATTTTTCACCAATAATACAATTGGGCATAATGTGTGAAAAGTGCCAGATTTTTGTTCCTTCACCAATAGTACAACCGGCATCCACGACCGCCGTTTCATGAGCGAAATATCCCATATTAATGTATGTATCGTTCAAAATCCATATGCTCTTTTTCATTCAGTTCTTCCGCCGTCAAACTCTGAAAATAGGCATACGTTCGTTTCAACCCCTCTGCTCTGTCTACTTGAGGCTGCCAGCCTAATAATTCTCTTGCTTTGGTAATATCCGGCTGACGTTGTTTCGGATCGTCAACTGGTAAATCCTTGTAGATTACCTTTTGTGTGGTCCCCGTAAGTTTGATGATCTCTTCTGCAAATTCGCCAATAGTAATCTCATCCGGGTTACCAACATTTACCGGATACGCGTAATCGGAGTGCAACAAGCGCACAATTCCTTCAACCAGATCATCCACGTAACAAAATGAGCGCGTTTGTGAACCATCACCAAAAACGGTTAAATCTTCACCTCGTAATGCTTGTCCGATAAATGCCGGAAGTACACGTCCATCGTTCAAGCGCATTCGCGGACCGTAAGTATTGAATATACGTACGATACGTGTTTCCACTCCATGAAAAGTATGATAAGCCATTGTCATCGCTTCTTGAAATCGCTTGGCTTCATCGTACACTCCGCGCGGTCCAACTGGGTTCACGTTCCCCCAATAATCTTCTTTTTGCGGATGAACGGTTGGATCACCGTATACTTCAGAAGTACTGGCTATCAACACGCGTGCTTTCTTTACGCGTGCTAAACCCAAACAATTGTGAATCCCTAAAGACCCTACTTTTAATGTCTGTATAGGTATTTTCAGATAATCGATCGGACTAGCCGGCGAGGCAAAATGCAGGATGTAATCCAATTTACCCGGGACATGAATAAATTTACTCACGTCATGGTGGTAAAATTCAAATTGCTCCAATTTGAACAAATGCTCAATATTCTTTAATCGACCAGTGATTAAGTTATCCATTGCAATAACGTGATAACCATCACGAATAAACCGATCACAAAGATGTGATCCCAAAAAACCGGCAGCACCGGTAATTAATATACGTTTTCTTTCAGCCATCTTATTTGGTTATGGTATTTCTACCAATTGAACTGTAGAAGAATCCTTTCTCTTTCATTTCTTCGACATCAAACAAATTGCGCCCGTCGAATACCACTTTATCTTTTAAGGCAGCAGCCATTCGGTTAAAATCAGGATTTCTGAACACTCCCCATTCCGTACAGATCAATAAAGCATCCGCATCTTGTAAAACAGCATACTCATCCCCAGCATATTCAATCTTGTCTCCGATCAAATTCTGCACATTCGGCATAGCCTCCGGATCATACGCAACGATCTCAGCTCCTTCTTTCGTAAGCGCATCGATCATGTATAAAGCAGGAGCTTCGCGAATATCATCTGTATCTGGTTTAAAGGCGAGACCCCACAAGGCAATCTTCTTACCTTTCAGGTCATTATTGAAGTAAGACTTGATCTTCGGAAAAAGAACTGTCTTTTGGGTTTCGTTCACACCCATTACAGCCTTCAGAATTTCGAAATCAAACCCTTCTTCGATGCCAGATTTGAAAAGTGCCTGCACATCTTTCGGGAAGCAAGATCCACCGTATCCTATTCCAGGAAACAGGAATCGTTTCCCAATACGCTCATCAGAACCAATACCGATTCTCACTTTATCAACATCTGCACCTACTCGCTCACAGAAGTTAGCTATCTCGTTCATGAAAGTGATCTTCGTTGCCAAGAAAGCGTTCGCTGCATACTTTGTCAACTCCGCAGATTTTTCATCCATGAAGATGATTGGATTTCCCTGTCTTACGAACGGTTTGTACAATTGCTCCATGACACGTTCCGCACGTTTCGAGGATGTACCGATCACTACGCGATCTGGTTTCATAAAGTCATCAACCGCAAATCCTTCGCGTAAAAACTCAGGATTAGAAACAACATCAAACTCGGTAGCTGCATGCTTGGAGATCGCCGCATGTACTTTCTCAGCGGTACCTACGGGAACAGTGCTTTTGTCTACAATGACTTTGTAGTCTTTCATCAATTTACCCAATTCATCAGCAACTCCCAAGATATAGCGTAAATCTGCTGATCCATCTTCTCCCGGAGGAGTTGGCAATGCTAAGAAAACGATTTCCGCATCGCGGATACCTTCCTCTAAGCTTGTTGTGAATGACAGTCGTCCAGCTTTGATATTTCGTTCAAACAGAACGTCCAAATGCGGCTCATAGATAGGGATCTCGCCGTTTCGCATGCGCTCCACTTTCTTTACGTCTATATCAACGCAAATCACTTGATTTCCGGTTTCAGCAAAGCATGTGCCAGTTACCAAGCCTACGTATCCTGTACCAATTACGGCAATTTTATTCATCTAATTTTTATTTACAAATTCTAAAATAGCGTCACAAATGAACGCTTGTTGCTCGGACTCCATTTCCGTGTGTATTGGAAAAGAAATCACTTTTGCTGTCAGTTCTTCCGTTACCGGTAAATCCAATTCACCTAAATTGAATGAAGCAAACATTCCCTGTTTGTGGGCAGGAAGTGGATAATAGATCATTGAAGGCACTCCTTTTTCGGCCAAATATGCTTGTAACGCATCGCGTTCAACTCCATTCAATTGAACCGTGTATTGATGAAATACGTGCTTCGATCGTTTATGTCTGAATGGCACTGTGATCTTAGGAGAAGTACTTAATCTTCTATCGTATTCATCAGCAACAGCAATTCGCGAATCGATGTAATCGTCTAAAAGCGGGAGCTTAACATTCAAAACAGCCGCTTGAATTGCATCTAAGCGTGAATTACAACCCACAACCTCATGGTGATACTTCACCTTCTGACCGTGATTTGCCACCATTCGCAACTGTTCCGCCAATTGATCATCATTGGTGAAAATAGCACCGCCATCGCCGTAACACCCCAAATTTTTAGAGGGAAAGAAACTTGTACATCCTATCGTCCCAATTGCTCCTAACTTTTTAATTGTACCGTTTGAAAAATAATAATCAGAGCCAATAGCCTGAGCATTGTCCTCGATAACGAACAAGTGGTGGTTCTCAGCAATTTTCATGATCGCTTCCATATCTGCTGCCTGACCGTACAAATGCACCGGAACAATCGCCTTCGTTTTAGGAGTAATTGCAGCCTCTATTGCCTTTGGATCAATGCAAAAGGTATCGGGTTCTACATCAACAAAAACAGGTGTTAATCCCAATAATGCAATCACCTCTGTGGTTGCAATGTAAGTAAACGAAGGCGTGATCACCTCATCCCCCGGTTTCAAGCCTAAAGCCATCATAGCAATTTGAAGAGCATCCGTACCATTCGCACATGGTATTACATGTTTCGCTCCGGTATATTTTTCTAATGCACTCTGAAAGCGCTTTACGACCGGCCCACCAATGAATCCAGCCGAGTTAAGGACTTCGGATATCGCATCATCAACTTGAGGTTTAATCTTTTGGTATTGTGTTACCAGATCTACCATTTCAATTTTCTTCAAAATGCTGAATTTTAGTTTCGAATCAATAAAATACGAAGGGGTAAAGATAATAATATTCGAGTTGACCACCTCAGAAATTACCCCTCGAAAAGTGGAAAAAATAGGTCTTTCGTAAAGTTATCCGAAGTTCATTTCAGATTAATAAGCAGCCATTACATTGAAAACGCGCTCCATGCGTTCAACTGTAGCCTCACTGGAACAATTGAAATTATTGATTATCAGCGCAAATGCGATCGTCTTCCCGGATTTTGATTCTACATATCCCGCATATGACTTTACCCGATTCATCGTGCCACTTTTTGCATGGATCCGATTTTCTCCGGCTTGATTCTTGCACACTGACGACAAGGTGCCAGAGACTCCGGCAATAGGTAAAGTCCCATAAAATGATTTATACTGACTACTTTTTGTCATGAATCGCAACAGCTGACAAAAATGTTCTGCTGAAATAGCATTGGTTCTAGCGAGTCCACTACCATCTTTAATGTAAAGCCCTCTCGTATTGATCTTTTCTTCCCAATAATTCATCATTCGGGCGATCGAATTATCAATGCTTCCGTTGCCATTTGTGCCATAACCAACCCAAGTAAGCAATTGTTCCGCAAACAGATTCACGGACTTCATGTTGGTCCACCACGCAATTGAATTCACAGTTTTTCCGACATGCGTGAACAATAATTTTTTAGACGGATAACGCACTGATGGCAACTGATACGCAAGTGATCTTGCTCCAACCGGGTTATCCCGAACAATGATGCCCCGCCCCTTTAGAATGCGCGAAAATTCGATGGCGAATTGCAACTCCGGGTCGGGTAGAGAACCTTTAACAGTGAAGGAGCTGTGTCCAGCCTCAATTGTTCCAGTACCAAATCGATCTAAGGAGTAAGGCGCCCCATAAATATATGAATTGTCGCCATTTCCACCTGTTCGGATGTAATTGTTGAAATTGAAGCCCGGGACTATCGGAAAAGTACCTAAAAAAGTAGTCGCTTGACCTGAAGTTTTACCCGTTTTAAAGTAGTAACGCAGCATGTTGTCATAGATGGACAAACCGGATGCTCCAGCGCCATAATAATTCCCCATGTCGCCCCAATTCCATCCATCAGGAGCTCCTTCATAACCAAATTCACTGGCGTCCGCGATTATTGCGCCATCCACTCGTTTGATGCCCAACTTGATTAATGAATCGGCCCAAAATTTCAAGAATTGATCCTCCAAGCCATCGCCGTTATAATAGCGACTTCCAAGGGAAACATCCCCCGCGCCTCGTATCCAAATGTTTCCATTTAATACGCTGTCTTTGGTGATAACTCCGTCCATATAAACGCGGGTTTTTGGCGCATAGTCTTTACCTAAAAGCTGAAAGGCGGTCGCAGTTGAAAAAAGTTTGGTGGTAGAAGCTGGAATAAGGGTGGTATTCGGGTTCTTTGAACCAAGGACTTCTCCTGTATTACAGTCAACTGCTAGAAATGAAATCCCAGCATTCGCAAAAAAATAATCCGATGAGAAAGCATCGATGGCTTGTTGAATGCTTTGCTGACCAAAACTTTCAAAACCAAAAAATACCAAGAACAAACCCAGCAAAAAGTTTTTTAACCCTTTCAATTCTCGCATAATACAAAAATCGCTGCTAAGCCGACAGCAATTTGAATGCCATGGAAAACTTTTGAACAGTTTCCATGTGGACTACCCATCATTTTTTAGGCTATTGCAAAATAAAACTAACTGAATGCTTACCTTTGAAGCCAGTACTGATCCAAAACCCGCTTGCTACATATGCCCAAGGTTTTACGTATAATAAATCGCTTCAATATTGGCGGCCCTACATACAACGCTACTTTTTTAACTCGATTTTTGGCCACTGATTTCGAAACCAAGCTCGTGGGTGGTTTGCCAGAACCAGATGAAAAAGATTCTTTACATATCCCCAGAAATTACGGTGTAGAACCAACACTAATAGTGGAAATGCAACGCATGCCCAATCTGCGTTCAGACAAAGCAGCCTATAAAAAATTAAAGCGGATTATTGAGGAATTCCAACCAGATATCGTGCATACGCATGCCGCAAAAGCTGGTGCATTGGGAAGAAAGGCGGCTTCGGCTTGCAAAGTCCCTGTAATAGTCCACACCTATCACGGCCACGTTTTCCACTCTTATTTTGGCCGACTAAAAACAGGACTCTACAAGTTTATTGAACGCAGACTTGCCGCAAAGTCAGATGCGATTATTGCGATCAGTCCGCTGCAGAAAAAAGAACTAGTAGAACACCATAAGATTTGTAACGCAGACAAAGTTCACGTCATTCCGTTGGGATTTGATCTAGGAATATTTCAAGAAAAAATCCCTGAGAAAAGAGCAGAAACACGAGAAAAATACAGCCTGAGTGATTCAGATGTTGCTGTGGCCATTGTAGGACGTTTGGCACCAATAAAAAATCACACTTTGTTTTTGGATGTATTGGAACGACTGTTTCAGGAAGGGGTTCGTTTCAAAGTGTTTATAGTGGGTGATGGTAGCGAACAACAGCTAATTGAAAAGCGAGTTCAAGCGCTAAATAATTTGTTTGGGCCTTACATCACCATGACATCTTGGATCAAGGACATTGCCACATTCAATGCAGGTATGGACGTTATCTGTCTAACATCTGATAACGAAGGAACTCCGGTAAGTATCATAGAGGCACAGGCAACAAATATTCCGGTTGTTGTAACGGATGTTGGGGGTGTTAGAGATATTGTTTTAGACAATGAAACTGGTTTTATCGTGCCACCTAGAAACATTGATGCTTTCGCTGAAAAATTGAAAATTTTGGTGACCGATGAAAAAAAACGCGCAAAAATGTCACAAAATGGATGGAAGTTCGTAGAAGAACAATTCCATTATAAAACATTGGCAAAGAATATGGAACAATTGTACCGTATGTTGCTAGAAAAGAAAAAAGGTCATGCGCATTAATTTTCGAATTCTAATTGGAATTTGTTTTGTCACACTGCTTGTCAGTTCATGTGGTGTGAACAAGAATTTGATGTTCAAAACGCCGAAGGGAGTTGTGGAACAAAAAGATAGTATTCCTTTGCGTCCGGCAACAGAATATACGATTTCTGTCGATGATAAATTCACCTTTGAGTTATTCACCAAAGACGGAGAAGACATCATAAATGGAATGGCCGGCATCTTGAAGGATCGCGAAGAGCAACGAACCTTCGAATATGTTATTCGCCAAGACGGCACTGCAGATCTACCGCTCATTGGTGGTGTTCGTTTAGTTGGTTTAACCGTTCATCAATGCGAAGATACGCTTGCCAAACTATACGAAGAATCCAAAGGATACATACAACCATATGTACAATTGAAATTGACAAATCAACGGGTGATAGTTTTTCCTGGTTCAGGAAGTGATGCCAAGGTGGTTCCACTTCAGAATAATAATACCACACTCATGGAAGTGATAGCCTTAGCCGGAGGGATTGCTGAACGTGGTAGAGCAGATAAAGTAAAACTCATGCGTAACGTTGGTGGAAAGCGCATCGTCTATGTGTTGAATCTATCTACGATCGAGGGATTGAAATATGCTGATATGATCGTTCAGGCCAACGATTATATATACATTGAACCAACAGAGCAATTAACGAAAGAACTTGTAGAACGAGCAGCACCGATCGTTTCGTTGATTTCAAGTACACTAATTGTTCTTACATTCATCACAAATTTGAAATAAGGTGAGTACCACGCAGAAATCATTTATAATTAACAAGGATTATAATCCGATCATTGCCGCGACGATTTTACGTCGTTATTGGTGGTGGGCAGCCTCTTTCATTGTCATCATGGCTGCTCTGGCATTTTTGTACCTGCGTTATACAAAACCTGTTTATGAGTCATCCATGGTCATTCAGCTTGCCGAAAAAGATCAGGGTAAAGAATTGGTAGAGATCGAAAATATCAATACCAAGGATAACATTTCATCGGAGATTGAATTATTGCGTTCAGAGCTATTGTTCGACATGGCTATTGAGCGTATGAATATGAACGTTTCTTTATTCTCCAAAGGAAAGATCCTGGAAGAAGAAATGTACCATAGAAGCTCGTTCAATATCATACCATATATGTTGAATGACAGTTCCTTATGTGACATTCCAATTTACATGAACATTCAAGGAAAATATATTACTCTCAATTTTTCCTACCAAAACAAAACTCAAATCTTATTGGTCCAACCTAACAAGAGGTTTAAGAACAAGTTATTTGATTTCACAATTCAAATTACCGATTGGGTGGCCTTTCAAAAAGATTTGGAAGAAAATCAACTCTACTTTACCTTCAACAACAAAAAAACACTGGCAGCTCGACTATTACCGAATCTATCTGTTGAGCCAGTTGATGTGCAAGCAAAAACCATTCAAATCAGATACCGAGGTTACAATCCTGAACTTTGTCACGACATTTCTGCCGCTGTTGCAGATGCCTTTTTTCATTACGATGAAGAGATCAAACGCAAAAGTTCTGAGAATATTTTGGTCTTCATCGATAAACAATTAGATTCAATTTCAAATGAACTGCGCACATCCAAAGATAGCTTAGCTATGTTTCAACGCAATTCAAATTTGCCGGATCCGGATAACATGGGGAACAACCTCACCAATAATATAGATCGTTTTCAAGCTGATCTGTTTGCATTGGAGGAAGAGATCCAGTTATTACGCGTTGTGAACTCCAAGCTAAAAGCCGATCCGAATCGTCTGGAAATCTACCGGTTGATCCCTGAAATGCTGGGTAAGAGCTATGAATTAACTCTTACCAAACAAATTTCCGATCTCAATAACTTGTTAGAGAAAAAAGAAGAACTTCTTACGAACGTGAACGATAATCATTCGGAGATCAAACAGATCAATTCCAGAATACAATCACGGATCTCATACATTCGTAAAAGTGTTGAGGTGATCAAAGACCGCTTGGAATCAAATGCGATCATCCTTAGAGGAAAACTTGGCCAATTTGAAGGTCAATACACGCAATTGCCAGCGAAGAAAATGGAATACAACCGCTTGAAATCGCTTCAAGAACTGAATGAGAAGTACTACACCCTTCTAACCGAGAAAAAAGTACTTTATTCTATCTCTAACGCTGGTTATGCTTCCCAGAACCGTATTTTAAATCCTCCATCGGTGTCTTCTGAACCTGTTAGTCCGAACAGACAATTGGTATATGCCTCATTCATTTTTGTTGGATTCATTTTGGGCTTGGGTGTTTTGTTATTGAAATACGTGACCTTCAACGAAATCAATACTGTGGAAGATTTGCGTCATTTATTGCCGGATAAAGTAACGATCCTGGGGAGTATTCCATTGATCAAGAATGCTTCGGAATTTAGTCAACTCATGGTTCATGCCTCACCAAAATCAATGTTGGCTGAAACGATGCGTAGTATTCGCACGAACTTGAGCTTTGTGAACTCCAAAGCGCGCACAATTGCCATCTCGTCTTCGATCTCCGGAGAAGGAAAAACTTTTGTCGCTCTGAATTTGGCGGGAATTATTGCCCTATCCGGTAAAAAGACGATCATCATTGATCTTGACCTTAGAAAACCAAAAATTCATTTGGGATTAAATGTTCCAAATGTCACCGGGATGAGTAACCTTATTATTGGTCAAGCAAATCTGGAAGAAGCTATACGCAAATCGGAGATCGATAATTTGGATTTTATCAGCGCTGGTCCGATTCCACCAAATCCATCAGAATTAATCCTAAGCGATGCTTTTCAACGTATTTTGGAAGAATTAAAGGACCGCTACGACGTGGTGATTATTGACAACCCTCCAGTTGGATTGGTAACGGATGGTGTGCAGATCTTGGCTAGTGCAGATGTTCCGATCTATGTCTTTAAATCAGCTTATTCTAAACGTATCTTTGCAAGTCGCGTTAAAGACCTCTTCACAATGAAACAATTGACCCACTTGAATATCATTTTAAATGGGGCTCGAGTTTCTAAATCCGGTTATGGGTATGGTTATGGATACGGTTATGGATACGGTTATGGATACGGTTATTACGAAGAGGAACGCAATTCAGAAGGCAAGAAAAAGAAATAACCCATGAATTGCATTCAAACAGATATAGCTGAAGTACTAATTATTGAACCCAAGTTGTTTGGTGACGACCGCGGTTCTTTCTTTGAAAGTTTTCACCAATCTAAATTCAATGAATTTGTTGGTAGACCTGTAACTTTTGTTCAAGATAATGAATCTGAAAGTAAAGCGATGGTTGTAAGAGGATTGCATTTTCAAGCCCCCCCGTTCGCTCAAGGAAAACTGGTTCGTGTAATCAAAGGAAGTGCGCTAGATATCGCTGTCGACATACGCAATGGATCCCCAACCTATGGAAAGTCTGTAAGCATATTATTGAATGCAGAAAACCGCAAGCAGTTATGGATTCCCGAGGGTTTTGCTCATGGTTTTGTCTCGTTGGAAGAAGGAACAATCTTCCAGTACAAATGCACCAATTATTACCACCAACCTTCCGAACGGTCCATTCTTTGGAATGATCCTGTGTTGAATATCGATTGGGGAATTGCAAAAGAAAATGCTATTTTGTCTGCAAAAGATGCTGAAGCTCCATCTTTCAAAGATTTTATTAGTCCTTTTTAATTCATGCGTTCAGAAGTCATCATAGCTTGTTTGGCCTTTTTAGGATGGGGGGTGATTGCCAGTTTGGTGACAAATGAATTGTTACTTAGATTTTCGCAGAGTCTCGGAATACGTAATAAAAATGACGTGGTGGTACGCTGGGCAAATGAATCTAAACCATCTTTAGGAGGAGTAGCTTTTTTCGTCGCATTTGTATTTGGCGCCATAGCTTATTCAGTTGTTTTTCAGAATGAAAACATCTTTCACAATAAAGAATTTGTTGGTTTAATGAGTGCCGGCGTCCTTGCTTTTGTCATGGGCCTTTCAGATGACGCCTACAACACAAAGCCACTCATAAAGCTCATCGCTCAAATCGCTTGTGGGGTAATCTTGGTTTACACGAATACCCTTATTCCTTTATCCGGAATTTTTTGGATGGATGGAATGATTACGGTAGTTTGGGTAGTTGGGATAATGAATTCCTTGAACATGTTGGATAATATGGATGGGATCACGGGAACAACGGTATTGTTCATTCTGTTTTCTTGCCTCGCTGCTGATTTTATCCTGTATGGGTGGAATATGAACATTTGGACTCTAACCTTGTGCATTCAAATTGGAGCTATTTTAGGATTTCTAAGATTCAATATCCACCCTTCTAAACTGTTCATGGGAGATGCAGGAAGTCAATTTATTGGACTTTTCGCGGCATTTTTCTCCATTCATGATCTCTGGACCGTGGGCGTTAAAACCGATTTGAATTCACTTACGGGAATGGCTATTACCTTGATTGCTTTTACTCCTGCTGCTGCCGACACCTTTACCGTTGTGATCAATCGTTTGCGCAAAGGACAATCTCCAATGGTTGGTGGTAAAGATCATACAACGCATCATTTGGTTTATGCCGGGATGAATGATAAACAGGTCTGGCTGGTTTTTCTATTGATCGCCATGCTATCCACCTTTACTGCTATGTTGGGAATTTTATTCGCCAAATGGGGCAATCCGTGGATGAGTGTCTTCTTGACACTGTATTTCGTCGTGGTTTTCTTCTTCCTCTATAGAAATACCATCATTTATAAGCGATAAGCGTCCGCACTTTATTAAATTTGTGCTTCTAATGGACGTGCCATGCGAAGCTATTTAATTCTTCTTGTATCTGCAGTTGTTTTGAGTTGTTCAAACAACCAGATTCATGCAACAAAATCCAAATCTGACAAGGCAAAGGAGACGACAAAAGCAGTTGTTTTCCCTCCCCTTCCACAAAAAATGATCTTTGCAGGACAGGTTATCAACTTGGAGGATGAAGATATTCGAGAGCGTTTGGACCGTGAAGTGTTGATGAATGCCTATTATCAAAGTGCAACAACCGGTTACTTGAAACGCGCCCATCGTTATTTCCCGATGATTGAACGTATACTGAAAGAAGAAGGCATTCCGGATGATTTCAAATACTTGGCGGTTATCGAAAGTGGTCTGCAACAAGCAGTATCGCCGGTAGGCGCTCAAGGGTTTTGGCAATTTATGCCCTTCACCGCGAAATTGTATGATCTGGAAATGACGGAAGAAGTTGATGAACGCTTGCATATTGAAAAAAGTACGCGTGCTGCCTGTCAATATTTGAAGTCTGCAAAAGAAACCCTGGGTGACTGGGTCATGACTACAGCATCTTATAACCGTGGAGTAGGAGGAGTACAAGACGATATGGCTTGGCAGGATACCGAACATTATTTTGATACGGACCAGAACAGCGAGACAGGTCGATATGTTTTTCGTTTGTTAGCTATTAAACTGATCTTCGAAAATCCTGAAGCTTATGGCTACTATCCAAAAGAAATGGAGTTATATAAACCAATTAAAACCAAAAAAGTGACTGTATCAGAATCAATCCCGAATTTGGCAAAATGGGCGAATGATCATGGCTTTAATATTAAGATCCTGCGCAAGTTGAATCCCTGGCTGATTACAACCAGATTGACCATCCACAATGGAAAAACCTACACAATCGAATTACCCGCTCCCGGAGAAAATCTCAAACCCTACAAGCGCTATCTGTAATGGCTGAACAAGATACAATCGCCGTTTACGGTGCTCGAGAACATAACCTGAAAAATGTCAATCTGGTTATTCCGCGTAATCAATTAGTGGTTTTTACAGGTCTGAGTGGGAGTGGGAAATCTTCATTAGCTTTCGACACGATCTTTGCGGAGGGGCAACGACGCTATATCGAGACTTTCTCTGCTTATGCGCGTCAATTTCTAGGTGGATTAGAGCGTCCGGATGTTGAAAAGATCGATGGTCTAAGTCCTGTTATCTCTATTGAACAAAAAACCGTTTCGCGTAGTCCAAGATCTACAGTAGGGACGATCACTGAGATCTACGACTTCTTGCGCTTGTTCTATGCACGTGTGGGAATTGCATATTCTTACGAAACCGGAGAAGCAATGGTAAAGTACTCGGATGAACAGATCACTGACCTCATCCTGGAACAGTTTACCGGAAAACGCATTGTAGTGCTTGCGCCTAAGATCAAAGGACGCAAGGGCCATTACCGCGAATTGTTCGAACAGATCGCTAAGATGGGCTATACCCGTGTTCGTGTTGACGGCGAACTGCTTGATATCGAACGTGGGATGAAATTGGATCGCTACAAGATTCATGATATAGAAATTGTTATTGACCGTTTGGAAGTAAAGGAAGGCGATCGTAAACGCTTGTACGACGCCATTGTCACGGCCATGAAACACGGTTCCAAGAGTATGATGGTTATGGATTACGAAACCGAACAGGTCCGCCACTACTCGCGCTTATTAATGTGCCCTACAACCGGTATTTCTTATCCGGAACCGGAACCAAATTTATTTTCTTTCAATTCTCCTTACGGTGCTTGTCCTACCTGCATGGGCTTGGGTGAAATTTCTGAGATCGACCGAGACAAGGTGATCCCCGATCCAACCTTAAGCATTAAAAAAGGTGGTTTGGCTCCCGTTGGAGAATACAAACGGAATTGGTTCTTCGACCGCATTGAGGCATTTTTACTTCAAGAAGGGTATACGCTTACCACTCCGCTGAAAGATATTTCCGACGATGTGATCAACGTCATTTTGAACGGAAATGAAGGTTTGGAGCAATCTGCAAAGGATATGACCGTTCGTTTTGAGGGATTGGCTACCTTCATGACGCGTCATGCAGAAGAGAGTACTGCCGGAATCCAGCGCTGGGCGCAAAGCTTCATGAACAAGATCACTTGTCCGGAATGTGAAGGTAAGCGCTTGAAAAAGGAAGCCCTTCACTTTCAAATTGGTGGCAAAACCATTGGCGAAGTAGCTAGTTTGGACATTCAAGATCTCTATAATTGGTTGGAAGGGCTGGATTCACAACTAAATGACGACCAGTTGCTCATTGGAACCGAGATCTTGAAGGAAATTCGTGCTCGCGTGCGATTCATTCTTGAAGTGGGATTAGAATACCTTACCTTACATCGTTCTGCCCGTAGTTTATCCGGAGGGGAAGCACAACGCATTCGCTTGGCAACGCAAATAGGTTCGGAGCTGATGAATGTACTCTACATTTTAGATGAGCCAAGTATCGGGTTGCATCAACGCGACAATACACGTTTGATCAATTCCTTGAAAAAATTACGTGACACCGGTAACTCTGTCATTGTTGTAGAACACGACCGCGAGATGATGGAAGCCGCAGATTTTGTGGTGGATATTGGTCCTGGAGCAGGTGTTCACGGCGGACAGATCGTAAATGCAGCGCCTTTTCATGAATTGGTAAGCACAGATTCGATCACAACCAAATACTTACGCGGTGAAATGGCCATTGAATTGCCGGTAAAACGAAGAAAGGGATCCGGAAAATTCCTAGAGTTGCTGGGAGCAAGTGGACATAACTTGAAAAACGTCAATCTGAAATTACCTTTGGGAACATTCACATGCGTAACCGGTGTTTCGGGAAGTGGAAAATCTACTTTGATCAACCATACCCTCTACCCGATCTTGAACGCGCACATTTACAATGGCGTGAAAAAACCCATGCCATATAAAGCAATCAAAGGACTGGAACACCTCGACAAAGTGATCGAGATCGATCAAAGTCCGATCGGTAGAACGCCTCGCAGCAATCCAGCCACATACACGAATGTATTCACAGAGATCCGTACCTTGTTTGCATCCTTGCCGGAATCGCAAATTCGTGGTTACAAAGCCGGACGATTCTCCTTCAATGTTGCCGGAGGTCGTTGTGAAACATGTGGCGGTGGCGGTTTGAAGGTGATCGAAATGAACTTTTTGCCGGACGTTTATGTGGAGTGCGAAACCTGCAATGGAAAACGCTACAACCGCGAAACCCTGGAAGTGCGCTACAAAGGAAAAACCATCAATGACGTGTTGGAAATGACCATCGAAGATGCAACTCAATTCTTTGAGAGTATCCCGAAGATCCACCGCGTTTTAGTTACCTTGAATAGCGTAGGATTGGGATATATTAAATTGGGACAACCTTCTACGACACTGAGTGGTGGTGAAGCGCAGCGCATTAAATTGGCAGGTGAATTAACCAAACGCGGCACAGGAAATACGATCTACATTCTAGATGAACCAAGTACAGGATTGCATTTCGAAGATATCCGCATGCTGATCGACGTCTTGCAGCGCCTGGCAGATGAAGGAAACACGGTATTGGTGATCGAACACAACCTGGACATTGTCAAAGTTGCTGATTGGATCATCGATGTTGGCCCGGAAGGCGGTCGTGGCGGTGGTCAGATCGTTTGCGAGGGCACACCAGAAACCTTGATCAAAAAGCATGCAGAACATTCACATACTGCAAGGTATTTGAAGTTGGAATTGGAGCATATGAAAACCATTCGAAAAAACTAATCCTATCTTTAGAACCGATTCATTTTAAAAAGTTGTTTGAGAAAAGTTGCAAATAAAAATGATTTTCTTAAATTGAAAGTCCTTATGTGACATATACCTGTTTTTCATTTCTATTCAATGGTTGAATAATTCATCCACCACATATATAAGGAGGCACGCCATGAAAGAACAAAAACTAGAGGAAATAATAAACGCCTCCCCATTTGGATTCGCGCATCACGAAATCATCGTGGATGAATCTGGAAACCCAATCGATTACAGATTTATTGGTATTAATTCGGCATTCGAATTACTCACAGGGATATCTGGAAACCGCATATTAAAGAAGACTTTTTTAGAATCAATACCTGAGTTAAAAACAAGTGGATTGTTCAGAATTGATGTTTATGGTAAAATAGCATTAAACGGTGGCAATGAAAAAATTGAATATTACGTTGAAAGAACCCATCGTTGGTATGAAGTAGATGTTTATTCGCATTTGAAGGGCTACTTTACCACAATTTTTACTGACATTACTGAACAAAAGCATCAGTTAGAGGAACATAACTTGTACATTTCAACATCTCCGATAGGAATTTTTGTTGCAAATGCGGATGGACGATATACGGAAGTGAATCCAGTTGCTTGTTCCATAACCGGTTATGAGATGGATGAATTGCTTCAAATGTCCATTGGTGAAATTGTCGTTAAAGATGAAGTTAAAAGGGCATATAACCATTTCAAAGAAGTAAAAGCCGGAAAGATTCAACACGGGATATTTCGATCACTACGTAAAAACGGCGAAGTATTTTGGATGTCAGTAGCCGCCACCAAAATGAATGATTTTCATACAATAGCCTACTGTCAGGATATAACCGAGAAAAAACAAGCTGAAGAAGTACTTGAACAATCTGCTTTGAGATTATCACTTGCGACAAAAGCAGGAGGTGTGGGAGTTTGGGACTGGAATTGTGTTGAAGATACCATGATCTGTGATGAACAGATGCATTTTTTATACGGAATTAAGAAGGCAAATACTGTATATAATTTTGAATACTGGTTAAGTAAAATCCACACGGATGATTTTGACCGTATCAAAAAAGAAATTCAAGATGCTTTGTCTGGCCGGAAAGAATTTGATACAGAGTTTAAGGTTGTTTTAGAGGATGCTAGCATACATCAAATTAGAGCACTGGCCTCTGTTCAGCGAGATAATCTAGGCAATCCAATTAGAATGATCGGAACTAATTGGGATATTACAGAACAGAAAAAAGCACAAAACCGAATTTCAGCGTTATCAGAAATGCAACGGACGCTGACCGAAATTTCCAATTCATTCATTAATGTTCCCCTTGATCAATTAGAGGTAACAATTAATAACTCTCTTCGATTCATGGGTGAATTTACCAATACCGATCGTGCTTATATTTTTGATTATGACTTTAAGCGAAATATAAGCTGTAACACCTATGAATGGTGTAGAGATGGTATCATTCCTCAAAAGGATGAATTACAAGCTGTGCCTATTGATGTGATTCCCGATTTCATCGAAATGCACAAAGCAGGAAAATCAATAGTTGTCCCCGACGTGTTGGCACTTCCATCGGATAGTGAGCTGCGAGCAATTTTGGAGCCTCAAGGTATCAAAAGCATGATTGGCGTACCGCTTATGAATGAAGATGTTTGTACTGGATTTGTTGGATTTGACGCCGTTTTAAAACACTATGATTTCACAGAAAAAGAAGAGCAAATTCTAAGCCTTTTTGCTCAAATGCTAGTAAACGTTGAAAACCGCCGTACAGCACAAGACAGACTTATAGCGGCAATTCAAGAAGCTGAATTTGCGAGCAAAGCAAAATCAGAATTTTTGGCAAATATGAGTCATGAAATCAGAACCCCGTTAAATGGGGTCATTGGTTTTACCGACTTATTGAAAACAACTCCGTTAAATGAAATTCAACGTCAATATGTAAATAATGCCAATGTAGCAGGTTTAACTCTTTTAGGAATTATCAATGACATTTTGGATTTCTCTAAAATTGAGGCTGGCATGATGGTGCTCGATCCTGTAAAAACGGATATCATTGAATTACTTGAAAATTGTGTTGATTTGGTAAAGTTTGCTGCAGGAAAGAAAAACTTAGAGGTACTGTTGAATATTGATCCAAATCTGCCACGCTATGCCATAGTAGACCCAGTGAGATTGAAACAAATTCTTTCGAATTTGTTGGATAATGCTGTAAAATTTACTGATCACGGAGAAGTAGAACTCAAAGTAGCCTATCAGGCAAAATCTGATCAGATGGGCCAAATTTCATTTTTAGTACGCGACACAGGTATTGGCATAATGCCGGAAAAACTTGAAAAACTATTCAAAGCATTTTCACAAGCCGATAGCTCTACAACACGCCAGTTTGGCGGTACCGGTTTGGGTCTGTTCATTTCAGATAAAATTGCTCAGAAAATGAACGGTAAAATTCATGCTGAAAGCAAACCCGGTACTGAAACTAAGTTTTCGTTTAAACTTCTACTTGAAACTGAAGCTGAGCAAAACGAGAACCTTTCAGTTATCCAAAATTTAAAGCGTTGCTTGATCATTGATGATAATACGCGAAGTTGTGATATCATGAAACAAATTCTTGGCAAATGGAACATTGATGCGGAAATAAGTACCAGTGGTTTAGCTGCAATTAAAAAGCTTGACATAGATGCCAAATACGATTTTGTGATTTGTGATTATGACATGCCCGGGTTAAACGGTATTGAGACAATCCGTACAATTCGCAAAGCATTGAATTTAGACCAAATTGATTTACCGGTAATATTGTTGCATTCGACTGTTGAAAACAACGAGCTTCAAGAGGATTGTGAAAACATGGGCATTCATTTACGTTTGATTAAACCTTTTAAACGGAAAGATTTGTTCGAGTGCCTTAGCAGGCTAAACAACCCTGTCAATGAAGTGATTGAATCAGATCCACCTATTTCCGACACACCTATTAAAGAAGAAAACGTATTTAAGGTTTTGGTTGTTGAGGACACTCCGATGAACATGATTTTGATCAAAGCGCTAATTCCACAATTGGTGAAGAACATTCAGATCATTGAGGCTATAAATGGACAACAAGCAATTGAATTTTATCAACGTGAAATGCCTGATTTAATCCTCATGGATATACAAATGCCTATTATTGATGGCATTGAAGCCACAGAAAGAATTCGAAGAATTGAACAAGAGACAAAACATCATGTTCCGATTATCGCCCTAACCGCAGGTGCAATTAAAGAAGAAATGGAAAAGTGTCTTGCCGCCGGCATGGACGACTTTCTTACAAAACCAATCGAACCCGAAATCACAAAAACGGTAATCGAAAAACACTTGTTCAAGCATCATGATGCAAAGTTGGATTAAGGGATTCTTATTTTGAAGCATTGTTTTAAACGGCCTCACGTTTACAAATAAGTAACCACACTTCTTTTCTATCATTTGTTTACAACTAACTTTAACCCATAACACTTTAAGAAGGCATTATGCACGCGCATCAAAAAGACTGGAATCAGATAAAAAACAATGATAGCTGGGCGATCTTTAAGATCATGTCCGAATTTGTAGAAGGATACGAACGTATGGCGCGCATCGGTCCGTGTATTTCTATTTTCGGTTCAGCACGAACGAAAGACGAGAATGTTTACTACCAATTGGCAGTAGAGATCGGTCAAAAATTGGCTCAAGCCGGTTACGGCGTGATCACAGGTGGAGGCCCCGGCATTATGGAAGCCGGAAATAAAGGCGCTCACCTGGCAGGAGGGAAAAGCGTCGGTTTAAATATCGACCTGCCTTTCGAGCAATTCCACAATAAATACATCGATCGCGATCACAACTTGAACTTCGACTACTTCTTTGTACGCAAGGTAGTTTTCGTAAAGTATTCACAGGGATTCGTCGTAATGCCGGGTGGATTTGGCACCATGGATGAATTGTTTGAGGCGATCACGCTCATTCAAACCAAGAAGATCACGAAACGTCCGGTTGTGTTAATCGGTCACGACTACTGGGACGGACTGGTTGATTGGGTGCGTAAGATCATGCTGGAAAAAGAACACAACATCTCACCGGAAGATATGAAGTATTTGACGGTTGTTGATACGGCAGATGAGGCAGTGAAGTTTATTGAAGACTTCTATAAAACTCACGACCTCAGTCCGAACTTCTAAAAGCAAAAAAAGCTACCTCTTTTGGGTAGCTTTTTTTAAAAGTTATTGTCATAAAAGTGCTGCCAGTACTTTTTCTGCTGCTCCCACATTTGCCGCAAAGACACGTTGCACATTTCCGGAACGCTCGGTGTGCTCTTGCAATAAGGTTTCAATAGCTTTCAGAAAACTTTCAGCCGAATCAATGGACAAAGCTGCGCCGGCGTCGAGGAACATACTTGCTTCCGGAAAGCGATCGTATTTTGGGCCGAAAAGTACAGGAACGCCAAAAGCCCCCGGCTCTAAAATATTATGTAACTTACCTGTAAATCCTCCACCCACGTAGGCAATCGTTGCATAGCCGTATGCGGCACTCAATTGTCCGATCGTATCTAAGATCAAAACAGTTGATTCTACCTGCGCTGCGAAATGGGTGTATCGTTGAAAAGGAACGTTTAGACTTTGTGTAATCTGTTGCACGTGACCTTCCGAAATATCATGCGGCGCAATCAAAATTTGAAAGCTTTTTTGCAATATGGCCAAATTGGTAAACAGTAGCGCTTCGTCCACGGGCCAACTACTTCCCATGATCAACAAAGGTCTTTCCCCTTTGAATCGTGCAATGATCTCATTTTCCGATTTTTTTCCGGCTAATGCCGCCATACGGTCATAGCGGGTATCCCCACTCACTGTAGATTGGTCAATCCCAATGGATGCCAAGAGTTGTTTCGATCGTTCATCCTGTGTAAAGAAATGATCGAAAAGTCGAAGCGCCTTGCGAAAAAAGCCCCCGTACCATTTAAAAAAGCGATGTTCAGGACGAAAAAGACTACTCACTCCATAGATCTTTGCTCCTTCTCTTCTCGCTGCTTTCAAGTGATTGTACCAGAATTCGTACTTAACGAAGAACACCATAGATGGTTTGACGATACTTGCAAATTTGTTAGCGTTCACTTTTGTGTCCAAGGGCAAGTAGACAGCCAGATCAACCTGATGATCGCGCTTCTGATAATGCTGCATGCCACTTGGTGAAAAAAAAGTAACCAATAAAAATACTTGCGGATCACGTTGTTTCAAGGCATTCATAATAGGTAATCCCTGATCAAATTCGCCCAACGAAGCACAATGGAACCAGATCACTTTTCGATTCGTCGGAATTTGTAACTGTGACTGCCAGTTTTTGCGACCTTGAACCCAACGCTTGGCTTTCTCATTGAACAAAGCAGCCAGGTGCATTGCTACACCCAACAAACGAATCCCGAAACCGTAGATCAAACGCATTATTCGAAATAGTAGTCTTTTGGTTTGCGTTGGTAAATAGGAATAAACCAACCTACCTTGAATCCATATTGTAAATCAAACATCATGGACTTCGAAACAGGAACATCCGGTTGGTCGAAAAACACCTCTCTCCTATTGTAAGTAAACCCTTCCTGTACGTACAATCCACCATAAAAATTGACCAATCCTTGATTCGCCATGAAGGCATATCCAACGAATTGATGCGCATTTAAGCCTGTGGTATAGCGGTCATAACCTTTGCGGTAATCCAACTCCAGCAAGGGAATCACTTGCTCCTGTGTTTCTACACGTGCCTTGTATTGCACGTAGCCCAATCCTCCGTGAACAAAAAGACCAGAATTCTCATTTGGCGACCAGACCGGAAATACTTTACCTACCAATAAATTGGCATTGAAACCTCTGGCATTCACTGCAACCAGTGCAATATCGCCATTTACATCCGTGATATTCCCGAATTCATCTACCAGGTGGTCGAACATGCCCTGAATGCGGATCTGATTGCCAAAAATGAAGTTTCCTTCCACACCCAAGACCCAGTTTTTGGTAGTCTTATAACTCACCATCGAACCCAAGTGATTCAACAACCCGTAGCGATCAGCTAAATCACCTCCTGTCCAATTCAAACCATAATGCACCGAAACCCATGGGGTAGCTATGGCACTGTCGCGTACATTTCGTTGTCCCCAGCTGAAGAAATCCGAACTGATCAAAGCGAAAAATAAACCAACGCGTAGCAATGAAATCATGCGATAAAAGTAAAAATTTATGTCCAAACCATTAGTCCCCTTTTAATAAGCCATAAGTACGCTTTAAACGAAAATCATCTAAAACGAATGGACTTGGAAGGAGAAATTCTACTGATCAAAATACTCGGGATGAATAACGCCAACAGACAAACAATTATTGTTGTTGCGTTCAATACGATCACCATCCACCAGCTTAATGAAATCGGCACGCTGTTTAAGTAGTACACTTTCGGATCAAGTGGAATGATATGAAAAATATCTTGAGCCAAACACAGTCCGAAACCGATCAAATTTCCCCAGATCATTCCGCGCACGATCATACTTCCTACATGCGCAAGGAAGATCTTTCGGAGTTGGCCATTTTTAGCTCCCATGGCTTTCATGATGCCAATAAAATTCGTGCGTACCAAAATGATCACCAACAAAGCTGATCCCATATTCACAATTCCAATGATCAACATGAGAACAATAATGATCAGCATATTGATATCCAAAAATCCGAGCCACACAAACAAGTCTTCATGCAGATCTTTGATACTTTTCACCTGAACTTGTTGCTGAAAATCCGGATTAAGCATGACGGCTTTCATCATCCGTTTTTTAACTTCATCCAGTTGATTGATGTCCGTTATACTCACTTCATAAGCGCCAATGTACTTTTGAAACGAGCCATTTCCAGGTATAGAATGAAATTCAAGTTGCTTTCCTCCGGCATTGATCGAGTATCGATAACCCTCGTCATCCAGAAATTCCCGAAGTATGGTGCCTTCCCGATCACATTGAATGTTACATGCCGCATGCTCATTTCCGCGAATCTTGATTTCCAAATAAGCGGTATCCGGTAAAGCGGTTTCTCCACTGATGAGGTCAGGACGTCCACTCGGTTCGCTCATGCTCATCCAATAATCAGATGCGATCAAACGAATGGTGGTATCCTTGGTCGGGCAAAACGTGAAACCTCCATAAGCCTCGTATCCTTTCCCCCAATCGTAACGGAAATTGCCATTTCCACCATTAACAACCCCACGAATGATCAACTGTCCATTAGCGAGTGTATCATCCACCACTATTTCCGCTTGAATTCCCCAGTCGTTCAGTTGTTGAACCTGAGTCAAGGAACAGAAAGCCAATTCTTTATCGAAATCTTCTAATCCCGTTTCATAGATCCCTACAACGCGAAATTGCCGCTGTATTGGCCGTTGTTTCACAAAATAAGCATTCACGGTATCGCCTACTCCAAAGTGAAGGTCGGTTGCAATGCGTTTAGAGATCAAAATTTCATTGGAATCTTCGCGGCGAAATGAAGGTAATTTGCCGGTTTTGATATAGGGCTCAAAAAATGACCAATCGTAATTTGCAGGTACACCTTTCAAAATAATTCCTAAAATTTCACGCTGTTCCACCTTCGAGGAAGATTGCAACAAAGCAGGTTTGTAAGCCACTGATTGTACGGAACTAACGCCTTTGATCCCGCGCAAAATATCCGGGAAATCCGCATTCATTTGAATGGGTGCACTTTCCATTAAAGTTCCTTCCCCATGTTTTTGAATGGAAATATGTGAACCAAAACCTATAACTTTACGGCTCACTTCTTGCTGAAAACCATTTACAACGGCAATCGTGACAATATTCACGATCATCGCGAGTGATATACTTATAGTAGCGATCTTACGAATAGGCTTGGCCTCTCGTTTTTCTCCTGCTACCGCATGTACATCACGACCTGATGAACGCTTTTGTAACTTTTGAGCAATAAAATAGGTGAAATTCCAGGAACTCCTCATGCGAACGCGAAGGTACATAAAGCTTTTGGCCATACAAAGTATTTGTTTGGTTTTCCTCACGGCTTGTGGATGGAACAAGTCACGTCATGGCCAAGTTGTATCTCAAGAAGAAGAAGATTTTGTGGCCGAACAAGTTATCCAGAGTGAAGAGGATGAGATCTATATTGGTGAAAGCAATCCCACAGCTGTACCTCAGTTGATAATTGGAAATCAACGCATGAATCTCTACTTGGATTCATTGCGTGGAAAGCGTGTGGCCATAGTTGCCAACCAAAGTTCGGTGATCAATCGCACGCATTTGGTTGACTCACTCTTGGCACTTGGAATCACGATCCAAAAAGTCTTTGCACCTGAACATGGATTCCGAGGAACGGCAGATGCGGGTGAAAAGATCTGGAGTCATAAGGACCCAGTTACCGGTTTGCCGATCGTTTCCTTATATGGCAACAACAAAAAGCCACGGGCGGATCAATTATGGGACGTTGACATCGTCTTGTTTGATATTCAGGATGTAGGCGTACGTTTCTATACCTACATTTCTACCTTGCACTATGTAATGGAGGCTTGTGCAGAGAACAAAAAACCGCTCATTGTTTTAGACCGTCCGAATCCGAATGCGCATTACATTGACGGACCTGTTCGCGAGCCGGAACACACTTCGTTCATTGGTATGCATCCCGTTCCGATCGTTTACGGAATGACGATTGGCGAATATGCATTGATGATCAATGGTGAATTTTGGCTACATAATGATGTGATCTGTCAATTGTACGTAGTTCCATGTAAGAATTACAATCACAAAATGAAATTCGAGATTCCAATCGCACCGAGCCCGAACTTACGTACTGATCTAGCAATCACCCTGTATCCAAGCTTGTGTTTTTTCGAAGCAACGACGGTGAGTGTTGGCCGCGGAACCGAACGTCCCTTCGAGATGTACGGACATCCGAATTTTCGCCAAACCAATTATGCCTTTATTCCGATGCCTACAACAGGGGCAAAAGAGCCACTTTGGCAAAATAAGATCTGTAATGGCTATGATCTACGTACCGTACAGAGAAAACGAGCATACGAGATCAATTTGAACTGGCTGATCAATGCCCGGGACCAATTGGGGGATAGTGTTACTTTTATAGATCAACGCAATTTCTTTGATCGCTTAGCCGGGACAAGTGAATTACGCAAACAATTGGCAGCAGGTATGAGTGCAAAAGAAATTAAAGCGACCTGGAAACCGGGTATCGACCAATTTACTAAGATCCGCCAAAAGTATTTGATCTATAATTGATCCTGTTCTACTTTTTTGGCTCCTTCTAGAACTGTATTCTTCATGGTTTCCATGTAATCTGAAAGTTTCGCACGCAGCGCATCATCTCCAGTTGACAAAATTTTAGCAGCTAGGATCCCTGCATTTTTCGCTGCATTGATTGCTACCGTTGCTACTGGGATGCCATTTGGCATTTGAACGATTGAAAGTAGACTATCCCAACCGTCAATAGAATTTGAACTTTTAATGGGAACACCGACAACAGGCAGTGGCGTTAAGGAGGCTGTCATTCCAGGTAAATGGGCTGCACCACCTGCTCCTGCGATGATCACACGGATTCCTCTATCAGCAGCAGTCCTCGCATATTCAAACATGCGTTCAGGTGTGCGATGCGCCGAGACGATAGTTAATTCATAAGGCACTCCGAATTCTTTTAAAATCGCTGCAGCATCCTGCATAATTGGCAGATCCGATGTACTGCCCATGATAATCCCAACCATTCCTGTTTTTTTTTACAAAGTTAGAACTATTCGTTGCAGATCGAAAGCACTGCAGGTGAAATAAATAAAAAAGGATCATGCAACCAAGCGATATACGAAATGGGTTGTTCATAACTGCCCGTGTACATTACTCTTTAGGGTCTTTAATTTTGATAATTTTACACCACAACTTGCAACGAATGAAATATTTACTCTCATTTTTCCTGGGTTGTTCCCTTATTGGAATTTGGCAAAAAGCTGTTGCTCAAACCACCCTGTTTTCAGATGGTTTTGAAACAACCAATTCCTGGCAACAATTCGGTTCTAATTCCCCAAATAGCTGGATCTTGGGGGATTGTGTAGCAGCTGCCGGAACAAAATCGGCATACATTACTTCCGGAGGAAGCACAAACGATTGTAGTTCCAGCGGAATCACACACTACGGATATGTGAACAGCAGCTCAGGTATTTTGGAGACGATTTTAGCAAGACCTGTAGTTTCGAATTGTTTTTCTGCAATGCAACTGAGCTTCGATGCTCGAGTTGATGGAGATGCAGCAGATTACCTGGAGGTGGTATACAGCACCGATAATGGTGTGAACTGGTTTAATATCGGATCTCCGATTATCAATCTTGCTGCGTTCACTGCTCAAAACCTTGCAATTCCGGCTGTTCTAAATGGCGGGAATTTCCTGATCGGATTTCGTTTTACCTACAACGACAATTCAATAAATGGCAATCCTCCAGCTATTGACAACATTTTATTGGAGGGGTTACTTACAGATAATCAGGCTCCATCTATTACATGTCCTGCTTCAGTTAATATGTATGCTACTGCTACTTGTAATGCTACGATCCAAGATCTAAGTGGCCAAGTTTCTGTTTCGGATAACTGTACTTCTACCGGGAATTTCACATTTAGTCAAACTCCACTTGTTGGAACGGTCATTACTGCCAACATAGCTGCATCCATTACAGTTACTGATCAAGCAGGATTAAGTAATACCTGCAATACATCCTTGATATTCATTGACACTACGGCCCCTGTAGTTACTTGTCCACCTTCGCAATTAGTATACGTTGGAGTGAGCTGTAACGAACCATTACCAAACTACACCGGATTGGCTTCAGCAACAGACAACTGTTCATCAACATTTACTTACAATCAAATTCCTTCCCCTGGAACTACATTCCCGGATGGAATTTATATCATTACCATAGCTGCCCAAGATGTATCTGGAAATCAGGGAACCTGTACTTTTCAATTTGAGGTGCGAGACACAATAGCTCCTGGCATCACCTGCCCGGCCGGACCCATCACGCAACCTGTAAATGGTGCCTGTGTAGCGATATCCGGAAATTACACAAGTTTGGTCGGGATTTCTGACAACTGTTCGCCTACGACACAAATGGTCATTCAGCAATCACCTATGGTTGGCACGCCGTTTACAGCTTCACAAGTGTTTACCATGACGGTTCAAGACCTTTCTGGAAATTCTAAAAGTTGTTCATTTACGGTAACAGCAATAGACACTTCAGGACCACTAGTTAATTGTGTGAGTGACACCAATCTAACCATCACGAATCCGTGTAATTACACGATCCCAAATTTTGCCGGTACACATTATGCCAATGATAATTGCACAGCAGTCAGCTCATTAACATTTAATCAAACTCCGGCTCCTGGTACCCCGGCTAGTGGGCAAACACAAGTTATCATTACTTACCAAGACGCTATTGGAAATTCAGGGACTTGCGTCACAACGATCCATCCAATCGATTTGATTCCACCGATCGTTACTTGTCCCGGAAATCAGCAAGTGAACAATGTGGCACAATGCACCTCCACTTTACCTGATTTAATTGGTATGGTAAATGTTACAGACAATTGTTCGGGCTGGACCATCACCCAAACTCCTGTAGCTGGAACAATTCTCTCCTCTGGTAGTAACACCATCCAATTTGTGGTAACTGATGCAGGAGGAAATCAGGTGGGATGTAGCACACAATTCATTATTACCGAAACTATTCCACCATCCATCACCTGTCCTGCGAACATCAGTACCTGTAATCCGGAAATTACTTATGCGCCACCGGCAGCATCAGATAACTGTGTTACGTTAGTAACTCAAACAGACAACTCCGGATTTACCTCTGGAGATATTTTCCCTGTAGGAATTACTACCCAATCCTACATGGTTATTGATTCATCAGGCAACAGTGATGTTTGCTCATTTACGGTTGAAGTTTTTGCTTACCCAGACACCGCACGAGTTCTTAATGACACTATCATTATGTGTAATCAATTCGATACAGTGGTGGAAGCAATACCAATTGTAAGCGGTTCCGGATCTTGGATAGTTGCTCAAGGTACAGCTACAATTGCAAATCCAACTGCATTACAAACAGCGGTTAGTGGTTTGGGATCAGGGACCAACTTGATTGTTTGGGTAGTCAGTTCGCCAAGTTGTGGAACGCTTCGTGATACGGTTGTTATTCAAGTTGGGCAGCCGAATACGCAGGCCAATTTGTTTGACTCCTTGTTCGTATGCGCAGAAAATGGCAGCATCATTCAAGGCAACATCCCAAGCTCAGGAATAGGAACTTGGTCAACAAGTAGTCCAATCATCTTTGATGATGTAAATGCTCCTGTCACAACATTAAGTAATGTCCCTCCTGGTTTCCATGAAGTATTCTGGACAATCTCCAATGCGGCTTGTCCATCTACGGTTGACTCTGCGATTGTTGTGCGACCGGATGTTGCTTCGATCCTAACTCCTGATACGATCTGGTGTAGAGAGGATTTGCCATTATTCCTAAACGGAAATACGCCAAACGATGGCCAGTCTGTTTCTTGGTCTGTTGCTTCTGGAACTGCCACATTAAGTAATCAGTTCACAACATTTACGAACATCACATCGGGACAATCCGGACTGATTGAGATCGTGTATCGTTTCAATCATCCTATCTGCGGAGTATCTACAGACACATTTAAAATTCAATTGAATCTTTGTAGCGATGTACTGGGAAGCATACCTACCTTGTTTACTCCGAACGATGACGGTTCCAATGATATGTTCGAAATCGAGAATTTGCATGATTTGTATCCAAATGCCGAGGTCGTGATCATAAATAGATGGGGAGCAGTTGTATATGAAAGTACGGGCTATGAAAGTCCGTGGGATGGAACTTATAAAGATGAAGAAGCACCTGCTGGAACTTACTTCTATTCGATCACTTCACCAACCGGCGAGTTTGAAAAGGTCACCGGTTCAATCAGTATTATCCGCTAATTCAAATCCTGAGAACCATGAAACAAATAATAGTATTCACTTTAATTTGCTGGTCTGTAATCGGTTACGGACAACAGGATTTTCAATTTTCGCAAACATTGAGCAACCCCTATTTATTCAATCCGGCAGCATCTGGCACCAGTAATGTTGGTGAGATCAATATCGGAAACCGCATGCAATTCATGCAAGTGGAAGGAAAACCAATGACAAGTTATCTAACATTCTCCTCAGCGTTCAGAACAGGTAAACAGCGTCATGCTTTAAATGAATTAGCAAACGGAGGAAAAACAGTTTTCAATGCGCCAAATCGCGTATTGGGTTCAAAACATGTAGCAGGGATTCGTTTGTTTAATGATCAAATTGGACCCTTTACTCGTAATGCTGTTATGGCGAGTTATGCGTATCACTTGCCTTTGACAAAGCAATTCAATATGGGCGTTGGTTTAGGATTTGGTTGGAACAACTTCGGGATCGACCAATCAAAATTGATCTTGGGATCCTCAGGAGATGTTACTTTTCAGACGTATTTTGCCAACACGAGTATTCAAAACCGAGTAGATGCAAATGCAGGTATTACGATCTACAACGAAAAATTACTATTCGGAGTGTCTACAACTCAACTGTTTGGTTCTGCAATTCGCTTTCAGGATGTTACAACGTCAAGCACGCATTTAAGTCATTTATACCTCATCGCTGCTTATCGCTTTGAAATGAATTCGACCTATGGAATTGAACCAATCATTCAAATGAAGCGGGTGAAAGGTTCCCCGATGAGTTATGATATTGGCGCACGCATTCATTACAACCGCATGGGTTGGGTAGCACTTGCATACCGCAATTCAGGAAACTTGTCCCTTGGAGCCGGTGTGAATCTTTACCGACATTTTCGAATAGCATATAATTTCGACGCCGGATTAGGTGCAACCCGCCATTTTGGTTCAGGAGCGCATGAACTTCAGATCGGATACATTTTCGGTTATCGTCGAAATATGGAAAAAGAATTGAAGGACCAGGAAAAAGAGGAAGAGAAAAAGAACGGTTCAGAGGATTTGGAAACACAACCTGGAACTGGTAACCAATAAGGCCATTCACGTTGCCATGTTCATTTTGTTTTCTACCCTCGTTCTTTGAGAATTTAGAGATGATTACTTTTGTAAAAAACGATTAAATGCGTCCGTTTTACCTTCTTCTGAAAATATCGCTTAATATTTCTTTTCGTCTGTTCTACAAGCGATTTGAAATTGTTAATAATCCAAAGTCGCTGTTTGGTCGGACCATTTATGTGAGCAACCATCCCAATTCATTCATGGATCCTATAATGATTGGAGCATTGGGGCGACCTGTTGTTCATTTCATGACACGATCCGACGTTTTCAAATGGTGGTTGAAACCTGTGCTTTGGGCCTCACATATGTTACCCATTTATCGTCAGCATGACGGTGAAGATACCAAGGCAAAAAACACGGATGTTTTTAACAAGGTTAACCGCTCACTTGCTTTAGGCCGCAATATATTAATCTTTGGGGAAGGATTTACGGACGACACCCCCATCAGAGGTTTAAAGCCTGTAAAAAAGGGAGCTATTCGAATGGGGTTTGGTGCCTTAGAAGCTTGCAATTGGAACAAAAAGATCTACGTCTGTGCCATGGGAATCAACTACACCGATCGCAATACAATCTATTCTGAATTTGTTATTCAATACAACAAGCGCATTTGCCTGAATGATTTCAAAGAAATTTACAGTCAAAATCCCGTAAAAGTAATCAATGAACTGACCAAGCGCCTGGAAACAGAAATGCAAGATTGCATCATTTATGTTCGTGATAAAGCAAAGTATAGCTTGCTCGAGAACATCATGCAATTGACGCGCAAAGGATTCAACCACGCGAATCACGACGCAACGATCCCGTTAAAAAAACGCTTGGATTACAGCCAAAAATTAGCGACTTGGATCAACGAAGAAGTAACTGAAGATCGCGATGACCTAACTCAGTTGGGTAAAGAAATGGAGGCTTACTTTACACTAGAAAAACGGATGAAGATCCAAGATCGCTTCGTATATCAGGCGCAAAATGACGAGGCTATATCACGAACCAAAGAATTGCTCCTTTTACTTACTGTTTGGCCCTTAGCGTTACTCGGTTGGTGCCACGGATTGATCCCTTATTTGATCTCGAAAAAAGTCACCGAAAAGATCATGCGCCGAAAAGTTTTTTGGGGTTCGGTGAAAATGATGCTTGGTAAATTGATCGGTTCTATTTACAACATACCAATCGTAATGCTCCTAACACATTACTTGTTTCCGCATTGGTCTCTGGGAATTGTATATTTCCTTTTTGTGGCTCCTACGCTTTGGCGCATTGCCTACGCTTACCAAAACTGGTTCCTGGAATACCGCTTGAAAGGAATGATGCAACAAGCTGATCTGAGCAAATTTGTAGAAAAGCGCAAGCAACTGGTAGAAAAGATTCAAACTTTGGTTCCTGTAGCTTAAACAATTCTTTTTCCAAACCACACGGCAAAGATGCAAACCGCAATGGACAACGCAATATTGAGTATGCCGATAAGGTAATTTCCTTTTTCAAACAAGTCTAGGTTCTCTTTAGCGAAGCTCGAAAAAGTACTTAGGCCGCCACAAAAACCAATAATTATCAATGCGTAAAGTTGCTCTGATTGAGCGGTCTTCGTGCGCAATATTGCCACCGTTAATCCTACGATCAATGAAGCGAATAAATTAGCAATGAAAGTAGCCCAGGGAAAATTACTCCATTCAAATCGCTGAAAGATCCAGCTGATCCCAAATCGTGTTAGAGCGCCCAAACCTCCTCCCAAAAAAACGTATAGTGCTGTCATAGACTCAGTTTTTCAGAATAACTCGTTTGACCAAATACGTATAACTTGCCCAAGCAATCATGAAGCCCCAGAGAGCGCCTACAAATACATCGCTTAAATAGTGTACACCCAAGTACATTCTGGAGTAACAAACCAACAAACTACACAAGATCATGATGTAGATCAACTGTGGATATCGCTTGCGCAAGGTAAGTCCAACAAGTCCGGTAATGGCAAAGAAATTCGATGCATGCGAACTGATGAAACCGTACATACCGCCTTTGTATACCGACCCATCCTCAAATACATGAAGGTGCAATTGTGGTCCAACTATGGCATGGTGTGAAGGACGATAGCGTTCAAATAGCTCTTTGAACAAGTACACGGAACTGATGTCAACAACAGCAATTGTGAGAGCCACAGCGAGTAAAAACAATCCCAGTTTTTTCCAGCCAAATTCGCGTTGAATCAAATAGGCCAGCAAAATATACAAGGGAAGCCAGACAAAACGACCGCTGATGATCCAAAAAAAAGCATCAAAAAAGGGATTATGTGCGCCGTTAACAGCAAGTAAGATCTCTTGATCGATATGTTCAAGTGTCTCAAGCATGTGTCAATCGAGACCAGATCAGGTCCTTCAACTCAGTTAAACCCTGTTCAGCCACAGCCGAAATGAAGACGTAAGGGATCTTCGGAAGATCTTGCGCAATTGCTTCCTTCAATTCGTCATCCAGCATATCCGACTTTGTGATCGCTAAAATGCGTTCTTTGTGCAACAATTCCGGATTGTATTGCTTCAGCTCATTCAGCAAGATCTTGTACTCTTGATGAATATCATCAGCATCTGCCGGAATCATGAAAAGCAAACAAGAATTGCGCTCAATATGGCGCAAGAAACGTAAGCCTAAACCTTTTCCGGTATGAGCACCTTCGATGATTCCCGGAATATCAGCCATAACAAATGAGCGATAATCGCGGTACTTCACTATTCCTAAATTGGGACGTAAAGTGGTAAAAGGATAATCTCCAATCTCAGGTTTCGCAGCAGAAAGCACCGAAAGCAAAGTGGATTTACCTGCGTTTGGAAAACCAACAAGACCTACATCCGCAAGCACTTTCATCTCCAGGATCATCCAACCTTCACGTCCCGGTTCTCCTGGCTGGGCAAAACGTGGAGTTTGATTTGTAGCTGATTTGAAATGGTCATTTCCCATTCCCCCTCTACCGCCAGGTACCAAGATCTGTTCTTCACCATCCTCGGTGATCTCAAACAAAACCTCTCCTGTTTCGGCGTCCTTTGCAATCGTTCCTAACGGAACTTCTATGAATTTATCTTCTCCTTGAGCACCTTTTTGCAACTGGCCTGAACCATGTTCGCCATGTCCCGCCTTGATGTGCTTGTGGTATTTCAAATGGAGCAAGGTCCACATTTGTTTATTTCCACGAACAATGATATGACCACCGCGACCACCATCACCGCCATCTGGCCCTCCCATTGGTATGTATTTCTCGCGACGGAAATGCGTAGATCCACCTCCTCCATTGCCGGAAGTACAGTGAATTTTTACATAATCAACGAAATTATCTGATGCCATTTGTATGGAATAAAAAAACTTCAATCAGCGTGCTATCCGCAACTGATTGAAGTTTCGGTTAATGTTTGTTTATCCTTCGATTGCTGTAAACAAACGCTGGGTGATCTCGTCGATACTTCCGATGCCGTTCACAGCTTTGTATTTTCCTTGTGCTTCATAAAAATCCTTTACCGGAGCTGTTTCATTCTTATAAACGTTGATGCGATTCTGGATTACATCCGGATTTGCATCATCCGGTCTTCCGCTGATCTCTGCGCGTTTTTTCAAACGTTCACGCAACTCTACTTCGGCCACTTCCAATCCAACCATCATCGATATCGACGTATTGATCGATTGAAGGAAAGCATCCAATGCTTCAGCTTGTGCTGTTGTGCGAGGGAAACCATCAAAAATGAAACCTTTGGGGTCTGCATGTTTCATGACTTCACTCTTTAACATATTGATCGTTACCTCATCAGGCACTAAATTCCCTTTGTCCATGTAGCTTTTTGCCAAAAGCCCCAATTCCGTCTCTCCTTTGATGTTCGCACGGAAAATATCACCTGTTGACAAATGTACCAGGCCATACTTCTCGATCAATCTTTCCGATTGTGTACCTTTTCCAGCTCCCGGAGGGCCAAATAAAACAATGTTTAACATAGCGTTTCGTTAATGGGATGAACCCTTTAATTGATAAATATCAGCGGTGTTTCGACCCAATTCGTTGTAGTCCAATCCATACCCAACCACAAATTTATTGGGTATAGAAAATCCTACGTACTTTGGTTCGTGCTTTCCTCTGAATGCCTCAGGCTTGTATAACAGGGCTGCAATCTGAATACTTGCAGGATGTTCTACAGAAAGTAGGGTAAATAATTTCTCCATCGTAATACCGGTATCAACGATATCTTCCAGTATGAGAACGTGTTTATTCTTCAATGGTTGAGTTATTCCGATGACCTCGTCCACCCTACCAGTTGAATTCATGCCTTGATAGCTGCTTACTTTCACAAAAGCAATCTCGGCAGGAAGAACTACGTGTTTCATCAGATCGGCAGTAAACATAAATGCTCCGTTCAAAACAGCTACGAAAACCACTTCTTTACCTGCATAATCTTTGTTGATACGATCGGCAAGAGAACGGATTTCGTTCTGGATCTCCTCGTTCGTGAGGAACACTTCAAATGTTTTATCGTGGATCTGTAACACCTCTGAGAAATAATTTGCGCAAAATTAAGATTTTTCGGGGAATCTTTTTGACTTTCAAGGCAAATGACAGCAATAAATCACATACTCTACATCTCATTTTTGGGGATAACTAAATGCATTTTCTCGTTTCAAATGCGCAGTGTATCTTTGCCGTATGAAAAAACAGTGGAACGGAAACCAATATAAATTGGGGATGCTTGGTGGTGGACAGCTTGGCAGAATGTTTATCCAAGAGGCACTTAATTACGATGTTCATGTGCATTGCATCGATCCGGATCCTGTTGCCCCTTGTTCACTGATTGCAAGCTCATTTACCGTGGGTAGTTTAAATGACTTTGATGCCGTTCTTGCATTCGGTGCTGACAAAGACGTTATTACTGTAGAGATAGAGAATGTGAGTATCGAGGCACTCATTGAGTTAGAAAAGCGTGGAAAGAAGGTGTTTCCGCAACCTCGAGTACTAGCTACGATCAAAGATAAGGGTACGCAAAAAGCATTTTATGATCAACATCAAATTCCAACCGCACCCTTTAAATTGGTTCAAAACAAGGAGGAGTTAATGGCCAATTGCCCTGAATTTCCATTTGTATTAAAACTTAGGACTGGAGGATACGATGGAAAAGGGGTTCAGATCATTCGTTCCGAAGAAGATTTGCAAACTGCTTTCGATGCACCTTGTGTGATTGAGGAAATGATCCCGTTCAGCAAAGAATTATCCGTAATCGTTGCGCGAAATGAAGCGGGACAGACGGCGGTTTACCCAACTGTGGAATGTGAATTTAATCCGGTTGCAAATCTGGTTGAATTCCTGTTTTCACCAGCTGAAATTCCACAAGATATTGAGCGGAAAGCTGAAGAGATCGCACTTCAAGTAATCGATCAATTGCAGATGGTGGGTATTCTGGCTGTTGAGTTATTCCTCACTGAATCTGGTGACATTTTGGTAAATGAGATCGCTCCACGACCGCACAACAGTGGTCATCACACCATAGAATGCTGCTATACCTCTCAATTCGAGCAACATTTGCGCAGCGTTGTAAATGCTCCGCTTGGTTCAACTGATCTCATTGTTCCGGGTGTCATGATCAATTTACTAGGAGAAGAGAACTTTGAAGGCGACGCCAAGTACGAAGGCATCGAAGAGGTAATGTCCTGGCCAGGAGTTGCTGTTCATCTATATGGAAAGCAAAAAACAAAGGGATTCCGAAAAATGGGCCATGTGACTATCTATGGTCCAGACCTTGAAAATTGCAAAACCGTAGGAAGAAAAGTTGCGGCTACATTGAAAATAAAGGCCTGAATAAAACCCATTTTTTGTATTTTGGTTCAAAACTAACACCGTTTGAAAGCCTTGCTACGTGTTCTCGTTCTTACTGTGGTCTGCTTCATCCAATTTTCTGGATGGTCCCAGCTTTTCACTTTCAAGCGTTTCAATCACCGTGATGGATTGATCACAGAATCTACTCTCTGTTCTCGTCAGGATCGGGATGGTTATTTGTGGATCGGAACTGACGGTGGCGGGATGATGCGCTTTGATGGAAAGCGATTTCTAGAAATAAAACACATCAAACAACAACAACCATTTCACGTTTCGGACATACAGCATGGCGATGACGGTTATACCTATCTCACCACTTTGTACGATGGTGCTTTCAAATACAAGAACGGGAAGTACAAGTTGATCTACAAGCCGGATCGGGACAAGGGTGATTGCAGGAAGATCATTGTCAATTCAGAAAGGATAATCGTTTTTACTGATCACACGATTGAGATCATTGATCATTCAGGGAAATTATTGCGTTCAAAACAACTCAAAAACGCCCTAACCACCTATCACCAAATTTTAAAAACCCCTTATTTTTCGTTGGTTTTTAGTAGTTCCGGCAACTTCGTAATCTCAAAAGACCGAATTATTCCGCTTTCTGTCTGGTTGAAAAAGAACCAACTGAATGCGCATATTTCTGCAGCCAGTTTTACTAAGAATAAACTTCAACTTATCGATCTGGACGCCAGTAAGATCCATGAAATCAGCTATTCTAGTTCAGGAAAAGAATTGAGAAAACAAGTAAAAAAAATCGCAGGATACGGTTTGAGAAATGCCGATGTATTCATATGTGATAGTCAAGGAAACACCACATTCTTTATCACTTCGAATGACGAGATCTTTCGTTTAAATTCCGGAAAACTCACTTATGTGATCAACAACTTGCTCAATCCAATCGATCAGATCCATGGGCTTTCGGTAGATTTCAATGAAGATCTTTGGGTGAATGCCAATGAAGGAATTATAAAAATATCCATTGAGCCTTTTACTAAGATCAATCTGTTAAAGATCTACGACGATCCTACGATCATGTTGGTCTACAAAACAAAACAGAATGAAATGATCTTGGGGAATGCCAAAGGCGATCTCTATATCGGCAGTATTTACGCAGGAAATCCCCCGATAAATTTCAAAATACGTGGATATCAAATTATCGAATGTCCGCTAGGCACCCTCATTGCCACGGAAAAAGGATTGTTTTCTATTCAAAATGGGACACTAAAAGCGTTTAAAGGGCCCAAAAATGCAGGTAAGGAGATCAATTTCATCCATTGGGATGGTCGATTACTTTGGTACAGTGAGAAAGGCAATGGCCTCAACTGTTACAACCCGGAGAGTAAATCGACCACTGAATATAAACACCTTACAAACGAATTTCCCAGTTTCTTTTATACGGCTCAAAACAATTTCGACCAGACTTTGATCTATTTTGGGACCAACAATGGAATTTTTTCTTGGAACAAACGCACACAGTCTTTTTCTCAGTTGAAGAAACTGAATAAATACGGATCCTATTGCGGGAATTCGACAAAAGACAAATTCGGCACCTTGTGGTTTTCCTTGGACAAAGCATTGGTGGGCATTACGAAAAATGGCGAAACGGTTATCATCGACGATGTAGAAAAATTGCCTTCAACCTTATTCTACACGTTAAGTGCGGACAATTATGGCAACCTGCTCGTTGGTACAAACAAGGGCATAAATGTAATTCGTGTAGATCACGAAGGTCATGTACTTAGGCAAAGGAATTATTCCATTAACGAAGGCTTTGGAGGTTATGAAACAAATATGCGTGCCGTTTATCAAAATGGCAATAACGCTTTTGTTGGAACAATTGAAGGATTGTACCAGATTAATTCAAACATTTTAGAATCATATCCAATTCCTCCTCGACCACTAATTATCAAAGGGCGTGAAATGCTAGATGGTAGTATTCAGTCAAATACTGAAGATCATTATTTCACTATTAAAAGTGTTATGAGTAAGACTTCGGGGGTCCTTTTCTCTTATCGTTTTCCAGGAATAGTTGACAACTGGTCTAATTATACACGAACCACTGAAGTCATTATACCCGAGTTGAATAATGGAATGCATATGATCCAGGTAAGGGCATCATACGACGGGATTAATTCTTCGGAAATAACGAGTGTAAACTTTACGATTCAGAATCCCTTATGGACTAATAAATGGTTTATCATCACTTTGATCGTTTTGATAGGTGTCTTGAACATATTGTTTGTGCAATGGAATAAATCCTTGGTTGCAACCCATGTGACGAACGCGCAAGACTTTGGAATCTCGAGTTCCATCATACCTCGCTTAATCGGATTGGCATTTTTGTTTAATCTGATCATTCAATCATTGTTGTCCTTTACATTTCATGATGTCTACTCCATTGAGCCATTGATGTTTATTCAATCTGGCGTTTTATTGGTATTGTTCTTTTTAGCCGTACTTGCAAAACGAAAACAGTTCGAGGCATCTATTCTTCAGACACAATTGATCATGACCTACATTGTTGTCATTCTAGGATGCTATTTACTTTTATTTCTGACCGATCTTCATCCGTCCGGAATCTTTGGGATCATTATTTCTGCAGGTGTTTCACCTTACATATTCAAAAATATCCGGTGGGTCATGCTGTCAAGCATTTCTTTGATCCTGTTGGCGATCACTACCACATTATTAATTGAAAATCCTCAATTTAATGTCTTACTGTTTATTGCATCAATTACCATTGCGGCAGCCTTGGCCGTGGTTGTTGCTGTGCTGCGCAGTGACTCACTTCAAAAATTGATCTTTGTGAACGCATTGGTTAATAAAGGAAATGTGATCATGATCACTTTTGATCAAAACAATAATGTCCATTATTGTTCCAGTAATATTTCGAATTACTTCTCAATGAGCGCTGAGCAACTTTTGAATAAGCCCTTGTCTCTGTTAAATGACATCGTTGCTTCAAATGAAATGCGTCAAGTCAGCATCAACGATTCATTCATAGATGGGAAAACCTTTTTGGTTCCGATGATCAGCAAAGATGATAGAGTGATCTACATAGAATGGTCGTGTAAGTACTTGAGTTCAAACGTTCAGGTAATAATGGGTCAGGACGTAACCGACAAACTCACCATGGCTAACAATTATCAAGCTTTGGTAGAAAACGCCCAAGAGATCATTTACACTACTGACATTGAAGGCAATTTCACCTTTGCCAATGAACGCGCAATCCAGGTGTTTGGTTACCGACAAGAAACCGTATTGGGGAAAAGTTCCTTTTATCAAATAATGCCGGAATACAGAGAGTCTGTCGAAGCTTTCTATCGCGATCAATTCAAAAACAGGATGCACTATACCTACCTCGAATTTCCTATACGAACGCGAGACGGAAAGTTGATGTGGATCAGTCAGAACGTTACACTCCAATACGAACCCGGTAATAAAAAACACATTTCCGGTTTCGTTGCACTCGCCCGTGATATCACCGAAAAAAGAGCCAATGAGTTGTTGATAGATCAGCAAAACAAGGACATCAATGACAGTATCAATTCGGCAAAACGCATTCAATTCAACTTGCTTCCAAATACATCCAGACTAGAAAATTATTTTCAGGAGTCATTCTTATTGTTTAGACCTAAAGATGTCGTGAGCGGTGATTTTTACTGGTTTGGGGAGATCAATGGAAAATGGATCATGGCAGTGGCTGATGCGAGTGGTCATGGTATCCCGGGGGCATTTATGACAATCCTCGGGATTCAATTGTTGAATCAGATCATTTGTGAACGCAAATTACTTGATGCGCCTCAAATTGTAAAGGCTTTCCAAACTGAGCTGGCAACCTTGCTCAGACAAACCGATGAAACCAGCAGCGACAATTTAGAATTATTAGTGGTCGTGAAAGATGGACAACACATTCAATTGGCTTCATCAGGGGTAGGCTGCATGGTGGTTTCAGAAAAAAGGAATTTGATCTTATCTTCGGACAAAAAGGCAATCAAAACTTTTGAATTTGAGGCAAACAACGGCGACCTGATGTATTTATTCACGGATGGTATGTACGTGCAACAAGGTGGTTTAACGGGCAAAGAATTTGGGATCGATCGATTCACTGAATTTTTAGAATCAATAGAAAAGGACAGCATGCCTTTGCAAAAGAAACATTTGGAAAACACCTTGAGAAATTGGTCAGAGGGACATACACAAAACGATGATATCACCATCATCGGTGTTCGGATCTAATTTATTTGCCGCGTTTGTAGACCATGTAGTATACTGGAGCAAACGACATGATGGCACTCAATCCCATTACCAATCCTGCAATTAAAAATCCATCATTCCAGGTAAACGCAATTGGGAATGCTTCTCCTCCTGAATTTGGCATTTCCAATACTGCCCATTGCCATTGAACCAAACAAACCCCAACTCCCAGAATCACTCCATATGCGATCCCTTTGATGGCAATCAACATTCCCTCTGTGAAGAAAATGGAAAATACGAATGATCGTTTTGCTCCAATGCGATAGAAGGTTTCGATATTGTCTGATTTTTCAATATAAAGCATCGTCAGGGAAGCGATCAGGTTAAATGCCGCCAAAATGAATACGAAAACTAGGATCACAATCACTATTTTCTTTTCAGACTGGCTCGTTTTAAAGATCAACTCATTCTTTTCAGCAGCCGTTTTCACCGAAAATCCATTTCCCAGTTTGTCTTTAATCGCTTGCTGTACTTGCTGCGGGTTAAATCCAGGTTTCAAGGAAATGAAAAGAGCCGTAAGGTCTTTGTCGTAAGTCAACTGTTCCCGAGCAAGTTCTAAAGGCATTAATATATATTCATTATTCACCTCGCGATTGAAATTCATGCTGCCAACAACTGCCAATGGAAGTACTTTGAAGGGACTTTTTCTTCTGGAGATCGATGCATCGCGCAGTGGAGAATACAATTGGATCTCTTCAGTTCCATCCAGGGTAGAAATGTAGCCATCTACTGCATTCAAAACTCCAGCTCCCGCAATGGCTGCCGGTCTGCCGTTGATTGAGAAAGCGGCTGATCCTTCTACCAAGTGCTTGGACATGTTGCAGTCGCTCAGGAACAAACTATCCACACCCAGCATTCGTGCATTTGTTCCTTTCTTTTGATGTTTCAAATACACGGTTTCTTCTACCGCTCTGTGTACTCGAAATACACCCGGAACAGTTAACAGCGCGTCCATTTTGATCAACTCTTCCGAAAAAGTCTTTCCCTTTTCTGACCGCACGATGATATCCGGATCGAAATCTGAATACAGCCGCTCCACCATGCTTTCTATGCCGTTGAAGGCTCCGACCAAAATGATCAATGCCGTAGTGATCGCAGCAATACCAATAACAGATACATTCGTGATCCAATGTACCAAATTGCGTTGCTTACGGGTGTAACGCAGGTAACGACGCGCTATGAAGAAGGACAGTTTAATCTTTCAACAGTTTATTGATCGTCTCAGCGTAATCCAATGAATCATCAATGAAAAAAGACAGTTCAGGAATTTTGTGCATGTTGCGTAAACGTTTTCCTACCTCTCCGCGAATCTTGCGACCGTTTTCACGGATGTTTTCCAACACCTCTTGTTTATCCGGACCAGCGAAAACACTCAAGTAAATTCTCGCCAATGAAAGATCAGGAGTTACACGAACTACCGTTACAGAGACCATTGCCCCTAAACAGATCTCACGCGCATTGCGTTGAAAATAGGTGGACAATTCTTCCTGAATGACACCTTCTACGCGACTTTGTCTGATTGAACTCATGCTACAAAGTTAAGAAATGTAAACGGGCATAAGCACTTAGCGCTCCAAAAACATATCTTTGCAGCACATGAAATCGATCAGACAGTTTATTAAATACGTCTTTCAATACAAGAGTGCGGCAATCCTAACAATTGTTTTCAATTTGTTATTCGTCATTTTTAATTTGCTGTCAATGTTGCTGTTCATCCCGTTTTTACAGCTCATTTTCAAGACGACAGACACAATCAAAGAACTACCTAAACCACATTGGAAAGGTGGGTTTATAGAGTTTTTCTCTTACTGCTCGGAACAATACAATTATACCATGCAACAAATGGTAAAAACTGATCCCAAGTCAGCGCTTTTATTTGTTTGTATCTCGGTTTTTATTGCATTCTTTCTGAAAAATCTAGCACGTTACGGAGCGATTTGGCACCAATCCCAATTGCGAATGGCCGTCGTGCGCGATCTAAAAGACCAATTGTTCTCGAAAGCGATGCGCTTGCCAATGGCCTTTTACACCAACGAGAAAAAAGGTGATCTGATGTCGCGCATGAATAGCGATACGCTTGAGATCGAGATTGCGGTTGTTTCTACACTAGAATTGATCTTCAGAGAACCATTTGCCATTTTTTCTACAATCGGGGCATTGATCTACATTAGTCCAACACTAACGTTGATCTCATTTATTCTCCTTCCCATTTCAGCATTTGTAATCTCTCGTATTGGGAAAAGTCTTAAGCGCACTGCAAAGGCGGGTCAAGAGCAAAATGGAGTTGTGTATTCGGCCATGGATGAATCGCTTGGAGGAGTTAAAGTGGTGAAAGCCTTTAATGCGATTGATTTTGTTCGTGAGCGATTTCGTCAATACAATTTACGCCATCAACAATTGATCACAAAAGCATTTCGTAAACGCGACTTATCACCCCCTTTGAATGAAGTTCTTGGAGCAGCAGTGATGTTGTGTTTAGTTTGGTTTGGGGGTTCGATGATCCTAGATGCAAGTGGCAGTATGAACGGAGAAAAATTTGTAACATTCGTTATTGTCTTTTCTCAATTATTGCGTCCAATTCAAGGAATAGCAACCTGTGTTGGCAACTTAAATAAAGCACAACCATCCTTGGAGCGCATTCAAGAGATCCTGAACATGGACGAGGTGATCCTCGATGCACCAAATGCGAAACCATTAGAAAGCTTCCAAGATAAAGTCGCTGTTAATAACATTACTTTCAGTTACAAAGACGAACCGGTACTGAAAAATATCTCGTTTGAACTTCCGAAAGGCAAAACAATTGCCTTAGTAGGAGAATCGGGGAGCGGAAAATCAACAATTGCAGACCTTTTACCGCGTTTCTATGATGTGCAGCAAGGTGGTATCGAAATAGATGGCATTGATGTGCGACAATATCGACTCGAAGACCTTCACCGGAATATTGGTATTGTGTCTCAAGAGTCTGTTCTTTTTAACGATACCGTTCGCAGTAACATTGCTTTTGGTCGTGAAGATATCTCTATAGAGAAGATCATCGAAGCTGCCAAAATTGCACATGCCCATCAATTCATCATGG
>VFQT010000186.1_pt1 | contig 101230 bp, 88 predicted proteins | sample 3512381 | NCBI WGS metagenome assembly VFQT01 (sample SAMN10412376, study PRJNA504923) | tailings metagenome | isolation source: Relicate 2 Philex TSF3 active mining site | place: Philippines: Tuba, Benguet | collected 2017-08-29
CGGCATTGCCGGTGCCACGAAACTCGTTCGACATGACTACCTCCTTTTGGTTGATTGACTCACTAATCCACACACACCGCCCTGCTCCAAGCGCTCCCGATCCGCAATAACTGGAAAGTGCTGTCCCCGTGCGCAGATGTGTGATGTTTCACGGGAAACCTTTTCAGCCATAGCGACATGACACTGTGCCCCCCACCCAGCAGCGAGCGCGCTCTCACAGCAGCTCCGTATCAGGCTGTGGCGCGTCTTCACCTGCTTTGAGGGAGGCCTGTTCCAGCAGACGCAGCTCGGCATCGGTCAGCTTCAAGCGGCGCCGCGTATGCCGTGGCGCCACTGCTCCGGTGAACACCTTGCGCGGCACCTCACCGAACAACGCGATGGCGGCACGCACGCGCTGGCGCGCCGCCTCGTCCGCACCCGGCAGGAAATCCCTGCGACTCAGCGCATGCAACTCCTCGCGCAGCAAATGTTTCTCCCAGCGGATCGGCTCGATGAACAAGGCGCGCATCTCGCGGCCGACCTGACGAATCGCCGTCCTGCCCTCCGCGTCGCTGATGCGATCCTTGTGGATGAGGGTCTTGACCATCCGCACGTAGTAGTCGAATTCGACGATCGCCTCTGCCGTGGCATAGCCGTAGGGGCTGCGAAACCCGAGTTCCACGGTCTTGGGGTTGCGCGAACCCATGACGGACATGGCGAGACCTTTGCGCCTGAGCAGATCGAAGGCTTGCTCACGGGTCGTGATCACGCGATCCAGATGGCCGCGGATCGCGACCAGACCGTCATACATCCGCACCAGGATCCAGTCGGCGTACGGGTTATCGTTTGCCGAGAGGTGCCAGATGGATTTGAGGATCGCCGCAAACCGCCGGCCTCCGGGGATGTGCGGCAGGTTGGCTGCAGCGTCCGCCAGACGCCCCGTGAACATGCGATAGGCGTCCTTGGTGTGCAGGGTCATGGTGTCGGGGGTGGCATCCGCCAATTGCCCGAGTTTCGCGGCGGGGCGCACTCTAGGCCCCACCACGGCGGCTGCAGGCGTCAGGTCCGGTATTTCGTTCCGGGCCGCCTCGCGCAATTCGCTTTCCCGTTCGCGCAGTTCGACGAACCTCGCCCAGCGCGGATCGTCCTGCGCGGAATGCCCAGCGGCTACAAGATCCGCCAAGGCGTCACGCTCGGCGGCGATGTCGTAACCATCGACGAAAGGCGAATCCGGGCTGACCGGGAACGGCGCGACGCTGGCTAGCGCGGCATCCGGATCCTCGTGGTTTTTCTGCGAACTTGCATCAGCAGTTGTCATGGGTGACTCCATCTCGATGGACCTCCTTTTTTGGTAAAGCAGACGGTGTGGCGCCGCGTCAGCAGTGCTGACGGCCGCCACACCTCTCTCATCAACAGATTCGGCTGATCCATCAAGCCAGCTCGTACGCCGTACCCGGCGGTCATGAGGGTTTTCTCCACTTCTGCCCGGCCCGCATCGCCTCAAGCATTTCCCGGATCTCTGCACGGCGTTTTGCGGCCTTGAGCTGGTGTTCCGGTGTCGCCTGCTCGGCTGCCACGCGCTGCGCCTCCGCCTCACGCTGCTGACGCAGGATCAATTCCTCGTGGCGCTTCTGCCTGGCAGCGGCTACGCGTAGCCCCAGTTCCGGCATGAACTCGCCGGCCTCGGCACGCCTCACCATGCCGCGCAAATACGCGATCGGGCTGGTGTGCACTGATTTCGCCTGCAGGCGGGCACTCAATTCGTCGAGCAATGCCTGGGCTTGATCGGCGCAATGCCGAATAAGGAGGATTGCCACGGCACGTTCTTCCGGGAGCAATGCCTCCGGAAAAATCAGTTCACCACCACGCAATGGACCAATCTGATCGCGGTTCGCATCGCCCGTGGGTGGTTGTTGTACTGAATCACCTGTACTTCTTTGTACATATGGATTGGCGCTTTCGGCGGAACTGTCATGGCCCATTCGGTGCAACTGATTTGGCGCTTTTGGCGAAACAAGACTGTGGGATTCCCGCAATCCTGCTGCGCCTTTTTGTGGAAATCTGCTTGCGGGAATACCGCTGTCCGGGAAGCAGGACGCAGCGATATGTTCGAAGCACTCCCGCTCACTGCCGGCCAACCGCGCGAGCAGACCATCCAGCCTGATGTGGACGAGCAGTCGGGGCGGAATTCCGGCAAGCACCTCCTCCCAGAACCCGGCAAGCCTGAGCGAGCGCCGCGCGGTTTCCTGCTCCCGGCGCGTGAGACCGGTCTCGTCCGCCCACTGGATGGCCGTCCGACTGACCCAACCGTCCTGTTGCCGTTTTGATTGCAGCCGCATCAAGTGCAGTGCACGGGACAGCAGCAAACCCGCATGGACACCGCCGCCGATTTCCGCGAGCGTGCGGTGATAAGCCAGCGACGGCCCCAGCAACTGCGCCACTGCCACACCATCGTCCCAGTCCAGACCTCCCGAAGCCTTGCCGATCCGATCAGTGAGCAAGGCATCGAGTTGATCGACACAGAGCCGGAAATGCAGTTTCGCCGGCATTCCCATGCGTCGCTCATCAAGGAGCGCCAGATCACACAACACTGCGCGCGCCGTGATTTGCTCCTTGGCTGAAAGTCCGGTCTCCATTTCCCATTGCTCAGTTGTCTTGAGGAACCACCCACCGGTCCTGGCGATATCTCGGCCATGGCGTGTCCAGTAGATGGTCTGGGACAGCAACAGGGCCGCCTTCACGCTTGCCGTCAGGTCCACGAGCCGACGATGAAACGCGATGTGACGACCCAGCAGCGGCCAGACGATTGCAAGCGCCGTGTTGTGTGCAGCTATGCATATGTCCTCGCCAGCGCTGACTGCACATTTCCTGTCTCTCACCCTCGACACTGGACGTGGTCATCGACCAAGCGAAGCGGCATGCCGCTGCAACGCGAACCACACCAGCTCGGGGCGCACCCGATACCAGAGCTTCGCCGGCATGCCGATGCGCCGTTCCTCCAGGAATCCAAAACTGCGCAAGGCGCGACGCGCCGTTTCCTGCTCCCAACGGGTAAGCCCGGTCGCTTCGGCCCACTGCTCCTGGGACCTGGAGAACCAGCCGTTGGTGGTGTGATCGATTTCCTGGGTCGTCCAGATGGCCTGCGAGAGCATCAGCGCTGCGGTCACGCCGCCCGTGATCGGCACCAGGCAACGATGGAAACTCACTGGCGGATCAAAGACCTCCAGCAACAGTTCGGCGGTGATCCCGGCAGGAACCATGGTGCTGGTGTTCATCGGTACGTCTCGCATTCCTGCACCGATGCCTCAAGGATGGCGATGGCAAAGTGTGGAAACGCCTGATGCAGCCGGTAGTAACGCTCCCGGGGACTGATCTCCTTGAGGTTGAGCCATGTGCGGTAGATCTGTTCCCGGGTTTCATACCCAGGCAGGGGGACGCGGCCTGAAGGCCTCACCGCGCCACAGTTGCGACGGCGATTGAGTGTGACCTTGCGCCGGATCTTGAAGAACTCGCTCATCATCCTGCAGGACGCCCCATTGCTGATGAAATACGCCTCCATCGCCCTGAGCTCGTTGGCCAGAGCGACGGCACGCAGCCCTGCCCTGAGGCCGGTCGCGTCAAACGCAACACCGATGACGAAATCGCGCATGGCGGCGAGGCGGTTGAGATCAAGCGCGGAGAGTTGCCGTAACCGGGTGATCTGCTCAGTGTCGATGCCGGCGGCATGCAGCACCGTCGGCTCACCTTCTGCAAGCCGTACAGCGACGTGATTGAGAAGCACCAGGCGAACCTGCGCATCGAGCAGCGGCAGCATCATTGACCTCCCGATGCAGACAGCGGGAAATCCTTCCCGTGACGCTTTGAGGTCAAATGCCGCAACACCCTGACGAGCGTCAATGCATTCCAGCAGGCATTGGCCATCTCGTCCCGTGCATCGACGAGCCAGCCGAAGAATGCACTATCGAAGGAGGGCGGCAGATTGACCTGCATTCGACCCGCCGCAGCATCAAGATTCCCTGAACCATCCGCGGTGAACCCCTCCGGCACAGCGGCGATAACGGAGGCGTCGCATTGTCCGGAGGCCAGCGCGAGCAGCCACCAAGCACGCTGACGGATCGGGGATGGCGGATCGCCATCGACCGGGATGGACAGGCCATCCATGTAATAGCCCAGGGGTGCAGCATCATCAAAACGCAGACCATCTTCGATGCCGGCAAGACGCGCGATACACTTAACCTGCTCGATTAGGCGCGCAAGCATCACTGGAAACTCATCGGCCACCCGGATCTCGCCTCCCTCCCCAAGATGTCGGCCGGAAACGATGTTTCCGGCGTCAGAAGTGCTGACGGCTGATGTCGGTCGCGCCGACGGTTGCGCTGCACGCACTGCGATCACGGGCTTATCAAGTTTCCGTGCGAGGGCCTCCTCGCATGCCCTGCACACGCTCAAGGCACTGAAGCGCCGCGATTCCCGATACTGCTCCGCCGCTTGCCTAAAAACCGGCTCGAAGACCATGGCGTAAAGATCGTCCTCGGCAAGTGACGTGCGCGTCTGCGCATACCGCTTCATGACGTTGAGCCGTGGCTGCATCGTCTTCACGTCCAAGCCCGACAGCTCGGCAATGGCCTCTCCCAGGATGCGCAAGCGCCCGACTGCAAACAGATAGAGGGCAAGCGTCGCCGTGTTGACGGACAGGCCCAGCGCTTTCATCGCGTCTTCGAGCTGGCGCAATGACAATGCGTGCCCCTGCTCCGCTTCAAGTCGCGCCTTCAGGGCGACAACACCGCTCGCCTTGTCCCAAAAGCTCATCTCGCCGCGCAGTTCGTTCTCGATGAGATGCGCGGTGAGCACGTGGCTCTCGCCGCGCCACGGTCGAAACAGCACCATGAGTCTGCGAAAGCGCGCATCCCGTGTTTCCGCCCAGAGCTGCTGGATCGCCAGCAGGCGGGTATTGCCACCTGCCTCGACGATGAAATGCGCCTCTCCGGGTCTGCGGGTGACCGTCAGCGGGTTGCGGATTCCGCTGGCGCGGATCGATTCCTTGATCTGCGCGAACCTGACATTGCCGACGCGGCGCGGGTTGTTCTCGTAGGGCCGGATGTCGTCGACCGCAAGTTCGATCTGGCAGTCATGCAGTGGATCGGCCTGGGCCGGAAGGTCTTTCGACTTGTTCCCGGGGTTGCCAACCTGTAACGACTCGGCGACCAGCCGCCGGCGCGCCTCGACAGACACCTGCTGCGATGGCACGGCAGCGGAAGCAGCAGTACCGCTGCTGACCACCACCGACTTCAAGGCCTCCCCGCTCACGCGAGCCTCTGCCGGGTGTACATCGAGTCGGCCAGCACACCCTGCAGGCTGGGTATCAGTTCCCACGCAAGCTGATGCATTACCGTGGAAGCGCTGGGAGTGACGCCCTCGCGTTTGCGCTCGTGGCGGTGCACAGGAATGCGCAGCGTCGCAGCCTCCTTGTAGGCCTTGGCATGGGGAACCACGGTATCGAGGACGGAAACCCGGCCTTTGAACTTGATGAAGTCATCGCGGATGCCGCTGGCGATGATCCGTGCATCGGTGGTTCGATCCTGGCGGTAGATCACCGCCTTCATCGGCCCCAGTGTCGCGCCGAGCGCACCGCCGGGCTCGAGTCGATCGAGCAGCTCCATCGTCCCGTCCTTGAATTCGCGTGCCGAGAGCATCTCCGGCGTGATCGGCGAGATCAGGATGTCGGCGGCCAGCACGGCAGCGTCCTGCAGGGGACCGACAGCACCTTGTGTGTCGATCAGCACGCAGTCGTAAGCGCCGGCGACCACGGGCGACTGCAGCGCAAAGCGCAAGCGAAAGCCGCGGTCGATGCGGTTGAGCAGCCAGTGCGGAAGATTGCCTTCGGGATCGTCGGAGACGACGATGTCGAGGTTTTGATACATGGTCGCGGTGATGCAAGACTCCATGACCTCGCCGCGAACGATGACTTCAGTTAATCCTGCAGATGGCTTGGGGGTGGTGAGCGGAAAGTATTTGGATAACGAGGGTTGCACATCCGCGTCGACCAGCAGGACGCGCAGTCCCATGTCTGCCAGCAACGCGCCCAGGTTGGCCGTGAGCGTCGTTTTGCCAACCCCGCCTTTTGTACTGGTCACAGTGAACTTGATCACCCGCCACTCCTTCTGGTTGACCCTGCCAACGCTTCACGGCTGCTACGTATCAAAGGCCGGCTTCCGGCAATCGCCGCCGTGAATTGGCCCATGCGTCGATTCTGGTGAGTCACCTGCACTGCCGCCCGGCCTAATCCCCCACAAAACAAGGGGGGTTGGCGAGAAAAAGGGGGAAACCGCGTCGGGTCTGGCTGCACAACGCCATTCGCAGCCGCGCTTTGCGACAAATCCCGATCGCACCGGCAATCCGCATAGCCGCGGACTCGAAACCACGCATCGAAACAGGCACCTTCCCGATCCCCCACATACCCTGATTTTTTCAATTGAATCAATTAGATGGCGAATTATTGATTAACTATAGTGAATGGACTGCCATCAGCCGAACCTGCAACCTAGAAGCGATGCATCGGCACGCAACACTTGCTGCCCTCAAGAAAAGGGTGGGTTCCAGGATCAGGCGAAGACGCGATGAATTCGGCATGTCCCAGGAAGCGCTGGCCTTCGAGGCCGAGATGACGGCTTCGTATCTGTCCCAGATCGAGGGTGGAAAGCGCAATCCGTCGCTGGAGGCGCTGCATCGCCTGTCCTGTGCACTGCGCATCGACCTCGAAGAGCTGTTGAAAGCGTAGTCCCACCCGCCCGCGACCTGAGAGATCGTCGAGCGCATGGCAAATAGTGCCGAGAACAACCCGCTCACGTTCCAGTTCACGGAACAGTTACACGCCGTATTCGACCCGACGCTGGGCGCGATGTGGCTGCACTGGAACCCCAGGCCACGGCCCTGCTTCAATCTGCCGCTGCTGGCAGCCCTCGATGATTACTGCGAATGGCTGAATGGCACCCAGGGCGTCATCGAACACGCGGGCGTGGCGCACACCGTTCAGGCGTCGATCCTGTGCTCCGATGCACCGGGGATATTCAATCTCGGGGGTGATCTCGACCTGTTCTCGACCCTGATCGAGCAGCGCAACCGCGCAGGCCTCCGAGAATACGGGACCGCCTGTGTCGAGGTCGTCTACCGCAACTACGTGTGCTACGACCTGCCCCTCGTCACGATATCCCTGGTCCAGGGTGAGTGTCTGGGCGGCGGCTTCGAGGCCGCACTCTCGAGCCAGGTGCTGATCGCCGAACGCAACGCCCGCTTCGGCTTCCCCGAGATCATGTTCAACCTCTTCCCGGGAATGGGCGCAGTGTCCTTCATTCAGAGACGCGCCAACGAGCGCATTGCCGGCGAGCTGACCAGCAGCGGCAGGATCTACAGCCCGGAAGAACTCCATGGCAAAGGTATCGTCGACCTGGTGGCGGACGATGGTGAGGGGCCCGCCGCGGTGCGCGACTACCTGCTCAGGAAGGGACCTATGATGCAAAGCATTTCACAGGTGCGGCGCCGCGTCGCGCGGCTGACCCGGTCCGAACTCGATGACATCGTAGACATCTGGGTCGATGCAGCACTAAGGATCAATCCACGCGATCTGAAGCTGATGGGACACTTGGTCGCGCGGCAGAACCGGCTCCATTGAATAAAGGGGATCAGGGGAATCGCCATGAAAACCGTTGTCAATCTGAAAGCTGAAGGGCACACAGGCGGCATGATCGCCATCGCCACAAAAAAGGTGCTGGTCATCGATGACCAGAGGAATGCCCGGTTAATCCTTGAGGGTGTGATCCGCTGCGTCGACCCCTATATCGAGGTCAAGACCTTCGCCAGCCCTTTGGAAGCCATTGAGTGGGCCAGGGCCAACACGCCCGACCTGGTGCTGACCGACTACAAGATGCGCGAGATCGACGGCATCGAAACCATCAGGCGCTTGCGTCAGTTGCACACCTGCACCGACGTTCCCATCGTGATGGTAACCGTGAGTGCGGATGCCAAGGTCCGCCATGCCGCATTCGATGCCGGAGTCACGGATTTTCTGGTCAAACCTTACGACCACTACGAATGCCGGGCGCGCTGCCGGAATTTGCTGATGATGCACGAACAGCACCTGCTGCTGAAAGACCGCACCAGGCTGCTCGAATACGAAATCTCCACGGCGGTGCGGGCCATGCGTGCCCGCGAGCGCGAGACCATCATGCTCGCCGCCAATCTGTCCGAATACCACGCCCATCAAAACGGATACCGGCTGGTCAGGATCGCGCGCTACTCGCGCCTCATTGCCGAGGGCATGGAACTCGGACCCGAGATGGCGGAACGCATCGAGCTGGCCTCCACCCTCCATGATGTAGGCAAGATCGGGATTGCCGACGAAATCCTGCTCGCCGGCGAAGACCTGCCTGAAGCCAGGGAACAGATGCTGCAGGAGCACACCCGGATCGGGCACCGTCTGCTTGAAAAAAGCGCGTCCGAATATCTGCAGATGGCTGCGGAAATATGTCTGCACCACCACGAGCGCTATGACGGTCTCGGCTATCCGCAAGGTGTCAAAGGCAATGAAATACCGTTATCTGCCCGGATTGTGGCCGTCGCCGAAGCCTTTGACGACCTGACTGCTTCCCGATATCGCGACGGACACGATCAGATCGATGCGGCAATGAGCAGCCTTGCGGCCCGGAAGAATGCCGCGTTCGACCCCGTATGCGTTGAAGTGCTCGGCAATCATATCGAGATGGCGCGAGAAATCATGCGTGCCTTTGCCGATCCGGCGTGAGCCGCCTCGACGAGATGGCGCTCCAATGATCACAGCGCCCTCCTCGCCTGCGCGGTCCTACATCGGCTTGCTGCGCGAGCGCCTTGCCCGGCGTGAGGACAGCGAGCACGTCCAGGCCCTGATCCGCGTCGGATTCGGGCTGTTCATCTCCATCTATCTGTATTCCACGATCGGTCCGCGCCTCGATATTCATGTGGTCTGCATCGGTTTCGAGATTCTTTCATTGGCCATCGTTGTTGCGATCCTGATCCGCCCGCAACGCTCCGCGTGGCGCCGCGGTTTCGGCGCTGTCGTCGATCTGGGCACGACGACTTACCTCATGTTGACCAACGGTGAAGTGGGCGCACCGTTATACGGCATCTATCTCTGGGTGACGTTCGGCAACGGGTTCCGCTATGGCGTGCGCTCATTGTATGGATCACACATGATGAGCCTGGCTGGATTTGCGGCCGTAATCGCTTTTAATCCGTTCTGGCATCAGCATGCACTGATGGCTGGCGGATTCCTGATACTGCTCGCCGCGGTGCCGCTCTACGGTGCCGTGCTGCTCAAAGGCGTAACCACCGCTCAGGACAAGGCCGAACAGGCGAACGCAGCCAAGAGCCGCTTCCTGTCGGTCATGAGCCACGAAATTCGTACACCACTCAACGGAATCATCGGCATCAACGCCCTCCTCCGCAAAACCAAGGTGACGCCCGAGCAACTCGATCTTATCAACACCCTCGGCATGTCCTCGGAGGTCCTGCTTTCTCTGCTTGATAACGTGCTCGACATCGCGAAGATTGAGGCCGGCAAGATGCCGATCGAACAGGTTGATTTCGACCTCCATCTGGTGATCGACGGCGCCATGAAGATCGCCGCAACGCACGCGGCAGCAAAGGGACTCCACTTCGGGGCCTTTGTGGACGCAGCCGTTCCCCGCTTCGTCGTCGGTGACCCGCACCGGCTGCGCCAGGTATTGATCAATCTGCTGTCGAACGCGACCAAGTTCACCGACCAGGGGGGCGTACACCTGCGCATGACCGTCGTGCGTCAGCGATCCGCTACCGTTACCGTCCGCAGTGAGGTGATCGACACGGGAGTCGGCGTGTCGACGGAGGCGATCACGCAGATTTTTCAGCCATTCGTCCAGGCTGACCAAAGCACAACGCGGCAATTCGGCGGAACGGGACTCGGCACAACGATCGCCCGTCAGCTGATTGAACTGATGGGAGGACGCATGGGGGCCTACAGCGCGCCGAATCAGGGCAGCACCTTCTGGTTCGAAGTTCCGCTGCGAACCCGGGATGCTGCCGATGCACAAGCACCGCTCCCTGGCATCCGCGTACTGCTACTCGGCTTGAAACCGGAACTGGGCGAATACCTAACCCGGCTCCTGCGGTCATGGCAGGTCACCGTGGAATCCAGTCCCGGCACCGATGCTGCGAAAATGAACTTCCCGGCAAAAGGCACCGGAACGCCATGGCACGTCGTCATCGTGAACCAGGACGGCCATGCCGAACCGATCCTTGACCTGAATCAGATGCAACCGGGCTGGGAACGGCATCCCCGTGTAATCGCGCTCAATCCCCCGGCCGCAGCCGGCGATCGGGAGAAAATGGTGCAGTGGCCCTACACAGCCGCCCTCGCCTTGCCGATCACAGCAGACGCGCTGCACCGGGCGCTGCATTTCGCCGCGATCGATGAAATTTCGAGCCAGGCGCGCACTGCCCGTTGGGAGCAACAACATCCCAGGAACCGATCCGGCGGCCGGATGCGCATACTCGTGGCCGAAGACAACGCCACCAACCGCAAGATCATTGCCCAGGTATTGGAACATGGCGGGTACGAAGTAACCCTCGCCACCACCGGTACCCAGGCTGTGGAAGCATTGCAACGGTCTGAATTCGACGTCGTCATCCTCGACAAATTCATGCCCGGCATGAGTGGCATGGAGGTCGCCGAACGCTACATCGCCTTGCGCGAAGAATCGCGGGCACCAATGATCATGCTCACAGCCGAGGCCACGGCGGAGGCAATGCAGCAGTGCAAGGCCGCGGGCATGCAGGCCTTTCTGACCAAGCCGATTGATCCCGAGATGCTTTTCGAGACCATCAGCGCCCTGACGGGCGACGCACAGGTTATTACCGATCAGCAAGCCTCGACGGAAGCCGCGACCCATCCGTCACCGGCAGCGCCCATTCTGGATGAATCCATACTCGCCGAGCTGGACAGGCACGCCTGCTCACCACGGTTTGTCGCCGACATCGTGGAATCCTTCGCATTCGACATGAGTGACCTGATCGAGCGGCTCGCAGCAATAACTGCCAACGAAGACTGGTGCGAGCTGGCTGACATCCGGCATGCGATGGAGGGAACGGCCCGTGGTAGCGGAGCCTGCGGCATGACTGCGCTTGTTGAAGGACTCAGGACGCTACCCGATATGACGCCAGATATGCGCTGCGAGCGCATCGCAGAACTACGACGCAGCTTTGTGACGACACGGGAAGCCATGTGGCATTTCGTAGCCCAAAGACCCCACACCTTGCCGCCCCGTTCCCCAGTTGGCCCGCGCTGAATGCCTCTGTCTGATATGCGCATTAGCGCATATTTGACATTTATACGCTAAGGAGTATATTAATATTCTATGCGCCATTGCGTATAGTCATTCATATACGCTTAAGAGTATAGATAAACAGGGATACCTATGACCCAGATCGCAAGAACCCCCAAGCAGATTGGTGAAATCGTCCGCCGGCGCCGCCAGGCCCTGAAGCAGACACAGATGCAGATGGGCAAACAGGTCAGGTTGCGACAAGCCACGATCTCGAAACTGGAAACCGGCGAGCCTGGAACACGCCTGAGCACATTGTTTGACGTGCTGACGGCACTCGACCTCGAACTCGTGATCAGACCACGCACGAAATCATCCTCCCGCGACATTGAAGAGAACTTCTGATGGCTCGGCACAAAACAGGCATCGCACTCAGCATATTTCTGAACAGCCGTCTGGTTGGCCGCCTTGATCGGGCCGCAAGTGGTGCGCTCAGCTTTCGCTACGATTCTTCCTGGCTTGCGTGGGAAAGTGCCCTGCCCGTCTCGTTATCACTCCCCCTGCGAGAAAACAAACTGACGGGAGCCGCTGTTACAGCGTATTTCGACAATCTTTTACCCGATAACGAGCCCATCCGGCGCCAAATCGCTGATCGTGTACACGCAGAGGGTTATGACGCAGCCAGTCTGCTGGCAGCAATTGGTCGCGATTGTGTGGGTGCACTTCAGTTTTTGCCCGAAGGACAAGACCCTAGCCCGGCCGGTGCACTATCCAGCCGCCCGATAAACAACAACGAGATTGCGCGCAGGCTGGCGAATCTGGCGCGCGCCCCGCTGGGCCTGGACGAAGACGACGACTTCCGCATCTCGATTGCGGGCGCACAGGAAAAAACCGCCCTCCTGCGACTGAACGGACAGTGGCACCTCCCTCATGGCACTACGGCAACGACGCATATTCTCAAGCCGCAGCTGGGCCTGCTGCCCAACGGCATTGATATGAGCCAAAGCGTCGAGAATGAGCATTTCTGCATGCAGTTCCTCATCATGCTCGGCATGCCTGCCGCCAAGACCGAAATCATCGATTTCGATGGCCAGCGCGCGCTCAGTATTGAGCGCTTTGACCGGCTGTGGACCAAGGACGAACGCCTGCTGCGATTGCCGCAGGAAGACTGCTGCCAAGCACTGGCCACACATCCGTCAACGAAGTATGAAGCCGACGGGGGGCCCGGTATCGCACAGATTCTCGATATTCTGAAAGGCAGCGACGTTGCGATGACGGACCGCATGCGTTTCCTGAAAGCCCAAATCGTTTACTGGTTACTGGGTGCAACAGACGGACACGCCAAAAACTTCAGTCTGAGTCTGATGCCTGGCGCCCGGTTCCACCTCACACCTCTCTATGACGTCATGTCCGCACAGCCCGCTGTAGATGCCGGACAACTCCGCCATAACAAAATGAAATTTGCCATGGCAGTCGGCTCGAACAGCCATTATGTCGTCGGTGAGATTCTGCCGCGTCATTTCCGCCAAATCGCCAAAAGCAGCGGAGTTCCTGACTCATCGGTGGAAAACATCTTTGAAGGGCTGGGACGCGATGTTCCCAGTGCACTGGAAAAAACAGCGAACCTGATGCCGCCGGGTTTCCCTCAAACGTTGCTCGATTCGATTACTCAGGGAGCGTTGAGTCGACTGAGGCTGCTCGAACAGGTCGCGCAGAATGCCTAAACTCAAAATTCTGTTGACGTGATTTCCCTGGATCGTTTTGAAAACGGCAATTCAGTCCAATTAGTTAACCCCGCGTACCTGGACTTGCCCGCTTGGCTCCCTGATGAGGCCAAATCTAGGCACTGGGGAGGTTATTGGCGTGTCCTGCACGACCGGTATCAATCTAAGACAAATCGCGATACTTTACGTAGTTCTTGCTTAGAGCTTGCCAGCACGGACGCGACCATGCGTCCCAAGCACATGTTCAACTCTTTTCGTTATGCTGTCGCGCGGAGTCTGTGACAACTCGTTCAGAATGCCGCAGTGCGCGGCGTCCTGAACCTCGTGGCATCGTTCACGCAAGCTCTTGAGATGTTTCTCCAGCGCGCGAAGTTCGCGAACGCGTGCAGCTACATGACCAATGTGTGCGTCCAGCAATGCATTCACATTCCCGCAGTTCTCGGTAGGTTTCTCCTTGTGGCGCACTAGCGTCCGAATCTCGTCGAGCGTCATGTCCAGTGATCGGCAGTGACGGATGAACAACAACCGTTCGGCGTGCGCATCCAAGTAGATGCGAAAGTTGCCCTCGGTACGCGCTGGCGCGGCCAGCAACCCTTTTCGTTCGTAATAGCGGATGGTCTCTATCGCTGTGCCGGTAATTCTGGACAGTTCACCAATTTTCATGTTCTCGCATTCGGGTATGGGCAAGTGACATAGGTATGATTTTAGCCACTTGACTCTGTAGTCGCTACAGGTTGTTAAATCGCCGGAAAAGGTAACTTAAGGAATCAAATATGAGTGAATGTAAAGCCAGCGGAGGCGATTGTTCATCTGTGCCACTAACACCTATGACGTCATCTCCCGTGGACGCAAACAAGGTGCTGTACCGCATCGACAACATGGACTGCCCCACCGAGGAGGCGCTGATCCGCAACAAACTTGGTGCCCTTGACGGCGTGACAGAACTGGACTTCAACTTGATGCAGCGCACGCTGGCAGTGAGTCATCGGCTCGATTCGCTTGCACCGGTTGAAGAGGCCTTGCGTAACATCGGCATGCGGGCGCAACGGATAATCACACCGAGCGAATGGACACGAACGGTACTGATCATCGCCAACATGGACTGCCCGACCGAGGAGGGTTTGATCCGCGACAAGCTCACCGGCATGGCTGGTGTGGCGACGCTAGAGTTCAACTTGATGCAGCGTAGTCTGGCATTGACGCACAGCCCAAAGGCATTAGACGCGGTCTTGTCTGCTATACAGGCCATCGGCTTTGAGACAAAGGTCCAGTCGGACGGCGCAGCGGCTGCGATCGCACCAGCAGAACCAGTGCCTCAAACCAACTGGTGGCCGATGGCAATTGCCGGGACTACCGCGACGATGGCAGAGGTCGTGTATTGGATCAATGGCGGCAATCACTGGGCTGTCGTGGCACTCGCTCTGGTGGCGATTTTCACGGGCGGCTTGTCGACCTACAAGAAAGGCTGGATCGCTCTCAAGAACCGAAATCTGAACATAAATGCACTCATGTCGATCGCCGTGACGGGTGCGATGATCATCGGACACTGGCCGGAAGCAGCAATGGTAATGTTCCTCTTCGCTCTTGCCGAGGTAATTGAAGCCAAATCACTCGACCGGGCGCGCAATGCAATTCGCAGTTTGATGGATCTGGCACCTGAGACCGCAACTGTACGCCAGAGCGATGGAAGCTGGATGGAAATGCCGGCCAAGGCCGTGCCGCCGGGGGCTGTGGCACGGCTGCGGCCCGGTGAGCGGATCGCCCTCGACGGCATAGTAATCAGCGGAAGTTCAACGGTGAATCAGGCCCCCATCACCGGCGAGAGTCTGCCTGTGGACAAAACCAAGGGCGACAGCGTGTTTGCTGGCACGGTCAATGAAGCAGGTTCTTTCGAATACCAGGTGACGGCGGCGGCAAGTCATTCAACGCTGGCCCGAATCATTCATGCCGTCGAATCGGCGCAGGGCAGCCGTGCGCCGACCCAGCGCTTTGTTGATCAATTCGCCCGGATTTACACACCGGTCGTATTCGCGGTAGCGCTACTGGTAGCCATCGTGCCGCCACTGGTCTTTGATGGGATATGGCTGGATTGGGTCTACAAGGCCTTGGTACTGCTGGTAATTGCCTGTCCATGCGCATTGGTGATCTCAACCCCAGTCACCATTGTCAGCGGTCTCGCCGCGGCCGCTCGCAAAGGCATTTTAATTAAAGGCGGCGTGTATCTCGAAGAAGGGCGCAAGCTTGCGGCATTGGCGCTCGACAAAACGGGCACGATTACATACGGCAAGCCGGCACAGACCGACTTTATTGCGTTAAGTGGTGACGTCGATAAAACCCGCAGGCTGGCCGCAAGTCTCGCGGTGCGCTCCGACCATCCCGTCTCACTGGCTATTGCCCATGCAGCCACGGAGGGAGGAGTGGTGCTGCACGAAGTTGCTGATTTTTCCGCGCTTCCTGGTAGAGGGGTGCGAGGCAGTATTGACAAGCAAATTTATCAACTAGGCAACCATCGGCTGATTGAAGAGTTGGGGCTGTGTTCATCAGAAATCGAGGGCAAGATCATTGCGCTGGAGCGCCAAGGCAAGACAGCAGTGCTGCTGACGAATCAGACCGAGTTGCTCGCCATTTTTGCGGTCGCCGATACGGTGCGGGAAACGAGCCTCCAGGCTGTTGTTGAGCTGAAATCTTTGAACGTGAAAACAGTGATGCTTACTGGCGATAACATTCATACGGCTGAGGCTATCGCCCGCGAAGTGGGTATCGATGAGGCAACGGGAAACTTGCTGCCCGAAGACAAGCTCAAGATTATCGAAGAGCTCTTGAAGGGCGGTAAAAGGGGAAAGGTTGGCATGGTCGGCGACGGCATCAACGACGCTCCCGCCTTGGCCCGTGCAGACATTGGCTTTGCCATGGGTGCCGCGGGCACGGACACCGCGATCGAGACGGCGGACGTGGCGTTGATGGACGACGATCTGCGCAAAATCCCCGCCTTCGTGCGCCTGTCTCGGGCCACGGCAGCGATACTGATGCAGAACATCACGCTCGCACTTGGCATCAAGGCGATTTTTCTCGTTATGACCTTCACAGGACAAGCAACGATGTGGATGGCGGTGTTTGCCGACATGGGTGCAAGTTTGCTGGTAGTGTTCAACGGGCTGAGGTTGCTGCGTCGATGACGCTCAAGCAGTTCTTCTACGACTGGAACGGTTTGAACGTCGCGTTGTTCGAAGCGATTAACCAAGCCACCCCCGAGTGGCTTACTCCTCTTGCACGCATCGGAAGCGCGCTGGGTAGCTACTGGACCGGACCATTTTTGCTGATAGTGCTCTTACTGTGGTCTAGGCTTCTGAATTCAAGCACCAAGCCGCAATTCTCCGCATCCGCTGTACGAACTCAGGCAAAGCGCTTTGCGCTAGGGTTTGCGCTGTCCGCACTCGGAGTCATCCTTCTAAAATTGGTCATGGATTTCCCTCGACCGTTTGCCGCACTGGTAGATATGTTACGGATCATCGGCGAGCCGGATCTACAGTACAGTTTTCCGAGTGGGCATGCAGCCTACGCTATGCTGGTAGCCGTAACTCTATGGCCGCTTATAACGAGCCCCCTTCGCGTCCTTTTGATAGCGTGGCTGGTTTGGGTGGGATGGTCACGTATCGCAATCGGCGCGCACTTCCCAGCGGACGTATTGGGCGGCTACTTGCTCGGCGGGCTATCGTCAGGAATCGCGCACTTTGCCACGACGAGGTTGTTCGCTTGGTGGAACGCGGCGATGGGTATCGCCCTGCTCGATCAAATCTCCAAACAACTCGTCCACACCCAGTTGGAGTACGCCCAGGTCATTCCGATCACGCCTTTCTTCAACCTTGTACATGCATGGAATACCGGCGCGGCGTTCAGCTTCCTCGCTGATGCTGGCGGTTGGCAGCGTTGGCTCTTCATTTCGCTTGCGATAGGAGCCTCAACGTGGCTCGCCTGGGCATTGCTTAAGCCGCGAGAGCAACTAGAGGCAACTGCGTTTTTCTTGATTTTAGGTGGCGCATTGGGAAATTTAGCCGACCGCGTGTTTCGCGGTTACGTCGTGGATTCACTCGATTTCCACTGGAGGGGCTGGCATTGGCCCGCCTTTAATGTGGCCGATATCGCAATCACATGTGGGGTGGCTCTACTGATCCTTGCTTCGATTCAAGCCAAGCAGTCGCAGCGGCTAATAGCAAAAAATTCACTGACGATCTGCAGTGAAAAAAATTAAAATTGCCATGACAGTTCGGTTCGAAACGCCATAATGTCGTCGGCGATATTCTGCCGCGTCATTTCCGCCAAATCGCAAATAGCAGCGGAGTTCCTGATGCATCGATGGAAAACATCCTTGCAGAGCTGGGACGCGATGAGCCCGGCGCAATGAAAAAAAATAGCGAACGAAATGCCACCGAGTTTTCCACAAGCATTGCTCGATTCGATTACGCTGGGAACGCTAAATCGTCTGAGACTGCTCGAACAGGCCGCACAGAATGTCTGAATTCGGTTTTTCCGCATTTATTTTTGGATTTCTGGCGACATCCAGTCTTAATCCTTATGAGTTTTAAACTGACAAACCCGCTACAGCTTCTGCATCGCAAGCGCGACACGCCCAAGCACCAGAACCTCTTTTTCCTGTGCAGCGTCATCCCGGTACGATCCGAGGCGATTGATCGTTTCGGTAGCAATGGACAGGTTGTCACACGCGATCAGAAAATCGCCCTGCAGCCGGCGCTGCACACGACGCACCATCACACGTTCTCCCAGGAGCAGCGCGTAGACGCCATTGTCATCGGCAATCCGCGTGTCGTTGGTATCGACCAGCAACGGCGTCCCGTCCTGGATGCGCTCCGCCATGGCATCACCTCGCATGTGCAGCAAGACGAATCCGGCAAGGCCACGCCCTAACAACTGCGTCCAGATACTGTTTGGCAACGCTGTATGGTCCCACTCGCCGTTTTCGGTCTTCAGCTGGGTGAGCGGCGCAATCTGATTATCCCGGATCAGCCTGGCAAGCCGCGCCGGCAACTTGGCCGCAGAAAACGTCGTTTTAGCACTCGATTTGGCGAGTTCCGCAGAATCGTCAAATAAACGTGACGGATCCACCCCCAATTGGCGCCCCATCCGCCCGAGTTCCTCAAAACTCGGATAAGTCTCCCCCCGCAGCCAGTTGGCAGCAGTTGTGCCGCTCACTCCCACCCGTTCCTTGATTACGCGGGCACGGCCGCGCGGCGGCAGGCCCAGTTCGCCGAGCATCACGTTGAGTCGCAGGGCAAAGGCCTTCATCCGCTCCGGATCATTGCGGGGCCTTTTCCCTGCGTCGGACTCATCTGCGGGAAACGCTTGTTTTCGTTCGATGGCAGCCATCAGACAGATTCCTTTTGATCCTCAGGGGCTCTAATCCCCCATGTCGTTGACATATATGAAGAATTCAAAATTAACTACAATTCTATTAAAAATAATTACAGAAGTCTGTTGTAATTTTAAATACAAATAATAATAATGTCCATAATTTCACAATTTTCTTGGTGTATGCACAGTCCGAGCCTCTAATGGAATGTCATAACAACAGTCATCTGAAATTCAATCAGTAACAGAAATAAATCATTAACAATCAGTTAGTTACATTAAGTCCATGGATGACCTTGAGAACCTCAATCGCCAGATTGCCACTCACTGGCTGGGACGCCTCGACGCCGATCAAGAGAGCTATCTCGATTACACGTCCGTATGTCTTGGCCAACTGACCCACAGCGCCCCCGAAATGACCCGCCTGCTCGATTGCCTAAAGCAGGAGAACCTGAATTCACTTCGCGTCGCAAAACTCAATCGTCGCTACCTGAAATTCGCCCGTCTGGCTGCCAATGAAGCCATCGCCGGCAAACTCGACATGCTGGTCCGTCTCGGCATCACGCTGGAGCAGGCGGAGCTGCTGCGCAAACTCAGCGATGAGGAAATCGACCGGCTCGCCTTCGGCTGGGGTAGCCCCATCGTGCAATTCGCAGCCCAGGCCTTCCGGCGCGGCGTAGCGCTGCATGCCCAGGCCGGCAAACACCACGCCACCGCTTTCGTTGCAGCACGCGTAGCAGGAACGCGCGGAGAACGTGCGTGATCGCGATCCCGGAGGATGCCGACCCCAACGATCCCCGTTGGGAAGTTGCCTACCTCCACCTCGCACACGGACTGGTCATGGCGGGCACGAGAGCCAAGATCATCGCGCGGTTCACTGACCTTCCCACAAAAAAGATCCAGCGCCTCTACCGGGCACTGCGGGGCATGGATCCACCCGCGGGACCCATCATGCAGGGCAATGCCCGGTTTTTCGCGATACCCGGCAAGCACACCTCCGAGGCCTGGAGCGTGCAATGCGCGGTTTTTCTGGCGTGCTTTGAACGCATGGGCAAGATCACTACAGTCCCGGTGCATCGCGGCTGGCAGATGCTCGCCGCGTTTACCGTCTACCAGAGCCTCACCGAGAAGCTCTACCACGAGACCGCGGTCAAGCGGCTGGACATCAATCAGGCCTACGCACTGCTCGCCCACTGCGGGTTCCTGGCGCACCCCGATGCCGCCGAACTCCAGCGCAAGGAGTGCCCGGTATGCCTCATCAGCTATCCGGTCGTCACCACCGAGCGCCCCGATATCCAGGGTTGCCCGATCTGCGCGATCAATGCCAACAACACCCGGCTCTCCCAGCAAAGCAGACGGCCTGGATCAGCAACCCCTTCCCCCTCCGCCTGAGGGGAGCATTTTCTCGCCAACCCCCCACGTTTATTGAGGGATTAGGCCAGGCAATAAGGTTCGCGCCACGCAAATATCGTTGCATGCGCGAACCCTGCGAAAACTATCCAAGCACATACGCGTCGCGGCTACCAGCGACGCCCTGGCGCGCACGCCATCCTCGAAGACGCCAACACCGGCGACCATTCCAGGGCAAGCGCCACCTGCGGTCAAACCCCGCCGTCAGTCATTCCGGTTATGGCCGACGTTGAGCCGCGTTTTCTCAGAATCCGCGATGCGCCGGATTACCTCGGCATGGACCGCAACCGTTTCAACTCCGAGGTCCGCCCACATGTCACGAATATTCCGATCGGCAAACAGGGAATTGCGTTCGACAGACATGAACTCGATCAATGGGCTGACCAGTACATGGCGCGGCACGGGCGGCGCGTTATTGACAAGGGCAAGGCACTGGGTGAGGATTCCAAACGCAGCGAGCGCCCCGTGCGGAAAGGAAGGATACAAAAATGGGGCGTAACACCAGTCCGGGGCTTTGCAGAAGAACCGGGATCTGGCACATCGACAAACGCATCAAAGGATACGGTCGCCTTTGCGAAAGCACTGGCACTGGTGACAAAGAGGAAGCAGAACGCTACCTCCGACTCAAACTGACCGAGATTCGAGAAGCCACTGTCTATGGCGTCAGACCCAAGCGTCTCTTTCGTGAAGCTGCAACAAAATATCTGCTTGATAACCAGGATATGCCTTCAATCAGCGACACCGCGATGCACTTAAAGCAACTCGATCCATTCATCGGTGATCTGCCCCTCGGCCGCGTGCATGACGAAACTGTCAGGCCGTTTATCAAGGCGCGGCAGAAACAGGGCGTATCGAACCGCACGATCAACATTGCCTTACAACGAGTCGTGCGGATCTTGCGGCTTGCAGCAACAGTCTGGCGTGACGAACACGAGATGACATGGCTTGAGCAGGCGCCACACGTCTCGACGTTGCCTGAAACAAACCGGCGTCTGCCCTACCCGCTTGCATGGGATGAGCAAGCCTATTTGTTAAAGGCGCTGCCCGATCACCTTGCCAGGATGGCCTTGTACAAGGTGAATACCGGGTGTCGCGAGCAGGAGGTGTGCAGGCTGCGCTGGGATTGGGAAATACAGGTGCCGGAGTTATCGACAAGCGTTTTTCTGATACCGCTGGACTTTGGCGGCAGGCGCCCCCATTCGGGAGTCAAAAACCGCATGGATCGTCTTGTCGTATTAAACGATGTTGCCAAGTCCATCATCGAGGCACAGCGCGGTTTACATCCGTTGTGGGTATTTCCCTACAAAGGACGCGTGCTGACCCACATGAATGGCAGTGCATGGAAAAGAGCGCGTGTCGACGCCGCAGCACAGTGGAAGAAGGACAAGAATGAACCCGCGCATTCAGGCTTTGCGCACTTGCGTGTGCATGATCTCAAGCACACGTTTGGGCGCAGACTGCGGGTCGCGGGTGTGTCCTTCGAGGATCGGCAAGCGCTACTCGGCCATAAGTCGGAGAGCGTCACTACCGATTATTCTGCTGCGGAAATCGAGCACCTGATCGCGCAGGCAGGAAAGGTCACGATGGGCAGTCAGCGCAGCTCACCTACGCTTACAGTATTGCGCAGGAGAGCGGCATGATTTGGGAACTCCCGCAAAACTCCCGCAAATGCGTTATGGGAGTGAGAGGGAAATTCCTAAGTGCTTGAATTATTTGGTCGGGGCGAGAGGATTTGAACCTCCGACCACCTGCACCCCATGCAGGTACGCTACCAGGCTGCGCTACGCCCCGAGATGCGCATTATACAACACGGACCAGGCCGCTCCCGCCACCAAAACGTCAGATGCGGAGCTGTTCGATGACGTTTTTGAGTTCCTGGCGCAGTTGCGCCAGTGCAGGCTTGGCACCGGCGGCCGGGGCAGCGGCACGCGCACGGGAGGGTTCATTGGCCAGCTCATCCAGGCGGTTGCGCGCCCCGCTGATGGTGAATCCCTGGTCGTAGAGCAACTCGCGGATGCGCCGGATCAGCAGCACTTCATGATGCTGGTAATAACGGCGGTTGCCGCGCCGCTTGACGGGGCGCAACTGGGTGAATTCCTGCTCCCAGTAACGCAGCACATGCGGCTTTACGCCGCACAGTTCGCTGACCTCACCGATCGTAAAATACCGTTTGGCCGGGATCGGCGGAAGCTGCGGTTTAAGGCTTGCGGTCGCTTCCATGGAAATGCTGTTCCACCATCGACTTGAGCTTCTGTGATGCGTGGAACGTGACCACACGGCGGGCGGAAATCGGGATTTCCTCGCCGGTCTTGGGGTTGCGGCCGGGCCGCTGCGGCTTGTCACGCAACTGGAAATTGCCAAAACCCGAAAGCTTGACCCCCCTGCCGTTTTCGAGCGCGGCGCGAACTTCGTCGAAGAAGGACTCCACCATGTCCTTAGCTTCGCGCTTGTTGAAACCCACCTTCTCAAACAGAAGATCGGCGAGTTCAGCTTTGGTTAACGTCATGTTGTCCCCTCTCAACGAAGCTTCGCATTAAACTTTTCTTGCAGAATCCGGCGCAGTTCGGCTACCGCTTTTTCGGCTTCTGCGTCCGTCAAGGTTTTTTGAGTATCCTGCAATAACACACTGAATGCAAGACTTTTTTTCCCTTTTTGCACCCCTTGGCCACGGTATAAATCGAAAACTGTGACGTCGCGCAAAATGGCCGGTCCGCTGCGCCTCAATTCGGTGCCGATGTCCTCATAACGAACATTCTCGTCGAATTCAGCGGCCAGATCCCGGCGGACCGCAGGGAAGCGGGCAATTTCTCGGTAAGCCGGCAGATCCCTGCGCTCAACGGCGGCAAGATCAAGCTCAAACACCACAGGCGGGGATGCCAGGTCGTATTTTCGCTGCCACCGCGGATGCAGTTCACCGATCCAGCCGGCTTCCACCCCGTTCAGGACAATCATCGCCGATTTTCCCGGATGAAGAGCCGGATGCGAAGCCGGCTTCAGGCCGGCGCGAAACGGCGCCAGCAAAGCCTCCAGGTCGGCCTTGACGTCAAAGAAATCCACCAGCCGCTCGGCCTGCCCCCATTGCAAGGGAAGCACCGGCCCGAATGCGATGGCGGCGACACGCCAGGGTTGCGGCATGCCTTCCGTGTTCAGGAAGCAGCGTCCGACCTCGAACAAACGGATGCGGCCCTGTTTATGGCTGGCGTTGAAGGCCACGGCATTCACCAGGCCGCCGATCAGGCTCGACCGCATTACGCTCATCTGGCTCGCAATCGGATTGGCCAGTGCGATCGGATCTTGGTTCGAGCAGAAGTCCTGCTCCCAGGAGCGGTCGACGAAGCTGTATGTCACGGCCTCCTGATAATCGAGCATGGCCAGCATCCGGCGGACCGTCGCGGCAGTACGCCTGCCTTCAGCGGCAGGCTGCAGCAGTGCCGGGGCCGGTGGCGGCAGAGCCGGAATATTGGCGTAACCATGGACCCGCGCAAGCTCTTCGATCAGGTCCTCTTCGATGGCAATGTCAAAGCGGTGGCTGGGCGGGGTCGCTTCCAAGGCATCGCCCTGCTGCCGGGGTTGGAAACCCAGGCGCTCCAGAATCCGGATGGCCTCATCTCCGCCGATGTCGAAACCGAGGACACGGCGAGCGCGAGCCAGCCTCAACGTGACCGCCGGCCTCGATGGCAGAACACCCTGCACCTCGCAGAGCGGACCGGCCTGCCCGCCGCACAATTGAAGGATCAGCTGCGTCGCACGCTCCAGCGCAGCCTGTGTACCCGAGAAATCGACGCCGCGCTCGAAGCGGTATGCCGAATCGGAACCGAATCCAAGTTCACGCGATTTCCCGGCAACAACCTCCGGCCGGAAAAAAGCGCTTTCGAGAACGATATCGCGGGTGGCTGCAGTGACGCCGCTGTATTCCCCGCCCATGAAACCGGCCAGGGCCAGCGCCTGCGCTTCATCGGCGATCACCAGGTGGCGCGACGTCAGCTCCAGGGTCGTGCCGTTGAGCAATGCCAGTTTCTCGCCGGCCTGCGCGCGCCGCACGCAGATGCCCCCCTGAACCTTCGCCGCATCAAATGCGTGCAGCGGCTGACCCATTTCCAGCAGCACGTAATTGGTGACATCGACTACCGCACTGATCGAACGGATGCCGCTGCGCTCCAGCCGCCTGGCCATCCACTCCGGCGTCGGCGCAGCCGCATTGACGCCGCTGATGACGCGACCGCAGTAGCGCGGGCAGTCGGCGGGCGACTCGACCCTGATCCCGATCCGGCGGTCAGTCGTCGCTGCAACGGCAGCAGACGCCTGCCAGCGCAGCTTCGCGCCACTGAGGGCGGCGACTTCGCGCGCCAGGCCAAGCACACTGAGGCAATCGCCGCGGTTTGGCGTCGGCTTGGTGGTGAAGACATGGTCATCGAGGTCAAGCCACTCGCGCACGCTGGCACCGATGACGGCATCGGCAGCGAGTTCCAGCAGCCCGGAGGCATCCTCGTTCAGGCCCAGTTCCCTTGCCGAACACAGCATGCCCTGCGATTCAACGCCGCGCACCTTGGCCTGCCTGATCTCGACCCCCGGCAGGCTTGCACCGACCAGCGCGGCAGGCACTCGCATGCCTGGACGCACATTGGGCGCACCGCAGACAATGGTCAGCGGCGCGGTCCCGGCATTGACCCGGCAGACATTCAGCCGGTCGGCCTGCGGATGCTTTTCGACGCTGAGCACTTCCGCAACAACCACGCGATCGAAAGCGGGCGCAGCCCTGTCCACAGCTTCGACTTCGATACCGCCGAAGGTGAGCAGATCGGCCAGTTCCGCGGTTGACAATGCGGGATCAACCAGTTCGCGCAGCCAGTGCTCCGATAGCTTCATGGGTTTGCCGGCCTTACACGAATTGTTTCAGGAAGCGCAGGTCGTTCTCGTAGAACAACCGCAAGTCATTGACGCCGTAGCGCAGCATCGTCAACCGGTCGGGCCCCAGCCCGAATGCAAAGCCCTGATAACGCTCGCTGTCGATGTTGACGTTGCGCAGCACGTTGGGATGCACCATGCCGCAACCGCCGACCTCCAGCCAGCCGTCGCCGAAACTCATGTCGATTTCCGCGGAAGGCTCGGTAAACGGGAAGAACGACGGGCGGAACCGGATCTGCAGGCTGTCATCCTCGAAAAAGCGGCGGAAAAAATCAGCGAGGATGCCTTTCAGGTGCGCAAAGCTGATGTGCTCGTCGATCCATAGGCCTTCGACCTGGTGAAACATCGGCGAGTGCGTGGCGTCCGAATCGACGCGATAGACGCGCCCCGGCGCGATCACCCGGATCGGCGGGCGGTGCTTTTCCATGTAGCGGATCTGTATCGGCGAAGTGTGCGTACGCAGCAGGTGCCTGCCATCGGCCAGATAGAACGTGTCATGCATTGAACGGGCCGGGTGGTTCTCCGGCTGGTTCAGCGCGGTAAAATTGTAGAAATCGGTTTCGATCTCCGGACCGTCGGCGACATCGAAGCCGATCGAGCGAAACAACTGCTCGATGCGCTCCATCGTGCGGCTGACCGGATGCAGCCCGCCCATGCCGCGTCCGCGCCCGGGCAGCGTGACATCGACCGATTCTTCAGCCAGCCGTGTTTCCAGCGCCAGTTCGGCGATGCGCTCGCGCCGCTCGTGCAGCGCCTGCTCCAGCGCCTGCTTGGCGAGGTTGATGCGGGCGCCAGCGGCAGGTTTCTCCGCTGCGGGCAGCTTTCCCAGGCCTTTGAGCAATTCGGTGAGCACGCCGCTCTTGCCGAGATAACGCGCCTTGGCCTGCTCAAGGGCATCGGCATCGCCGATGCCTGCAAACAGCGCGGTGGCTTCGGCTACGATCTTGTCGAGATCATGCATATGCGAATGTTAACGGAATCCGGCGAAAAAAAAGGAGGCTCAACGAGCCTCCTTTCCCGTTGAATTGCCGGTCAGGCGCCGAGACCCGTCCTGGCCTGTTCAACAAAGCGCACGAATGCGGGCTTGTCGAACACCGCGATGTCGGCGAGAACCTTGCGGTCGACTTCGATCGCGGCCTTTTTCAGGCCGTTCATGAACGCGCTGTAGGTCATGCCGTGCTCGCGGACAGCAGCATTGATACGGGTGATCCAGAGCGCGCGGAACTCACGCTTCTTGGTACGGCGATCGCGATAGGCATACTGCCCGGCGCGCATCACCGCCTCGTTGGCGATGCGGAATACGTTGCCACGACGGCCGCGGAAACCCTTGGCGGCCTTCAGGACCTTTTTATGCGCCTTGCGGGCGATGACACCACGTTTAACTCTTGGCATGGCTTATCTCCCTTCTCAATACGGCAGCATCGCGCGGACGGCGCGCTGGTCGGAATCATGCACCATGGTCGTACCGCGCAGGTGACGCTTGCGCTTGGTGCTTTTCTTGGTGAGGATGTGGCGCAGGTTGGAACTGCTGCGCTTGAACGCGCCGCTGCCCAGCTTCTTGAATCGCTTGGCGGCGCCGCTCTTGCTTTTCATCTTCGGCATGGATAACTCCTTGTTTTAGCCTAGCGTCGGGCGTCCGCACTACGCGGAGCTTGAGGCCCGATCACTACTTCTTGTCACCGGCCGGTGCGACTTGCGCCTCGGCCGCCTTGCCCGGCGTCATCGCCGGTTTTGCTGCATCCGGCGTTGCCGCCGGCTTTGCCGCAGCAGGCTTGTCGCCCGCCTTGGCGGAAGCCCCCTTTACGGGAACCACCTTCTTTTTCGGCCCCAGCACCATCACCAGCTGGCGGCCTTCCATCTTGGGCCACTGCTCGACCACGCCCACCGCATCCAGGTCGCCCTTGACCCGCTCCAGCAGGCGCATGCCGAATTCCTGATGCGCCATTTCACGCCCGCGGAAACGCAGGGTGATCTTGGTCTTGTCGCCTTCCTCGAGGAACCGGGTCAGGTTGCGCAGCTTGATCTTGTAGTCGCCCTCGTCCGTTCCGGGACGAAACTTCACTTCCTTGACGACGATCTGCTTCTGCTTGAGACGCGCCTCATGCTGCTTCTTGCTTTCACGGTATTTGAACTTGCCGTAGTCCATGACGCGACATACTGGCGGGTTCGCCGTGGGTGCAATCTCGACCAGGTCGAGTTCCGCTTCCTCTGCGAGCTTGTTCGCCGCAGCGATGCTGATCACACCGACCTGTGAACCGTCGGCACCGATGACCCGCACTTCCGGAGCGGTGATCTCACCATTGATCCGGGCTTCTTTTTCCTGAGCTATGCGACAGACTCCTTAAATACGTTCATCTCAGGCCGCGCGCCCCTTTTTTGCAACTTCACCGCTTAACAGCGACAAAAAGACGTCCAGGGTCATTTGACCCAGATCTTCGCCTTTTCGGGAGCGCACAGCCACCATTTGCGCCGCCACTTCCTTGTCGCCGATGACGAGCTGGAATGGCAGCTTTTGCAGACTATGTTCCCGGATTTTATAGGAAATTTTCTCGTTCCTCAAGTCGGCCTCGGCCCGGAATCCGGCCTTTTTCAGTGTTTCCGCCACCCCTGCGACATAAGCGGCCTGGGCTTCCGAGATGTTCATGACCACCGCCTGGACCGGCGCCAGCCAGACCGGCATGGCCCCGGCGTAATGTTCGATCAGGATGCCGATAAAACGCTCCAGGGAGCCCAGAATAGCCCGATGCAGCATCACCGGCACGCGCCGGGAGTTGTCCTCGGCCACGTATTCGGCCCCCAGCCGGCCCGGCAGGGCGAAGTCAAGCTGCAGGGTGCCACATTGCCAGACCCGGCCCAGCGAATCCTTCAGCGAAAACTCGATTTTCGGGCCGTAAAACGCCCCCTCGCCAGGATTCAGGTCCCATTCCAGACCCTTGGCGTCCAGCGTGGATTTCAGCGCCGCCTCGGCACGGTCCCACACCGCATCCTCGCCGATCCGTTTTTCGGGGCGGGTCGACAGCTTGATCAGGATCTGTTCAAAGCCGAAATCGGCGTACACCCTGCGCAACAGGTCGATAAACGCCCCTGCCTCGCCCTGGATCTGTTCTTCGGTGCAGAAAATATGCGCATCATCCTGGACGAAACCGCGCACGCGCATCAGGCCATGCAGGGCGCCCGAAGGCTCATTGCGGTGACAGGAGCCGAACTCGGCAATGCGCAGCGGCAGATCCCGGTAGCTTTTGACGCCCTGATTGAAAATCTGCACATGTCCCGGGCAGTTCATCGGCTTCACAGCGTAGTCGCGCTTTTCCGATTCCGTGGTGAACATGTATTCGCGGTAGTTTTCCCAGTGGCCGGAGCGCTCCCACAACACGCGGTCCATGACCTGCGGCGTCTTCACCTCGCGATAGTTCGCCCCGGTCAGCAGGCCGCGCATGTATTGCTCGATGGCCTGCCAGATAACCCAGCCGTTGGCATGCCAGAACACCATGCCCGGTGCCTCGTCCTGCATGTGAAACAGGTCGAGCTGGCGGCCAAGCTTGCGATGGTCGCGCTTTTCCGCCTCCTCAAGCCGGTGCAGGTACTGGTCCTGCTCCTCCTTCTTCGCCCAGGCAGTGCCATAGATCCGCTGCAGCATCTCGTTCTTCGAGTCGCCGCGCCAATAGGCCCCGGCCACCTTCATCAGCTTGAAGACCTTCAGTTTGCCGGTTGAAGGGACATGCGGGCCACGGCAGAGATCGATGAAGTTGCCCTGTCGGTACAGCGAGATCGGTTCATTCGACGGGATCGACGCGATGATTTCGGCCTTGTACTTCTCACCCATCCCGGAAAAAAACTGCACTGCCTCGTCTCGCGGCATTTCCTGCCGCTCGACCCTGATGTCGCGCTTCGCGATTTCAGCCATGCGCTTTTCGATCGCGGAAAGATCCTCAGGGGTAAACGGGCGCTTGTAGGAAAAATCGTAGTAGTAGCCGTCCTTGATCACCGGGCCTATGGTGACCTGCGCTTCCGGGAACAGTTCCTTGACGGCATGCGCCAGCAGGTGCGAGGTCGAGTGCCGCAGGATTTCCACGCCCTCCGGGTTGCGATCGGTGATGATCGAAAGCTCGGCATCGCGGCCGATGCTGTATGCAAGGTCAACCAGCCTGCCATCAACCCTGCCGGCCAGCGCCGCCTTGGCCAGTCCGGCACCGATGGAGGCCGCCACCTCGGCGACCGTTACAGGCCCCTCGTAGGCACGCACCGAACCGTCAGGCAATTTGATATTGATCATGATGTCCGTTTCATGAGCACAAATAAAAAAAGTGCGGCAACGCCGCACTTTTTTCCACTACCAGAAAAATTACGCAGCTATCGCCGGAGACCGGTGCAATTGCAAGTTCGCGGTGTCATAACGCTCTCTTCCTGCCGCCCGTAAGCTGAAGTTGCGCAAAAAACTGGTAGGCGCGATTGGACTCGAACCAACGACCCCCACCATGTCAAGGTGGTGCTCTAACCAGCTGAGCTACGCGCCTGAAAGGGTCGCATTCTAGCCGAATCAGGGAGCACGATCAAACAAAATCAGTAACTTGCGCGCCTTACATCCCGGCGACAGTCAGCGGCGTTCGGCGCCGGTCACCCCGCGCACTTCGCGAATCAGCCCGAGCACGCGCTGCAACTGGCCCAGGTTGGCGATTTCGACCGTAAATCTCATCCGGGCGCTCAAATCCGAAGACATCGTGCGGGTCGCCGTGACATTGATGCGCTCGCGCGACAGGACCTCCGATATGTCGCGCAGCAGGCCCGTACGGTCTACTGCATCGACAACGATCTCGACAGGGAATTTCGACGTGCCGGGCTCACCCCACTCGGCCGCGATCCGCCGCTCGGGATCGAGCCTGGACAGGTTTGCACAATCCGCGCGGTGCACGCTGACACCGCGCCCCCGCGTCACGAATCCCACGATGGGCTCCGGCGGGGCCGGACGGCAGCATTTGGCGGGGGATGTCAGCAGCTTGTCCACACCCACCACCAGCACCCCTCCGCCTGGACGCGCCGGCCGGCGGGTGATGATCGGCACCGTGTCGGCAACCGCCGGCGCATCATCCGCGGTCAGCGCGTCCTGCAGCGCTTTCGGCCCGATCTCGCCGCGCCCCAGTCCGGCCAGCAGATCACCGAGCCGTTCGTAGCCCATGCCGGCCGCCAGCTGGTCCAGTTTCATCCGGCCCAGGCCGCGCCGCTGCAGTTCCTTTTCCAGCAGCGCCCGGCCGCTGGCGATGTCGGCCTCCAGGTTCTGGCGGTTGAACCATTGGCGCACCTTGCCCCGCGCCCCCGGACTCCTGAGAAAACCGAGCTGCGGATTCAGCCAGTCGCGGCTGGGACCGCCCTGCTTGGCCGCGATCACCTCGACCTGCTGGCCGTTGGACAGCGGCGTATTGAGCGGCACCATCGCGCCATCCACACGCGCGCCACGGCAACGGTGTCCCAGCTCGGTATGCACGTGATACGCAAAATCAATCGGCGTCGAACCCTTCGGAAGATCGATCACGCGTCCCTGCGGAGTCAGCACGTACACGGTGTCCTCGAACAGCCCGGTGCGGAACTGCTCGCCGAGTTCACCCGCATCGCGGACATCGTCCTTCCATTCAAGCACCTGCCGCAACCAGGCAATCTTTTCCTGGTAACCGCGGTCTGCGCGACCGCCTTCCTTGTATTGCCAGTGCGCGGCCACGCCGAGTTCGGAATGCTGGTGCATTTCGTGGGTGCGGATCTGCACCTCGACCGACTTGCCTTCGGGGCCGATCACCGCGGTATGCAGCGACCGGTAATCGTTGGCCTTGGGCTTGGCAATGTAATCATCGAATTCCTTCGGCAGGGGCGACCACAGGCTGTGCACAATGCCCAGCACTGCGTAGCAGTCCTTCACGTCAGGCACCAGCACCCGCACCGCGCGGACGTCATACAATCCCTCGAAATCAAGGGACTTGTTGGTCATCTTGCGATGAATGCTGGCAATGTGTTTTGGCCGTCCGCTGACATCGCCGCTGATCCCGGCACGGGTCAGCTCGCCCTGCAGCACGGCCACCACGTTTTCGATATAACGTTCACGGTCCTGGCGCTTTTCGTCCAGAAGGCGGGCGATGCGCTGGTAGCTTTCGGGCTCGAGCACCCGCAGCGCGAGGTCTTCGAGTTCCCATTTGATCTGCCAGACGCCGAGGCGATTGGCGAGCGGCGCAAAAATGTCGCGCGTGAGTTCGGCCAGCTCCGTGCGCCGCAGCACATTTCCCGACTTCACCGCAGCGCGCAGCTCGCGCATGTGATCGGCGAGCTTGATCAGCACGACACGCACATCCTGCACCATGGCCAGCAGCATCTTGCGCAGGGTTTCAAGCTGCGCGGCCTGCGCCTCCGGACGCGATGGCGAAACCGCCTTTCCCGAGAGCGCGCCAATCTCCCCCATGCGCAGCACACCTTCGGCAAGATCGAGCACGCGCCCGCCGAACTGTTCGCGCAGGTCGCGTGCCGATTCCGGCTGTGCGCGCAGCACTTGCACCAGAAAAACCGCCGCGACGCATTCATGGTCCAGGGCGAGTTCGAGCAGGATCGCCGCGGCTTCCTCAGCGGCCGGCAGACTCTCCGGGTCCACTTGCCTGATGCGCTCGATCACACCGAGCAGCAACGGCCGCGCCGCCACACCGGCGCGGGCAATGAATTCCCCGATTCGCTGGTCCATCCCGGCAGACGCCACAAGTTGTAAATTGGCCTTGCTCATGCAGCGAGTATTCCCTTTTTCATGAATGAAGCAAAACTTGGCGATGACGCCACATCCGCCCCGTTTCCGGGCATATTATCCATATCAAGCCATATTGCACCAAAAAAGTGCATCCAGTCCCCGACACACCCGGAATCATTGTTCCGCGTTACCCTGAATGGTGATCCGGAACGGTTGCGGCAATGGCTGGCATAACCGTTGCTAACACCGGACACCATGAATCAGCACAACCAAAAACCGGCCTGAAGGCGGACAGGAAGACCATGGAAGCCAGGCGAGCCTACGATGAAATGCGCGCGGAAGACCACAGCATCCGCCCGCATTACCGCGCCCACGCGGCCTGGCTCGACGAGAAGCCGAAGGACTTCCTGCCGCAGAAACAACGGGAGGCGAATGCGCTCTACACGCGCATGGGCATCACCTTCGCGGTCTACGGCGATGATTCCGGCACCGAACGCTCGATCCCCTTCGACATCATCCCGCGCATCATCCGGCCGGCCGCCTGGCAGATCATCAACGACGGCGCATGCCAGCGCGTGCGCGCATTGAATGCATTCCTGAAGGATGTCTACCACGACCAGGAAATCATCAAGGCCGGCATCATCCCCGCCGCGCAGGTAACCGGCAACCCTGCCTTCCGCCCGGAGATGCGCGGCATGCAGGTTCCGGGCGATGTTTACGTGCACATTGCCGGCATCGACATCGTCAAAACCGGAGAAGGCCAGTTCTACGTGCTCGAAGACAATCTGCGCACGCCGTCCGGCGTTTCGTACATGCTCGAGAACCGCAAGATGATGATGCGACTGTTCCCGGACCTGTTTGGCCGCATCCCTGTGGCGCCGATCGACCACTACACCGACGTGCTGCTGGAAAACCTGATCGCCGTGGCGCCGCCGCGCGCAACCCAGCCCACAGTCGTGGTGATGACGCCCGGAGCCTACAACAGCGCCTATTTCGAGCACGCCTTCCTCGCCCAGCAGATGGGCGTCGAACTGGTCGAGGGACAGGACCTGTTTGTCGCCAACGACGTGGTCTACATGCGCACCACCGCCGGTCCGCAGCGGGTGGACGTCATCTACCGGCGCATTGACGACGATTACCTCGACCCGCTCGCCTTCCGTCCCGATTCCGTACTCGGCGTGCCCGGCATCTTTTCCGCCTACCGCGCCGGCAATGTCACCCTGGCCAACGCGCCCGGCACCGGCGTTGCCGATGACAAATCCACCTATCTGTATGTCCCGAAGATGATCGAGTTCTACCTCGGCGAAAAACCGATCATCTCGAATGTGCCGACCTACATGCTGGGCAACCCCGAGGAACGCGCCTACGCCCTTGCTCACCTGCCGGAACTGGTGGTCAAGGAGGTCCAGGGTTCCGGCGGCTACGGCATGCTGGTCGGGCCCACATCGACGCGTGAACAGATTGCCGAATTCCGCAAGCGCATCGAACAGAATCCCGCAAACTACATTGCCCAGCCTACGCTGGCGCTGTCGACCTGCCCCACGTTCTGCGGTTCCGATGTCCTGCCCAGGCATGTCGACCTGCGGCCCTACGTGCTCTCCGGAAAGCAGGTGACACTGGTACCCGGCGGGCTGACCCGCGTCGCCCTCCGCGAGGGCTCCCTGGTCGTCAATTCCTCGCAGGGCGGCGGCACCAAGGACACCTGGGTGCTGGAGGATCTCGGATGCTGAGCCGGCAGGCCAACACCCTGTACTGGATGTCGCGGCAGATCGAGCGCGCGGAGAACACCGCGCGCCTGCTCGACGTGACCTACCGCATGTCGCTGCTGCCCTACCGCATCACCGACAGTGCGCAGGCCTGGGCCGAGCCTTGGGCACTGCCGCTGATCATCAACGGCCTGGCCAGCGCCTACTACGAGCGCAACCCCGGCCAGCTGACCTCGGACAAGGTGCTGCGTTTCATGCTGCTCGACGCAACAAATCCGTCGAGCATCCACTCGCTGATGCACTCCGCCCGCGAAAACGGCCGTAGCATGCGCGGCATCATCACCACGGAGATGTACGAGGATCTCAACGCCATGTGGCTGGAACTGCGCGGGCGCTCCGAGGATGCGCTGAACAACGGCGGCCTCAACGAATTCTTCGAATGGATCAAGATCCAGTCGCACCAGTTCCGCGGCGTCACTTTCGGCACGATGCTTCGCGACGAAGCCTACCAGTTCATCCGGCTCGGCACGTTCATGGAGCGCGCGGACAACACCGCCCGTTTGCTCGACGTCAAGTACCACACCCTGCTCCCGAGCGCCGCCGATGTCGGTGGCGCCGTCGACTACTACCAGTGGAGCGCGCTGCTGCGGTCGGTCAGCGCGCTCAGCTCGTTCCGGCGCATCTACCGCGACCAGATCACCCCGCGCCGCGTCGCCGAACTGCTGATCCTGCGCGAAGACTTGCCGCGGTCGCTGCATGCCTGCATGAACGAAATCTACGAAATCCTGCGCGGCCTGTGCCGTAATGACGCCATGGAGCCCGAACGGCTCGCCGGCGAACTTCACGCCAGATTCCATTACGGACGGGTTGAAAAGATCATGGCCAGCGGCCTTCATGAATATCTGATGGAATTCCTGGACAAGTTGCACCTGCTGCACTCCGAACTGAACAACCATTTCCTGGTGCCTGCCGACCACGACCCAGCCGTGAGCCTGCCCGCGCGGTCGGAACCGGCATGAATGAAGCAGCGCATGGAGAAACCAATCTTGTCAGCGGGTGCCGGTTCCCCTATGCTTCGCGACGTACCGACACCCCCTGATTTCCGACATGACCTATTGCGCAGCAGTGACACTGGACGCCGGCATGGTGTTCGCCTCCGACACCCGCACCAACGCAGGTGTCGACAACATCGCCAGTTTCCGCAAGATGTATGTCTTTTCGAAAGACGGGGACCGCGTCATCGTCATGCTCACAGCAGGCAATCTCTCGATCACGCAAAGCGCGATCAAGCTGCTCGAGGAACATGCCCGCCGGCAGAATCAGGCGCAGACCATCATGAATGCAGAATCCATGTATGACGTCGCCGACCTGACCGGCCAGGCGCTGCGCGATGTGCGCAACCGCAACGCGCCCTTCCTGCAGCAGAGCAACATCGACTCCAGCGCCTCGTTCATCGTCGGCGGCCAGATCCGTGGCGAGGAACCTCGGCTGTTCCACGTGTACAGCGAGGGCAATTTCATCGAATCGACCCCTGAAACCCTGTATTTCCAGATCGGGGAAAGCAAATACGGAAAACCGGTAATCGATCGCGTGATCAAGCACGACACCAGCCTGCTCGAGGCCACGAAATGCCTGCTGGTGTCCTTCGACTCGACAATGCGCAGCAACATCTCCGTCGGCCTTCCAATCGATCTGCTGATCTATGAACGCAACAGCCTCAAGATCAGCTACCGCCACCACATAGAGGAAAGCGACCCTTACTTCAGCATGATCCACAAGCAGTGGGGCGCCGGTCTGCGCAAGGTGTTCAGCGAACTGCCCAATCCGGACTGGAATGTCACCCCCCAGCCCTGAACGGCACGTTGCTGCGGAGCCGGAGCCCGCGTGAGCATCCACGTCGGCCTTCATCACCAGACACGCTACCGCTATGACCGCCCCGTCGGGCTGTCGGCACACGAAATCCGGCTGCGTCCCGCACCGCACAGCCGCACGCCCATCCTGTCGTACTCGCTGAACGTCAGCCCCGCCGAGCACTTCGTCAACTGGCAACAGGACGTGTTCGGCAACTACATCGCGCGCTTCGTGTTCCCCGAAAAAACCCGGGAACTGGAAATCACAGTCGATCTCGTTGCCGACATGACGGTGATCAATCCCTTCGATTTTTTCATCGAAAGCCGTGCCGAGAGGTTTCCGTTCACCTACGACACTGCGCTGGCACGCGACCTCGCGCCCTACCTCTCGCTGGATGAAAACGCCCCCCTGCTGTCGCAATGGCTGGGCGCATTCCGCAAATCACTGCAGCCGGGAATGAGTACCATCGATTTCCTGGTCGAGGCCAATCGCCGGCTGCACGGTGACATTACCTATCTGGTGCGCATGGAACCGGGTGTGCAGAGCTGCGAACAGACCCTGCAGAACCGCAGCGGCTCCTGCCGCGACAGCGGCTGGCTGCTGGTGCAAATCCTGCGCCACTGCGGCCTGGCTGCGCGCTTCGTTTCGGGCTATCTGATCCAGCTCAAGGCCGACCAGAAGGCTCTCGACGGGCCGTCCGGCACCGACCGCGATTTCACCGACCTGCATGCCTGGGCGGAAGCCTACATACCGGGCGCCGGCTGGATCGGCCTCGATCCGACCTCCGGCCTGCTCGCCGGCGAAGGCCATATCCCGCTGGCCTGCACGCCTTCCCCGTCCAGTGCGGCGCCGGTCAGCGGCAGCGTGGATCCATGTGAAACAACCTTCGATTTCGGAATGGCCATCACCCGCATCCATGAAGATCCGCGGGTGACCAGGCCGTACGATGAGGCGCAATGGACCGCGGTCGATGCGCTGGGCCGGCAGATCGACCGCGAACTGGACAGCAACGATGTACGGCTCACCCAGGGCGGGGAGCCGACCTTCGTGTCCATCGACGACATGGACGGCGCGGAATGGAACACCACCGCTCTGTCCGATCGGAAATGGCAGCTCGCGGAACAGTTGTCCTGGCGACTGAAAGAGCGCTTTGCCGATGGTGGCCTGGTGTTCTACGGACAGGGCAAATGGTATCCGGGGGAAGCGCTGCCGCGCTGGGCGCTGGGCATCCAGTGGCGCAACGACGGCAAAAAACTGTGGCACAACCCCGGACTGATCGGCGCGGCTTCCACTGCGGCGGATGCAGGGGCGGCAGATGCCACCCGCTTCGCCGAAGCGCTGGCAGCGGCCCTGAAGTTGCCCGCAGACCATCTGCTCGCCGCCTGGGAAGACCCGCTGACCCACCTGCCTCCCGAAAAAGCCAAACGCGCGCCTGGCGGCACTCCGGCCGGCCACGTGCTGCCCCTCGGCGCCGGCGACAAGGACAGCAGCTGGACCAGTTCACCGTGGCCGCTGCCCGACAGCCAGCTGATCCTGATCAACGGTGACTCGGCGCTGGGTTATCGTTTGCCGCTGAACCAGTTGCCGGAAAAAACAGCCGACGGCAACAAACTGGTCCGTACCGCCCTGTGCGTCGAAGTGCGCGACGGCCGCTTGTATGTCTTCCTGCCCCCCTTCGAAACCGTCGAACCCTACTTCAATTTGCTGACGCTGATCGAAGATACCGCCGCGGCGCTGAAACTGCGGGTCCGGCTCGAGGGCTACGGCCCGCCCCATGACGCGCGCGTCACCGTACTCGGCGTGACCCCGGACCCCGGCGTCATCGAAGTCAACATCCATCCCGCGCGCAACTGGGATGAACTGGTCGCCAACACCACCGCGCTGTACGAAGAAGCGCGGCTGACCCGGCTCGGCACCGAGAAATTCATGCTCGACGGCCGGCACACCGGCAGCGGCGGCGGCAACCACATCACGCTGGGCGGAAAATCCGCGGCCGACAGCCCGCTGTTGCGCCGCCCCGACCTGTTGCGCAGCCTGATCACCTATTGGCAGAACCACCCGTCGCTGTCCTATCTTTTCTCGGGCATGTTCATCGGGCCGACCAGCCAGGCGCCCCGCGTCGACGAGGCGCGCGACGACAACCTGTATGAACTGGAAATCGCCTTCCAGCAGATGGCGCTGCTGCAGGAAAGGCACGGACCAGCCATTCCTCCGGAAATGACCGACCGGCTGCTGCGCAATTTCCTCGTCGATCTCACCGGCAATACCCACCGCGCCGAGTTCTGCATCGACAAGCTCTACACCACGGCCGGCGGCACCGGCCGCCTCGGCCTGCTTGAATTCCGCGGCTTCGAAATGCCGCCGCATCCGCAGATGAGCCTCGCGCAGATGCTGCTGTTGCGTGCGCTGGTGGCCTGGTTCTGGAAAACCCCGTACAGCGCAAAGCTGGTGCGCTGGGGCACGCAACTGCACGACAGGTTCATGCTGCCGCATTACGTCGCGGCCGATTTCCATGACGTACTGGAAGACCTGCGGCGCGCCGGTTATCCGTTTGATGACGCCTGGTTCGCGGCCTTCGTCGAATTCCGCTTTCCGCGTTACGGCACCGTGGTCTACAACGGCATCGAACTCGAGCTGCGCCAGGCCATCGAGCCGTGGCATGTGCTGGGCGAGGAAGTCGGCCTCAACGCCACGGCGCGGTATGTTGATTCATCGGTTGAGCGCCTGCAGGTGCGCGCCCGCGGCCTGACCGAGTCGCGCCATGTCATCGCCTGCAACGGCCGTGCGCTGCCGATGACGCCGACCGGAACCCCAGGGGAATTCGTCGCCGGGCTGCGCTACTGCGCATGGAATCCACCGTCGGCGCTGCATCCAACCATCGGCGTCCATGCGCCGCTGGTGTTCGATCTGGTCGATACCTGGAGCGGACGTTCCATCGGCGGCTGCAAATACCACGTCGCGCACCCCGGCGGCCGTAATTACCGGACACTGCCCGTCAATGCCAATGAGGCTGAAGCGCGACGCATCGCCCGCTTCTGGGATCACGGCCACACGCCCGGACCGATGGTCGTGAAACCCGAAGTGCACAACCCGGCATTTCCGCTGACGCTGGACCTGCGTTGGCAGCCCGCGCCGAAGTGAGTATATAAGTACTTGTTTTAATTGTATTTTTTAGTAAACGTTGCGCACGGTTTCAATCTGGGGATAACGCTGGCGCACCAGCGCCTCGACGACATGTTTCAGATCCAGCGGCGCACGCGGACAGCCGGCGCAGCTGCCTTTGAGCCGGATCGTCAGGCATCTACCCTCCAGACTGACGAACTCGAGGTCGCCTCCATCGCGCGCGAGAATCCGCCTCGCCTCATCCAGCACCGCCAGGACCGCATCGGCGGTGGGCAGCGCGGCATCACTTGCCGGCATGCTGGCGAACTGCCGCTGAAGCAGGAGCTGCTCCCGGGCAATCCTTGCGGCGGCCGCAGGATCGACCGCCTCAAGCGCGTCCAGCTCCTCCTCGGTGTAAAACGGCGCGTCGGTTTTCAACGGACCCTGTCCCGGCTTCAGCCGACCCAGAGTCGCGCGTTGCGGAACATGCGCAGCCATGGCCCGTCGCCTCGCCATTCGGCGGGATGCCATGAATTCTGCAACGCGCGGAATACCCGCTCCGGGTGCGGCATCAGGATGGTGAACCGGCCGTCGGCCGTGGTCAGGCCGGTGATGCCCTGCGGTGAACCGTTGGGATTGAGCGGATAGGTTTCGGTCGCCGCGCCGCGATTGTCCACGTAGCGCAGCGCGACCAGCGGCTGCGCCGCCTGGAAGGCTGCCGCATCGGCGAACTCGGCATAACCCTCTCCGTGCGCCACCGCCACCGGAATGCGGCTCCCGGCCATGCCGTCGAAAAACAGCGATGGCGACTGCTGCACCTCCAGCGTCACGAAGCGCGCCTCGAACTGTTCGGAACGGTTGCGCACGAAATGCGGCCAGTGTCCGGCGCCGGGAATCAGCTCGCGCAGGTTGCTCATCATCTGGCAGCCGTTGCAGACGCCCAGCGCAAAGCTGTCCTTGCGGCTGAAGAATGACGTGAATTCGTCTCGTGCGCGGGCATTGAACAGGATGGACTTTGCCCAGCCCTCCCCTGCGCCCAGCACGTCGCCGTAGGAAAAGCCGCCACAGGCGGCGAAACCCGTGAATTCCTTCAGGCTGATCCGGCCTGCGATGATATCGCTCATGTGGACATCGACCGCGGCAAAGCCCGCGCGGTCGAAGGCCGCCGCCATCTCGATCTGGCCGTTCACCCCCTGTTCGCGCAGGATCGCCATGCGCGGCCTTGAACCCCTGTTGATGAACGGCGCTGCAATGTCGTTATCCGGATCAAAGGTCAGCGCAGGTGTAATGCCCGGATCACCGGCATCCAGCAACCGGTCGTACTCCTGCTGCGCGCATTCCGGGTTGTCACGCAGCTGCTGCATGCGCCAGGTAGTCTCCGACCAGGCGCGGTGCAGATCGATGCGCGACTCGTCGAGCAAGACCTGTCCGCCCGCACGGATCACCAGGCGGTCGCCTGCACAGGCACTGCCGATGATCGCGCAATGCCGCGACAGGCCCGCGGCATCCAGCACATCCAGCACCCGCGCACGGTCGGCGCGGCGGACTTGCAGCAGGGCGCCGAGTTCCTCGTTGAACAGCCAGGCCGCAACGGCGTCACCGCCGGCGCTGATGTCGGCGCCGCAACGCGAGGCAAACAGCATTTCACACAATGCCGCCAGCAGGCCGCCATCGGAACGGTCGTGGTAGGCCAGCAACAGGCCGTCGCGGTTCAGCTGCTGGATCGCCGCGAAGAACGCCTTCAGCTCGGCGGCCACGACATCCGGCGTTTCGTCTCCGGTCGCGTCATACACCTGCGCCAGCGCCGAAGCGCCCAGCCGGTTGCGCCCGCCGCCCAGGTCGATCAGCATGAGGTCGGTGTCGCCGCAGTCGGTGCGCAGCTGCGGTGTCAGCGTGCGCCGCGCATCGCTGACCGGCGCAAAGGCCGACACGATCAGCGACAGCGGCGCCACCACCTCCTTGCGCATGCCGCCTTCATTCCAGGTGGTCTTCATCGACAGGCTGTCCTTGCCCACCGGAATGCTGATACCCAGTTGCGGGCACAGCTCCATCGCCACGGCGCGCACGGTGTCAAACAGCGCCGCATCCTCGCCGCCATGACCGGCCGCCGCCATCCAGTTCGCCGACAGCTTGATGTCACCGATTTTTTCGATCGCCGCCGCGGCAATATTGGTCAGCGCCTCACCGACCGCCATGCGTCCAGAAGCCTCGGGATTCAGCACCGCCAGCGGCGTGCGTTCACCCATCGCCATCGCCTCGCCGCAGGTCTCGTGGTACCCCATCAGCGTCACCGCGACATCGGCCACCGGTACCTGCCACGGCCCGACCATCTGGTCGCGCGCGGTCATGCCGCCCACGGTGCGGTCGCCGATGCTGATCAGGAAAGTCTTGTCTGCGACCGACGGCAGGCGCAACACGCGATACAGCGCTTCGCGGATATCGATGCCGGCCGCATCGAACACCTGTCCCTCGCGCACCATGCGCCTGACATCGCGCAGCATTTTCGGAGGCTTGCCGAGCAGAACCGACATCTCCATGTCGACCGGCATGTTGCCGAAGACCCGGTCATGCACCTGCAGACGGCCGTCGGCTGTTGCGGTCCCGACCACCGCAAAGGGGCAACGCTCGCGTTCACAGATGGCACGGAAGCGTTCCAGATCCGCCGGCGCGATCGCAAGCACATACCGCTCCTGTGCCTCGTTGCACCAGATCTGCAGCGGTGACATGCCCGGCTCTTCGCTCGGCACCTCGCGCAATTCAAACCGCGCGCCGCGGTGCGCCGTGTGCGCCAGTTCAGGCAGCGCATTCGACAGGCCGCCGGCGCCGACGTCGTGGATCGACAGGACCGGATTGCCTTCGCCCAGCGCCCAGCAGCGGTCGATGACTTCCTGCGCGCGCCGTTCGATCTCGGGATTGCCCCGCTGCACCGAATCGAAATCGAGGTCCTCCTGATTGCTGCCGGTGTCCATGCTCGACGCCGCGCCGCCACCCAGGCCGATCAGCATCCCCGGTCCGCCCAACTGGATCATCAGCGCGCCTTCGGGCAATGCCTGTTTCGAAGTGTGCCGCGCAGAAATGTTGCCGAGGCCGCCGGCGATCATGATCGGCTTGTGGTATCCGCGCACTTCCTTGCCGACGCGCATTTCGTAACTGCGGAAATAACCGGCAAGGTTGGGCCGGCCGAACTCATTGTTGAACGACGCGCCGCCGATCGGCCCGTCGAGCATGATCTGCAGCGCCGAGGCGATGCGCCCCGGCCTGCCGACCGGGTTGGCCTCCCAGGGCTGCTCTCCGCCGGGGATGCGCAGGTTGGACACCGAAAAACCGGTCAACCCCGCCTTCGGTTTTGCACCCCGCCCGGTGGCGCCTTCATCCCGGATTTCACCACCGGCGCCGGTCGACGCGCCCGGAAACGGCGAAATAGCAGTCGGATGGTTATGCGTCTCGACCTTCATCAGGATGTGCGTCAGTTCGCGGCGATAACCGTAAGCGCCGCCTTCTGCCGGGTAAAACCGGTCGATCTCGGCGCCTTCGATCACCGATGAGTTGTCGGAATACGCCACCACCGTGCCCTGCGGATGCTTCTCGTGGGTGGTGCGGATCATGCCGAACAGCGAACGGCCCTGCTTCTCGCCGTCGACAATCCAGTCGGCATTGAAGATCTTGTGCCGGCAATGCTCGGAATTCGCCTGCGCGAACATCATCAGCTCGACATCCGTCGGATTACGGCCGATGCGCCTGAAATTGTCATGCAGGTAATCGATTTCGTCGGGCGACAGCGCGAGGCCCATCGTGGCGTTGGCATGGGCAAGCGCGTCGCGCCCGCCGCCCAGGACATCGACGCTGGCGAGCGGCTTGGGCTGGACCTGGCGGAACATCGCTTCGGCTGCCTCGAGCGTGTCGAATACCGATTCGGTCATCCGGTCATGAACATGCGGCAACAGCTTCGCGCGCTGGGCCGCGGTCAGCGGCCGCCCGCCGACGGCACACCACCAGGCAATGCCGCGCTCGATGCGCTCCACCGCCGGCAGCCCGCAGTGTCGCGCGATGTCGGTGGCCTTGGAGGACCAGGGAGAGATCGTGCCCAGCCGCGGCGTCACCAGCAACAGCGTGCCGGCCTGATCAACCGCGGCCGTGGCCGGGCCGTAGGTCAGGATGCGTTCGAGTTGTTGCCGGCCTGCATTGTCGAGCGGCTGTTGCGCCCGGATGAAATGCCAGTATTCGGCGTTGAGCTGCAGGCCGGGGATGTCGGCGGCAACGGCCTGAAGCAGCTTGTTCCGGCGGAAAGCCGAGAGGGCGTCGCGTCCTCTGAGGCTGAGGAATTGCGGCATGATCGGATGAAGATTTTAAACCGCGATTTTACCCGAATCCGGCCCCGGGCCGCAGAACGCCATGCGGTAAAATCGGCGGCATGATGAATCTGCCGCATGCCACACCGGTATTGCTGACCGCCGATCTGCGCCGCGTCGAACAGGCCGCGCTTTCCGGCAGGGATCCCGCCCCGCTGATGGCGCGCGCGGGACTCGCCGCCGCCGAACTGGCGCGCACGCTCGCCGGCGACAGCGGCAGGCCGGTACTGATCCTCGCCGGTCCCGGCAACAACGGTGGTGACGCGCTGGTGGTCGCCCGGCATCTCAGGCAATGGTGGTTCAGGGTCACCGTGGTCTGCCCGGGTGGCCCCGGCAAATACACCGGAGAAGCCGCAGCGGCATTGCGTGAATGGCAGGCATGCGGCGGCGAACTCGTGCCGGCCATCCCGGAAATGAAGGACTGGGCATTGGTCGTTGACGGCCTGTTTGGGATCGGCCTGCAGCGCGATCTCACTGGCGATTACGCCGCGCTGGTCGAAACCGTCAACGACCTCGACGCGCCGGTGCTGGCGCTGGATCTGCCCAGCGGCCTTGATGCCGACAGCGGGCGCGTGCACGGCTGCGCGATCGCAGCCGACCATACCATCACGTTCATTGCATTGAAGCCCGGACTGCTGACGCTGGACGGTCCGGACCACTGCGGCTGCATCCACCTGGACGATCTGGGCCTGGCCGATGCCGTTGCCGCGGCGCCCCACGGCGTCCTGATCACCGGCGGCGTGCTGAACCACCTGCTCCCGTCGCGGCCGCGCAATTCACACAAGGGCACTTACGGCAGCGCCGGCATTGTCGGCGGCGCTCCCGGCATGTACGGCGCGGCGCTGCTTGCCGGCCGCGCCGCACTCAAATGCGGCGCTGGCCGCGTCTACGCCGGACTGCTCTGCGCGGATGGCCTGCCGCTAGATCCTCTGCAGCCGGAACTGATGCTGCGCCCGGCGGATGGTGTGCTGCGGCTTGATCACCTCAGCGCCCTCGCCATCGGCCCCGGCCTTGGCGACGGCCCGGATGCCGCCGAATACCTCGACTGGGCGCTGGAATCGGATCGGCCGCTGCTGCTCGATGCCGATGCACTCAATCTGGCCGCTGCCGTGCCCGCACTGAAAGACAAGCTGAAACAAAGGGTTGCCGCCACCATCCTGACGCCGCACCCGGCCGAAGCCGCGCGCCTGCTCGACTGTTCCACCGCCGAAGTGCAGCACAACCGCATCGCTGCAGCCCTGCGCCTCGCCCGTGAATGCAATGCCGGTGTCGTGCTCAAAGGCTGCGGCAGCATCTGTGCCTGGCCGGATGGACACTGGGCCGTCAATGCCTCCGGCAATCCCGGCATGGCGGCTGCAGGCATGGGTGATGTGCTGAGCGGAATGATCGTCGCGCTGCTGGCACAGGGCGTCGATGAACGGCACGCGCTGACCGCCGCCGTGCATCTGCACGGCGCCGCGGCCGATCTGCTTGTCGCTGAAGGCGTCGGCCCCGTCGGGATGACAGCGGGCGAGGTGATCGATGCCGCGCGCAGGCTGCTGAACCGCGGCTGAACTACGCCGCCAGCGTTCGCACCGCGAAAATCCCCAGCAGCGTCATCGCCAGCGAACCCAGCAGGTGGCTGCCGACCAGCATCGCAGCCCAGCCATAGCGCGACTCCTGCAGCAACAGCACCGCTTCCAGGGAAAATGCCGAAAACGTGGTCAGGCTGCCCAGAAAGCCGGTCACGAAAAACAGCCGCCACTCCGGCGCCAGCGCGGCATGCTGCATGAAGAATTCAAGGGCCGCACCGATCAGGAAACCGCCGGCGAGATTCACCGCCAGCGTGCCCATGGGCAGCGCCGGCACCAGGTGGTTCAGGGCCAGCGAAAGACCCCAACGCGACCAGGCGCCAAGAACGGCACCTGCGCCGACCGCAAGAAAACCGGCCGCGTTCACTGACCGCGGCTCAGCCGGTTACGCCGATATTCCAAGGCACGAACTCGTGATCGCCCAGGCCGAGCAGTTCGCTCTTGGTTTTTTCGCCTGAAGCAATGCGCAGCATCAGGTCGAAAATCTGCTGCGCCTTGCCTGACAGCGAAATCGTGCCGTCGAGGATCTCGCCGCAGTTGATGTCCATGTCTTCCTCAAGCCGGTTGAACATCGGCGTGTTGGTCGCCAGCTTGATCGACGGCACCGGCTTGGCGCCGAACATCGAACCGCGGCCGGTGGTGAACATGATCATGTTGGCGCCGCCGGCGATCTGGCCGGTCGCGGAAGTCGGATCGAAGCCAGGGGTGTCCATGAACACAAAACCACGCTCCGTCACCGGTTCGGCATAGCGGTACACCGCATTCAGCGGACCGGTGCCGCCCTTCATCGACGAACCCAGCGACTTCTCGAAAATATTGGCAAGACCGCCGTGCTGGTTGCCCGGGCTGACGACGCCGTTGATCTGGGTGTCACGACCGACGGTGTAGACATCCTTCCACCAGCGGATGCGCTCAATCAGCTTCTCGCCAACCTCGCGGCTTTTCGCGCGCCGGGTCAGCGTGTGCTCAACGCCGTAGATCTCCGGCGTCTCCGACAGGATGTGCGTGCCGCCGTGGCGTGCCAGCAAGTCCATCGCAGCGCCCAGCGCCGGATTCGCGGTGATCGACGAAAAACCGTCCGATCCGCCGCACTGAAGGCCGATCATCAGGTGGCTGGCCGGCACTTTCTGGCGCACCACCTTGTTCGCCTCGGGCAGCATCTCCTTGACGGCGGCGATGCCGGCCTCAATGGTTTTGCGCGTGCCGCCCGACTCCTGCATGACGAAGGTTTTCAGGCGGTCGCTGACATCCAGCCCCTGCTCCTTCATCAGGCCCTTGATCTGGTTGCGTTCGCAACCCAAGCCGATGATCAGCGCGCCGGCGAGATTGGCATGGCGCGCGTAGCCGGCCATCGTCCGCCGCAGCAGGTCCATCGGCTCTCCGGTCATTTCCATGCCGCAGCCGGTACCGTGGGCGAAGGCGCAGACGCCGTCGATGTTGGGATAGGCCGCGAGGCGTTCCGGCGTGAAGTATTCGGCGATCTTGTGCGCCACGGTCGCCGAGCAATTGACTGTCGCGAGTACGCCGAGATAGTTGCGCGTCGCCACCTGGCCGTTGGCACGGACAATGCCCATGAAGCTCGCGCGCTCCGCCTCGGGAATCATCTGCTCCGGCCGGTAATCGCGGGCATAGGCATAGTCGCGGTCGAATTCGCGGAATTCAAGGTTGTGCGAGTGCACGTAGGTACCGGCCGGGATGTCGGCGGATGCGAATCCGATCGTCACCGCGTATTTCAGGATCGGTTCGCCCTTTTTGATGTCACGCGAAGCGATCTTGTGGCCGGCGGGCACCTGGCTTTTCGCGGTGAGCCCGCCATCGAGTTTCGTGCCGATGCCGATGTCACCGCGTGCGATCAGCACATTGTCGCTCTCGTGCAGCCGGATCACCGGGCCTGAGGCCGGTTTGTCCTTGATGTGGATGACGCCGTCGTCCATGGTCTAGCCTCCTGTTGCGGAATGCGGATTTTACGTGAACATCGGGGCCACAAAAACAGAGGGCGAATCGCCGATTCGCCCTTTGAAAGCCCCATGTCCAGCGGGGATTTGCGGCAGCCGGCCTATTTTTTCGAGAATGCCGCCTTCAGTTCGTCCGGCATCGGCAAGCCCAGCGCCTTGCGGGTCTTGTTGACCGCGATCGGCTGGACAAACCATTTGTCATGCCAGGCCTGTGCCTTGCCGGTACTGATGGCTTCGCTGACTGCAGCGTCCACCACAGCCTTCATCGCCGGGTCATCGCGGCGGTAGGCAATCGCGATGGCCTCCTGGGACAGGCGGTCGGGAAGAATCACGTAATCGTCGGCCACCGGCTGCGTGGCGCGCTGCATGGCCAGCAGGGTCCGGTCGCGCGCGTAGCCGGCCGACCACCCCAGCTGCAACTGGCTCATGGCCATGTCGGCGTTGCCAACCTCTTCGACCTTCAGGCTGACCCCGGTTTTCTTCACATGTTCGGCGACCAGCGTCCCGGCGGTGGTCGACTTGACCAGCACCAGCTTCCTGCCCTTCAGATCCGCCAGCCTGCCGATGCCGTCCTTCTTGCGCACCATCACGCCAATGCCGTCAAAATAAATCGGTGCCGAGAATGCCACCTGGTTGCGGCGTGCCGGGGTATCCGACGTACCCGCACAGAGCATGTCGACCGAGCCCTCGCTGACATAGGTCAGGATGCGGTCCACCGGCACCGGCGTGTAGGCGACCTTGAGCTTGGCCATGCCGGGCTGCGCCAGCACGCGGGCGACGATGGCCTCGCAGAACTCCATGGTGTAGCCAACAGGCTTTTTCGCATCGTCGATATAGGAGAACGGCGCCGCATCCTCGCGGTAACCGACCACGATGTTGCCGCGGCCCTTCATCTTCTCGAACGTGACCTGCGCCTGGGCTGCTGCAGCCAGCAGTCCCAGCACCACCGCTACGGCGAATCGCAACATGGCAACACTCCCCTTGGAAACAGGCCGTCATTCTATCCAACTGCAGGCCTGCCACCCTGCCGTCGCGGCAGTCACCGGATACTGTATATAATTACAGTCATGAAGACGCCCTCACCACGATCCCCGTTCCCCGCCACCGATCCGTCGCCCGGCCTGCCGCTCGCGCCCGCCAGCGCCCCCGGGCGGCAATTGCTGCCATTGGGAGCCGGCAGGCCGGCGGCCGGATTCCCTTCCCCCGCCACCGACCACATCGACCGGCGCCTCGACCTCACCGAATACCTGGTGCTGCACCCCGAAGCCACCTTTTTCCTGCGCGTCAAAGGCGATTCGATGACCGGTGCCGGCATCCACCACGGCGACCTGCTGATCGTCGACCGCTCGCTGGAGATCGCCTCCGGACGCGTGGTGGTCGCCGCGATCGACGGCGAACTGGTGGTAAAGCGCCTGCAGCGCGGGCGCGGCAGGATCACCCTGAAATCCGAAAATCCCGCCTACCCCGACATCGTCGTCGGCGACCAGCAGGACTTCCAGGTCTGGGGGGTGGTCGCCCACGTCGTGCACACGCCATGAACCGCGCCATCGCGCTGGTCGACGCCAACAATTTCTACGTCTCCTGCGAACGGGTCTTCAATCCCGCGCTGGAACGCCGCCCCGTCGTCGTGCTCTCCAACAACGACGGCTGCGTCGTGTCGCGCAGCGAGGAAGCCAAGGCCATCGGCATCGGCATGGGCGTGCCGTTTTTCGAAATCCGCGGACTCGTCAAAAGCCGCGGCCTGGTCTGGCTCAGTTCCAATTACGCGCTGTACGGCGACATGAGCGCGCGAATGATGGCCCTGCTCGGCGAATCCGCGCCGCAGCGCGAGATCTATTCGATCGACGAATGCTTCCTCGACCTCGGCGGCATTGCCGTCGACAGCACGAGGCTGGGCCATTCCATCCGCGCCCGCATCCTGCGCTGCCTCGGGCTGCCCACCTGCGTCGGATTCGGCGCCTCGAAAACGCTGGCCAAGCTCGCCAACCACGTCGCCAAGAAACGGCGCGAGTATGGCGGCGTGTTCGACTGGGACGCGTTGCCGCCGGCACAAGGCGATGCGGTCATGGACGGCATCGACATCGGCGAAGTCTGGGGCATCGGCCGCCGCCTCGCGCCGAAGCTGAATGCGATGGGACTGCACAGCGCGCTCGACCTCAAGCGCGCGCCGCCGAAACTGGTGCGCAGGCGCCATGGCGTGGTCCTCGAGCGCACTGTCGCCGAATTAAATGGCATGCCCTGCATCACGCTGGAGGAAACCACGGCGCGCAAACACCAAGTCACCGCCAGCCGCAGCTTCGGCCGCCCGGTCACCGCGCTGGCAGAACTGCGCGAGGCGGTTTCGAGTTATGTAATCCGCGCCGCGGAGCGGCTGCGCGCGCAGCACGGCAGTTGCAGCCGGGTCGGGGTGTTTGTCGACAGCGGCGAATACCCGGGTGACGGCCAACGCTACAGCAGCTCCGTCGACGTGCCGCTGACGGTGGCCAGCAATGACACGCGCCGCCTGATCGCCGCCGCGCTGCACGGCCTCGACCGCATTTACAGACCGGGAGTGCGCTACAAGAAGGCCGGCATCAGCCTGTGCGGACTGCGCCCCGCGGCGGCCCCGCAGGGCGACCTGTTCCAGTCCTGCGACCGCCAGCGTTCCGGCCGATTGATGGCCGCGATCGACCGCATCAACAACACCTGGGGCATGAATACCGCGAGCTTCGCCGGCGCCGGCACGGCGCAGCCCTGGCGCATGCAGGCAGCGCGCCGCTCGCCGCGCTACACGACACGCTGGCAGGAATTGCCGGTGGTTAGCTGAGCGCATGAAAAAAGCGGCGCCGCAGCGCCGCTTCCCCGTCCGCCCGCACGCCCCTCATGGGACCGTGCGCCGGCACCGCCGCCGTCTTCGTGGGACGGCGACAGCCTGCGCGATCAGCACGGCTCATGCCTTCAGGTCGAAACGATCCAGGTTCATCACCTTGCTCCACGCCGCGACAAAGTCCTCGACGAACTTGCCCTGCGCATCGGCGCTGCCATAGACCTCGGCCAGCGCACGCAACTGGGAGTTGGAACCGAAGACCAGATCAACAACGGTGGCTGTCCACTTCAGCTGCCCCGTCTTGCGGTCACGCCCCTCCAGCACGCCTTCCGTCGCCGACTTCCGCCACTGGGTGCCCATGTCGAGCAGGTTGACGAAGAAGTCGTTGCTCAGGGTTTCGGGACGCCCGGTGAACACGCCGTGCGCGGACCGGCCGGTGTTGGCATTCATGGCGCGCATGCCGCCCACCAGCACCGTCATCTCGGGTGCAGTCAGCGTCAGCAGCTGCGCCTTGTCGACCAGCAGTTCAGCCGCCTTGCCTTCAAGGCCCTTGCGGACGTAATTGCGGAAACCGTCGGCCAGCGGCTCAAGCACCTTGAAGGATTCCGCATCGGTGTGTTCCGGCAGCGCATCCATGCGGCCCGGCGCAAACGGCACCGTGATCGCATGGCCGGCCTTCTTCGCCGCGGCTTCCACAGCAGCGCAGCCGCCCAGCACGATCAGGTCGGCAAGAGAAATCTTCTTGCCGCCGGTTTGTTCGGCGTTGAATGCCTTCTGCACGGCCTCGAGTGTCTGCAGCACATGTGCAAGCTCCGCCGGCTGGTTGACCGCCCAGTCTTTCTGCGGTGCAAGCCGGATGCGCGCGCCGTTGGCGCCACCGCGCTTGTCGCTGCCGCGGAAGGTTGCGGCCGATGCCCAGGCGGTGCCGACCAGCTGCGGGATCGACAGGCCGGAAGCCAGCAGCTTCGCCTTCAGCACCGCCACATCCCTGTCATCGACCAGCGGGTGGTCGACGGCCGGAACCGGATCCTGCCAGATCATTGTTTCCTTCGGCACCAGCGGCCCCAGATAACGCGACACCGGCCCCATGTCACGGTGCGTCAGCTTGAACCAGGCGCGGGCGAAGGCATCGGCAAAAGCCTGCGGATCCCTGTGGAAGCGGCGCGAGATTTTCTCGTAGGCCGGATCGAAACGCAGCGACAGGTCGGCCGTGGTCATCATCGGCGGATGTTTTTTCGACGGATCGTGCGCGTCCGGAATCATGTGCTCGGGCTTGACGTTCCTTGCCACCCACTGGTGGGCGCCGGCCGGGCTTTTGGTCAGTTCCCATTCGTAGCCGAACAGCATGTCGAAATAGCCGTTGTCCCATTGCGTGGGGTTCGGCTTCCAGGCCCCTTCGATGCCGCTGGTGGTGGTGTGCGCGCCCCTGCCGGAGCCGAACCGGTTGATCCAGCCGAGGCCCTGCTCTTCAATCGGAGCGGCTTCGGGCTCCGGTCCGACCAGCCTGGGATCACCCGCGCCATGCGCCTTGCCGAAGGTATGGCCGCCGGCAACCAGCGCCACGGTCTCCTCGTCGTTCATCGCCATGCGCGCGAAGGTTTCGCGCACGTCGCGGCCCGAGGCAACCGGATCGGGGTTGCCGTTGGGGCCCTCCGGGTTGACGTAGATCAGGCCCATCTGCACGGCCGCCAGCGGATTTTCGAGCTGGCGGTCGCCGGAGTAACGCTTGTCGCCCAGCCAGGTGTTCTCGGAACCCCAGTAGATGTCCTCTTCGGGTGCCCAGATGTCTTCGCGACCGCCGGCGAAACCGAAAGTCTTGAAGCCCATTGATTCCAGCGCGACGTTGCCGGCGAGAATCATCAGGTCGGCCCAGGAAATCTTGCGGCCGTACTTCTGCTTGATCGGCCACAGCAGGCGGCGCGCCTTGTCGAGGTTGCCGTTGTCGGGCCAGCTGTTGACCGGCGCGAAACGCTGGTTGCCGGTTCCGGCGCCGCCGCGGCCGTCGGTGACGCGGTAGGTGCCGGCACTGTGCCAGGCCATGCGGATCATCAGGCCGCCGTAGTGTCCCCAGTCGGCCGGCCACCAGTCCTGTGAATCGGTCATCAGCGCGCGCAGATCCTTGACCACGGCGTGCAGGTCGAGGCTCTTGAACTCTTCCGCATAGTTGAAGCCCTTGCCCATGGGGTCGGACTTGCCGGAATGCTGGTGCAGGATGCCGAGCTTCAGCTGTTCGGGCCACCAGTTGGCGTTTGTTTGCGCGGCACCGGTCACCGCGGGATTGACGGCGGCGCCCGAGAAGGGACATTTGGCTGCATTAGACATGCGAGTTCTCCTTGGATCGTTGGCAGACATCACACCCGGCCACGGCAAGGCTTTGCAGCCGGCCGGCGTTGTCTCGTGACAACGACAATCAACTGCTGCCGCCGGTTCGGTTTAAATGAAGCGGGCCGGCAACCGGGTGATGACCAGAGTCTGGGCCAGCAGATTCAATAGCTCAAATTGATTATGCAAATGCAATCAATAGCCGATTGCTATATGAAAGCCTGAAAGCCAGGCTGCCGAAACCGCAGGATGCAAAACCCATGACGAAGTCTGGACTGGCGCCACGCCTCAGCGATTGGCTGCAGCACGCCCGTCCCAAAGGGAATCACGCCATATCAGGATGATCAGCAGCGTGACCAGGATGCCGAACAGGCCGTAGGCCGTAGCCATTGCCGTATAACCGACTGACGCGATCAGCGGCCCGGCCAGCAGCAGCCCCGGCAGGTTGCCGTAGATCGCCATCATGCGGATGCCCATGATGCGCCCGCGGTAACGCTGGTCGGACGTACGCAGCAGCAGCGTGCTGATCGGAATCAGCCCCATGGTCTGCATGACGCCGGCGGCGAACAACACCGGGATGCCGGTCGCGGGGCCGGAGGTCTGCGCGAACACCACCAGCAGCGCGAGCCAGGCAATGCCGAAACCGAGCATCGCCCGCGCCGGGCGGAAGAATCCGCCGTAATGGCTCATGATGATCGATCCGGTCAGCGCACCCGAGGCCGCGGCCGCCACCATGTAACCGAGCATGGTCTGGCTTGCGCCGTACACTTCCTTGGCGACATAGGGCATCAGCCCGTTGAACAGCGGAAACGCAGTCAGGTTGAGCAGGAAGGCGAACAGCATGGTTGCCCGCAGGTGAGGCGTGCGCCAGACGTAGCGCATGCCCTCCTTCAGGTCGCGCCACGGCGTGGCCTGCTGCGCGGCATTTGCATGTTCCCGGCTTCGCGCTTCGATCACCCGCGTGCTCAACAGCAGGCTGATTCCGTAAAAAACCACGACCACCGCATAAGCCCAGGCCATGCCCAGTACCGCCACCAGCCCCGCACCGGTCAGCGCGCCGGCAATGCGCGCCGAATCCTGGGTGGTGCGCTGGATGCCCATCGCAGGCATCAGGTGCGTTGCCGGAACGGTTTCACCGACCATTGCGGTGCGCATGCCGATGTCCGAGGGCTTGACCAGGCCCAGTATCGCGGTGGTCACCAGCACCAGCGCCGGCGTCACGGCATCCATGAAGGCGGCGGCCATCAGCACCGTGGCCAGCGTCGCATACAGGGCACGCATGGCGCACAACACGATGCGGTGACCGATGCGGTCGCCCATCACGCCGAACATCGGTGACAGCAGCGTGCCCACATATTGCAACGAAGCAAAGATCGTCAGCATCAGCACCGACCGTGTCTCGACGAGCACATACCAGCCGAGGATCAGCATTTCCATTTCCATGGCCCACGATGCCGCCAGGTCGGCAGGCCACTGGAAACGGAAGGCGCGGACGCGGAAAGGCACAAGCGCCGAGGTGGCCGGCTCTCGCGCGGATGTGTTCATCGGCGGTCAGTCCAGCAACATCAGCCAGTCGACGGCGGTAACTCCCTGCGGGCCGGCGAGCACGGGATTCAGATCCAGCTCCGCCAGCCGCGGCCCCGCCGCCGCACCGAAACGCGAAACCGCGCTGACCATCCGCGCCAGCGCCGTACGGTCCGCCGCCGGCTTGCCGCGCACACCGTCAAGCACCACCCTGCTCTTCAGTTCATCGAGCATGCGCAGCGCCTCGCCTTCGGTCACCGGCGCCGCGCGGAACACCACGTCCCTGAACACTTCGATCAGCACCCCGCCCAGGCCCACCATCACCACCGGACCGAAGGTCGGGTCGCGCTTGAGGCCGATCACCAGTTCGACATCCCCCTGCGCCATCGCCTGCACCAGCACGCCGGCGATGCGTGCATCGGCCTTGTATCGCTTTGCGTTCTCGAGCAGCCGTGCAAAAGCCTGGCGTACCGCATCGCCATCCTTCAGGTTGAGCGCCACGCCCCTGGCTTCGGTCTTGTGCAGGATGTCCGGGGATTCGATTTTCAGCACCACCGGATAACCCAGCGCCTGCGCGGCGGCCACCGCTTCATCGGCGGTGGTGGCGAGTTTCGCGGCAGCGGTCTGCACGCCGCAGGCCGCCAGCAGCGCCTGGCCGTCGAGGCTGGACACCGGGCCGGGCCGAGGCGGCAGTTTCAGCTTGGGCAATTGCAGCGCGGCGCGCGCCGGCGCATCGGCCAGCCAGTTGCGGCGGGCTTCGGCATAACGCACGAGCGCGGCAACTGCATCCACTGCCGGTTCGGCACCCCGCAGCACCGGGATACCCGCCTCACGCAAGCGAAGCAGCGCGGCATCCGGCGCCGCAACCCAGCAGACAATCCAGGGTTTTTCTATTATCTCTTTGATTTTATTGAATATATTCATCAACCGGTCGACATGGGCATCCATCAGTTGCAGCCAGACGATGCCAACATGCACCTGTGGATCCGCCATCATGATGCGCATGCTCTCGAGCAGCAGGTTCGGGTCCGCGACGAATTGGCCGGTGACATCGACCGGATTGCCGGTGGTGCCGAAGGCCGGTATCACGTTCTGCAGCGCCTCACGGGTTGAGGCCGCCAGTTCCGGCACCAGCAATCCCACTTCTTCGGCACGATCAGCCATCAGCACGCCCGCGCCACCCGACTGGGTCACGATGCCCAGTCCGCGTCCGGCAGGCAACCGGCCGGATCCGAGCGCTTCAACGATGTCAAGCATGTGCTCTTCGTTGCGCGCGCGGGTGATTCCCAGCCCGCGCACGATGCCGTCAAACACTGCATCGCTGCCGGCAAGCGCGCCGGTGTGCGATGCCGCTGCCCGTGCCCCCGCGGCCGTGCGCCCGACCTTGGTCAGTGTCAGCGGCTTGCCAAGCGCCAGCGCATGACCGGCCAGCCTGAGCAGCCCGGTGCCGTCGCGCACACCTTCCAGATAACCCGCGCCGACCCGGATCCGCTCATCGTCAAGGACTGCATGCATCATCTGCACGAAATCGACATCGCATTCATTGCCGGTATTGATGAAATAGCCGAGGCCCAGCGCCCGTCGGCGCGCCAGCGCCGCGATGGCGGTGCCGAATGCGCCCGACTGGGTGACAAAGGCCACCGGCCCCGGGGGGGTCGGACCGTCGGCGAACTGGCCGAAGGTTGCAATGACCTGGGCCCAGGCATTGATCAATCCCAGGCAGTTGGGGCCGCAAAGCCGGATGCCGGCATCACGCGCAGCGGCCGCAACATCCGCCTCCAGCTGCCGGCCGGCCGCGCCCATTTCCGCGAAACCGGAGCTGAAAATCACCGCGGCACGGCCGCCACGTTTCGCCAGTTCCTTCACCGAGGGCAGCACCTGGGCCGCGGGCACCGCAATCACCGCGAGGTCCGGTGACTCCGGCAACGCAGCCACATCCGGGTAACAGCGCAGCCCGGCAATGGTTTCATACTTGGGATTCACGGGGAAAACGCGCCCGCGGTAACCCTTTTCGAGCAGGAAGCGCAGCGTGCGGCCGTTGACTTTTCCGAGGTCGGCTGAAGCACCGAGAATGGCGATTGAGGCGGGATTGAGCAGTGGCTGCAGTGTGTCCATTGGTTCGTATTGTGAAATTGCGGTTGCCGCGACCGATGTGTCAATATCACGCGGCCTGTCTGGATTACAACACATTGGAGGAGACCGATGAACAAGTGGATGTGGGCCGGCGCACTGACGCTGGCCATTGCCTGCGGCAACGCTGTGGCGCAACAGGACGAGAGCAAGATCTCGATCGGCACCGGCGGCACCGGGGGTGTCTGGTATCCCCTGGGCGGCGCCATGGCCAACATCCTGACCAAGACACTGCCCAACCTGGCCGTCACCGCGGAGGTCACCGGCGGCTCGGTCGACAACATCAAGCTGATTGCGACCAACCAGTCCAAGCTCGGCTTTTCGATGTCGGATGCCGCCTGGGACGCGCACATGGGCCAGGGAAAATTCAAGGAGAAGGTGACACTGCGCACGCTGGCCGTGTTCTACCCCCAGAAGAACCACGTGGTGACTCTCGAGGGAAACGGCATCGAGAAAATGGCGGACCTGCGCGGCAAGCGCGTTTCGGTCGGATCCCCGGGCAGCGGTTCCGAAATCATCGCCCTGCGCGTGCTTGAAGCCTACGGCATCAATCCCGACAAGGACATCATCAAGCAGCGACTAGGTGTGGCCGAGGCGGTCAACGCCCTGAAGGACCGCAAGATCGACGCCTTCATCCACAATGCGGCCATCCCGATCCCCGCCGTCGTCGACCTCGGCGCCTCGCCCGGCATCCGGATCAAGTTCATCGACCATGCCGATGCAGTGACGGCGATGAACAAAAAATTCGGCCCGCTCTACAGCAAAGGCACCCTCGCGCAGAAAACCTATCCCGGTCAGGCACGGGATGCGGCCACTGTCGATGTCTGGGCCGTGCTGCTGACCGACGACAGGCTCAGCGAACAAGCCGCCTACAACATCGTGAAAACGCTGTTCGAGAAAAAACCGGACCTGATGCTGGTTGCACGCGACACGGTGCACATGACCTACGAAAACCAGTTCGAAGGTGCATCGCCGATACCCTTCCATCCCGGCGCGCTGAAGTTCTTTGCCGAAAAGGGTTTCCGTCCGAAGCAGTGATCAGCGGTGCCTGAGCCAGCGCTGATCCTGCTCGAGCCTTGCCAGGCCTGACAGCGTGACAATGCCCTGCGCCAGCGCGCGGCTCAGCACGATCTGCAGAAGTTGCGCGGTGGCAAGCGCATCCGCCAGCGCGTTGTGGCGGGCCAGGTTGCCGATGCCGAACAGGTCCATCCACTCGTCCAGTCCGCGCGGCAGGCGGCGCGCGGCATCGGGCATCACCGCCGGCGCGAGGTAAGCCAGGTCCAGCCAGGGATTGGCCGGCGGATGTCCGACCGCCGCCTTGGTCGCCCGTTCGATCATCACGCGGTCAAAATCCGCGTGGAAACCCACCAGCGGCGCGTTCTGCGCAAAGTCGAGGAACTGCAGCGTCGCCGCCGCAGGGTCGGCGCCGCCGAGCTGGGTGGTGCCGTCGATGCCATGCACCAGGATATTGGCGTTGCTGCTCGCCTGCGGCTGCCGGAAGACCACCTCGAAGCCGCTGCCGAGCCGGATGCGGCTGTCGGTGACCTCGACTGCGCCGATGGAAATCAGGCGGTCGCTGAAGGGGTTGAGCCCCGTGGTTTCGACATCGGCGACAACGAAGCGCATCGTCTCGAGCGGCGAGTTGTCCGGCAGGCGCGGCCTCGCACGGTATGCGGCGAGCGCAAGGGACTGTTCGGCAGTCAGCGCCGGCTTCCGGCCGAACAGGCGCAGCAGCATGTTCATGCACCGCCTTTCACGGCAGTCACAGCCGGTAATCCAGCGCAAGCCGGCTCTGCAGCTTGCGCAGCTGCCTCAGGCTTTCCTTGAGGATGCGGCGGTCGACCTCGTTGAGATGGTCCGGGTTGATCCGGTTCGGATCCCGGACCTTCGGATCCGCCGACATCTGGCCGCGCAGGCGCAGGGTCTGCAGGAAGTAAAACGCCTCGACGATCGCGTCGATCTCGGCGGCCGGCATGCCCAGCGCCGCGGCGGACTGGCGCAGCCGCTGCACCGTATTGGTATGGGTCACGCCGGCAGCCAGCGCCAGCACGCGGGCGGCATCCGTGAACAGGCGGGCCCCGGACTTCTTCAGGTCGATCGTGCCGCGCGCATCGCCATCGTCGTCGGTCGCGAAATCGCTGATCAGCCCGAGCGGCGGCTTGGTTTCCAGCGCGTATTGCGCCAGCTGGCGCTGGAACCGGCTGTTGTCGCGCGCGATCCGTGTCAGATGATCGCGCAGCCCGTGCGCGAGGGATGCGTCGCCGTGAAGACAGCGGAAATCGAAAAATATCACCGCGCCCAGCAGGGCCTGCGGGTCGGTATTTGCGATCCAGCGGCCGAAGCATTCGCGCCACTCGTCGAGGCTCATGCACCACTGCGGGTTTCCCGCCATGATGTTGCCCTTGCACAGCGGAAAACCGCAGGCATCCAGCGCCCGGTTCACGGCCTGCGCGAACGGCAACAGCCTTGCGCGCAGGGAGTCGGCGGGCATGCCGGCCCCGGAAAACACCATGCCATTGTCCTGATCCGAACTGATCGTCTGCTCGTATCTGCCCTCGCTGCCGAAAGAGAGCCAGCTCCACTGCACGCCGCCGAGATCAAACTGGGTGGCCTCGATATCCAGCACCTGGCGCACCAGCGCGTCGTTCAGCGTCGAGATGATCAGCGTCATGTGCTCCGCCGACACGCCCTGCCCGAGCATGTTGCGCGCCAGCCTGCGGATGTCGCCGGCGCAGCGCCGCAGGTCGGCAATGGATTGCGCGCCGGCAATCGTGCGATTGATCGCCCGCACGCTGACGCGCTGCAGCGCGAACAGATCGCGTTCGGTGATCACCCCGAGCAGGCGACCGCCGTCGCAAACCGGGATGTGCCGGATGCCGCGGTCGGCAATCAGCACCGCGGCGTCATAGGCACTGGCCTCGGCAGGAAGGGTCAGCGGGTTGCGCGTCATCACCTCGCTGATCGGGCGCGAAAGTTCGCACTGCGCCAGCGCGACCCGGTCGAGCACGTCATGTCGCGTGAAAATGCCCGCCGGGCTGCCGTCGCTGTTGGCGATCAGCATCGATCCGATCTTGCGCGACTGCATGGTGCGCAGCACATCGGCCAACGGCGTTTCCGGTGCGCAGGTGACAGGCTGGCGGGTCACCAGTGAGCGCAGCGTACGGCTCATCGCCTGCTGCTCTCCGGAAGCCGCGGTGAAATTCAGCTTGATCAGGCGACGCGACTCGCGCAGCATGCTGGCGAGAAAACCGGTGGAGAATTCGCGGAATACCGGACTGCGATTCAGCAGCTCTGGAAAATGCTCGGCCGGGAGTTCATAGCAAAAAGTGTCGGCAACAGCGGTATAGGGCGCGATGACAGGCCTGTTCTCCAGCATCGCGCTTACGGAAAAGCATTCCCCGGCGCCCATCGTCACCGGTTGTGCGTCATCGCTGTGGGAAGCATTGAACGGTACCACCTGCACCGTGCCGCGCTGAATGATATGGAAAGACCGCGGGACCTGCTGCGCCGGATCCAGGATCACCGTGCCTGCGGGGTAATACCCGAGCGCCAGGTGCCCCGCGAGAAATCGCAGCGCATCGTCCTCCATCTGGGAAAACGGCGGATACTGGCGCAGGAACCGGCCGACGCCATCGGCCAGCATCGCCGCTCCGCCGCCTGGTGCGGGCGTGGACATGGCGCCGGCTGCGCGGCTCAGCGCACGACGAGCACCGGAATCTTGCTGTGCGTCAACACTTTGACGGTCTCGCTGCCCAGCAGCAGGCCGGTCAGGCCGCGGCGACCGTGCGACGCCATCACCACGATGTCGCATTTGCGTTTGCGCGCGACCTCGATGATCTGCTGGTAAGGCAGGTCGCTTGAAACCACCACGGCAGCACCCTGCACCCCCGCCTTGGCCATGCGCGCGCTGATCGTCGCCAGTTTTTTCTGGGCCCGCTGCTTAGCTTCCTTTTCGTAGCGCTCCTTTGCCTGCAGGCTCATCGGCACCGCAAAGCTCTCGTCGGCGATCATGCGGAACTCGGGCACCACGCTGAGCAGGGTCACTTTTGCACCCAAGGCTTTCGCCAGATTGATACCGCGCACGATGGCGCGATCGGCCAGCTTCGAACCATCGGTCGGCAGCAGGATGTGCTTGAACATGGAACTCCTCTCGGAATTTGGTTTTCGGAAACGGCACAGTGATGCACATTGCGTGAAACCAGAATATCACGCACCCCGGACGCAGCTTTGATGGGGATCAAGTGCCGGAGTTGAACAGGACGTTGCAGAGGCCATTGCGGCCGGACGAACAAGAACGCCCAGGCAACAGATTAATTTTCAATAAAATCAATCAGTTGCATAAAAACCCCTAATGCGGCTTGTCTCCAAGGTGTGGCGGTACCGGCAGCTGCACGACGTCGATGCCCTCCTCGCGCAGCGCGTCGACCTCCTGGGGTGACGCCGTGCCGCGGATCTGGCGCTCCGGCGCCTCCCGGTAATGGATCTTGCGCGCCTCCTCGGGAAACGCGCGCCCGACATCCTCGGTGTTCTCGACGATGTGCGAAACCAGCTTGAGCAGGCGCGCGGCGTCGAAATTCGCATACTGCGAAGCAGCCTGCTCGCGCGTCATCTGTACTGCCGGGGGTTCCGCGCGTCCGGTATTGACCCGAGCCGCCGTCAGCCGGCGGGTAATGGCATGGCTGCCGCACAGCGGACAGCTCAGCAGGTCCTCGCGCTGCTGGCGCTCGAAATCCTCGCTCGAGGAAAACCAGCCTTCGAAGCGATGGTCGTTCTCACAACCGAGATCAAATACGATCATGTCCTGCTTGATTTCTGGTGGGCGAGACCGGACTCGAACCGGTATGGCTTGCGCCGAGGGATTTTAAGTCCCTTGTGTATACCAATTTCACCACTCGCCCGGTGCGATTTCTGCATAACCGGGGCCGGGTTTCATCATCTGGAGGCGGGGGTCGGAATCGAACCGGCGTACACGGCTTTGCAGGCCGCTGCATAACCACTCTGCCACCCCGCCGCTGGAACTAAAAGGGGAAAACGGCTGCGATCAATTCCAACCGTTTTCCCCGGGGATCTGGAGCGGGAAAGGAGGCTCGAACTCCCGACCTCAACCTTGGCAAGGTTGCGCTCTACCAACTGAGCTATTCCCGCATTGCCTGCTGCATCTGGCGACCGCGGATTATAAGCCAAAGCCGCAACCCGCTGCAACATGCCCTAGCGCCCTCGGCGGGACGCCGCCCAGGCCATCTTCAGGTAATAACCCATGGACGCCAGTGTCAGCACCGCAGCCGCCCAGATCAGCCAGGTGCCCCAGTACTGGGGATCAAACCCGCCGATCCTGTCGTGATACAGCAGCAGCGGGATCGCGATCATCTGGGCCGCAGTCTTGATCTTGCCGGCGAGGGAGACTGCAACGCTCCTGCCCTGCCCGATTGCGCTCATCCACTCGCGTAACGCCGAAATGGCGATTTCACGACCGATAATGATCAGCGCAACCACAGCATCAACGCGACCCAGTTGCACGAGGATGACCAGCGCAGCGGCCACCATCAGCTTGTCGGCCACCGGGTCAAGGAACGCGCCGAAGGCGGATGTCTGGTTGAGCCGGCGGGCCAGCCACCCGTCAAGCCAGTCGGTCACCGCGGCAGCGGCAAAAATCGCGGTGGCCACCAGATTCTGGGTGGTATGGGACAGCCAGGCCTGCTCGAAATAAAACACCCCGACAAACAGCGGAATCATCACGATCCGCAGCCAGGTCAGCAGCATGGGCAGGTTGAATGTCATTTCAGCTCAGTCTGTTCATCAATGCAGCGCGTTATAGATCCGTTCCGCCATGTCGCGGCTGATGCCCTCGACCTGCGCCATGTCCTCGGCACTGGCCGCCACCAGCCCGCGCAGTCCGCCGAATCGGGCAAGCAGGCGCTGCCGGCGCTTCGCGCCTACCCCCGGGATCTCTTCCAGCGTCGACACCGATCGCGCGCGTGCGCGTCGTGCGCGATGGCCCTCGATCGCAAAACGGTGCGCCTCGTCCCGGATCTGCTGTATCAGGTGCAGGCCCGGATCGTCCGCCGGCAGGCGGAACGGCGCGCCCTTGCCGGCCAGCAGCAACTGCTCCATGCCCGGCTTGCGTGCGGCCCCCTTGGCCACACCCAGCATCGGCACATTCATGCCAAGTTCATTGGCCACTTCCATCGCCACGCCCAGTTGCCCCTGCCCGCCATCGATCATGATCAGGTCAGGCATCTTACCCTCTCCCGCAACCGCCCTGCGATAGCGCCGGTTCAGCACCTCGCGCATCGCGCCGTAATCATCGCCCGGAGAGACCTCCTTCATGTTGAAGCGCCGGTATTCTCCGTTCTGCATCGCGCCGCGGTCGTAGACCACGCAGGAAGCGACCGTTGCTTCGCCCTGGGTATGGCTGATGTCGAAACATTCGATGCGCTGCACGCTTTCGGGCAGATCAAGCGCACGCTGCAGCGCCGACAGCTTCGCAGCATCATCGAGTTGCCGTGCAATGCGCTGTGCCGCGCCAAGTTCGGCATTCTTGGCGGCCATCTGCAGCCACACCCGGCGCTCGCCGATCGGGCTGGCGCTGATGTGCACGCGCCGGCCCGCACGCTCCGACAGCATGTTCTCCAGCGCCTCCACCGCGATCGGCGCCCCTGCCACGATCTGCGGCGGCACCGGATGCTGCAGGTAATGCTGGGCGATGAAGGCTTCCAGGATCTGCGCCGCCACGGTGTCCTCCGCATTCTGTGGAAAAAAATTGCGGTCACCCAGATGCAGCCCGCCGCGGATCATCACCAGGTTGACGCAACAGGTGCCGCCGGCCTGCCCGCAGGCGATCACATCGACGTCGCGGCCCGCATCGCTGCTGACATACTGCCGCTCCCGGACCTTGCGCAAGGCGCTGATTCGGTCGCGGCAAACCGCCGCCTCTTCGTACCGGAATGCCTCCGCTGCCGCCTGCATGCGCGCGGTCAGGCGGTCCAGCACCGCATCCTCCTCGCCCGACAGGAATTGCACGGCGCTACGCACATCCTCGGCGTATTCAGCCGCGCCGATCAGGCCGACGCAGGGGGCGGTGCAGCGGTGGATCTGGTGCAGCAGGCAGGGCCTCGAACGGTGTTCGAACACGCTGTCCTCGCAGGTGCGCAGCCGGAACACCTTCTGCAGCAGTTGCATGCTCTCGCGCACCGCGCCGGCATTCGGAAACGGGCCAAAACAGCGATTGCGCCTGTCCGGGTTGCCGCGGAAGAAACCCAGGCGCGGGAAGTCATGTCCGCTCAGCATCAGGTACGGGTAGGACTTGTCGTCCCGGAACAGGATGTTGTAGCGCGGCGACAGCGACTTGATCAGGTTGTTTTCGAGCAGCAGTGCCTCGGATTCCGAACGCGTCACCGTGGTATCGATGTCCGCGACCTGGGCCACCATCAGCCGGATCCGTGGCGACAGCGTTTCGCTGCGCTGGAAATAGGAGCTGACGCGCTTGCGCAGGTCGAGCGCCTTGCCGACATAGAGGACTTCGCCCTCCCTGCCGAGCATCCGGTACACACCGGGCAGATGCGGCAGGCCGGCGGCAATTTCAGATGGTTCGGCCATATCAGCCCGCCGCCGCGACCCGGTCGACATGCTGACGGATGGCCGCGAACACCGCATGGAACATCTCCGGCGTCAGCCGCCGCGTCTGGGTGTTGTAGCGGCTGCAGTGGTAGCTGTCGAAGAGCCGGGTATTGCGGTCAAGGTCGTGGGTTGCGGCATGCGCGAACGGGTAATCCGCAATGCGCAGGCCGCGGGCACGGAGCACGGCCTGGTGCGCGACGGTGCCCAGCGCCAGGATTGCGGTGCCGGGCGCCAGTGCCTGCAGTTCGGCCTGCAGGTAGCCGTTGCATTCCCGTATTTCAGCGGGCAGCGGCTTGTTTTCCGGCGGCAGGCACTTGACCGCATTGGTGATGCGGCAGCCTTTCAGCGCCAACCCGTCATCCGGGGCAATAGCGCTGGCCTGGTTGCTGAAGCCGTAACGGTGCAGCGTGTCATACAGGAGGACACCAGCATAATCCCCGGTGAACGGCCGGCCCGTGCGGTTGGCGCCGTGCATGCCGGGCGCAAGGCCGACGATCAGCAGTCTGGGCTTGCCGTCACCGAAGGGCTCGACCGGCAGCGCATGATAACCGGGGTGCGCCCTGCGCACCTCTTCCAGATGCGCCGCAAGGCGTGGACAACGCGTGCAGGCGGTGGAAAAAACCTGCGGGACCGCCCCGGACCCGGTGGCTGGCACGCGCCTCGGCATGTTCAGGCAAACGGCAGGCTGCGGCTGTGCTCGCCAAGGCCGGCAATCGCATGCAGTGCCGCCGCATATCGGGGGTCTTCGCGCAGCTTCACCGGATCCGCCGCATGAGCGCGCCCGTGCAACCGGGCAAGCCGCGCCTGGCTGACCGCCGGCATGGCATGGCGGAGACCTGCCAGCAGTTCGTCGGCCGATTGCGGGTTGTTGCAGACCAGGACCATGTCGCAGCCGGCCTGCAGCGCCGCCTCGCCCCGCGCAACGACGCCGCCGGCAACACTGGCCCCCTCCATGCTCAGGTCGTCACTGAATATGACGCCGTCAAAACCCAGTTCGCCGCGCAGGATCCGCTTCAGCCACTTTTCCGAAAAGCCGGCCGGCGCCGGATCGACCTCCGGATAGATGACATGCGCCGGCATGATGCCGCCCATGCCGCTGCCGATCAGGCGGCGGAACGGCAGCAGGTCTTCACCTTCGATGTCGGCATAGGGCCGGTTGTCCACCGGTACCTCGTGGTGCGAATCCGCGCGGACATGGCCGTGTCCGGGAAAATGCTTGCCCACGGCGGCCATGCCCCCTTCACGCAGGCCATGCATCAGGCCGGTCGCCAGCTCGGCAATCGCCTCGGCGCTGCTGTGGAACGCCCGGTCACCGATGACGCTGCTGTTGCCGTAATCCACATCCAGCACCGGCGTAAACGACAGATCCACGCCGTATACGCGCAGTTCCGCGGCGAGCACGAAACCGAGCTCGCGCGCGAGCGCCACCGCGCGGCGGCGGTCGCGGTCCCAGACCAGGCCAAGTTCGCGCATCGGCGGCAACCGCGTGAAACCCTGGCGAAAGCGCTGCACCCTTCCGCCTTCATGGTCCACCGCGATGATCAGTTGCGGACTGCGCAAGACATGGATGTCGGCGGTCAGCGCAGCGAGCTGGTCGCAGGATTCGAAATTGCGGCTGAACAGGATGACGCCGCCGACCAGCGGATGCATCAGTCGCTGCCGGTCTTCTGCAGTCAACGCGGTACCAGCCACGTCGAGCATGACCGGACCAAGGGGCAGGGTTGGATTCATTTTTCGAGCACCACACAGGCGCAGGCCACGCTGGATTCGTCGCTGATCGTCAGGTGGTGCCCGACGATGCCCTGGCTGCGCACCAGGGTGTCCAGAGATTCGCTGAAGGCAAGACCGGGTTTTCCCGCGCTGTTCTGCACCACGCTGATGCATTGCAGGGTGACCGGGTACCGGAATCCGGTGCCCATGGCCTTGGAAAAAGCCTCCTTCGCCGCAAAACGGTTGGCGAGGAACAGCACGGGTTGCGCCGTACGGCGGTATCGCGGAAGCTCAAGGGGCGTCAGCACACGCTTTACGAACCGCTCCCCGTATTTGTCGAGCAGCCGCGCCACACGCTGCGGCTGGATCACGTCAATGCCGATGCCGTAGATCATTGCCTGGTTCCGTCCATTGCTTTCAGGTAAGACGCCACGGTTGCCGCCAGCCCGGACTCCAGTGCATCGGCAATCAGGGCGTGGCCGATGGAGACCTCGGCAATTCCGGATACAGCCGACAGGAACAGGGGAAGATTTTCGCGGTTGAGGTCATGACCGGCATTGACTTCGAGTCCCGCAGCCTGCGCGCTGCGCGCAGCCTGTGCATACCGCGCCACGACCGCCCCTTCGTCCGCCGTGCCGAATGCACGCGCATAGGGCTCGGTATAGAGCTCGACACGATCGGCGCCGGTCGCTGCAGCCGCGGCCATGGCTTCGGGTTGCGGATCCATGAACAGGCTGACGCGGATGCCGATGTCATGCAGTCCGGCGACCACCGCGCGCAGGCGCTCTCCGTCGCGCGCAAGGTCCCAGCCGTGATCGGAGGTGAAGGCTGCCGGATCATCGGGCACCAGCGTGCATTGACGCGGCCGCACCGCTCCCGCCAGCTCAATCAGCGGCGGCTCGAAGGGATTGCCTTCGATGTTCAATTCAGCCTGCGGCCAGTCCCCGAGCAGCCGTGCCAGTTCATGCACATCGGCCGCGCGGATGTGGCGCGCATCGGGCCGCGGATGCACGGTGATGCCATGGGCTCCGGCACGCAGCGCGATTTCGGCGGCGCGGGTGACCGATGGAATGCCCAGATTGCGCGAGTTGCGCAGCAACGCGATCTTGTTGACGTTGATGCTCAGTCGTGTCATCGGGATTGCACCGGCGGTCTCTTACAGTTGCTGCAGGTCGCGCAGCAGTTGTCGGGTATGCAGCGTCTGGTTGCCCAGGCAATGGTTGATGAGCGAGCGCATCAGCGTTTTGCTTTGCTGAACTGTGCGCGGATCGGAATACCGGTCAGCGGCCATGTCCATCAGCGTTTTGCCTGACAATTCTACGCCGCTTTGGCCGTCACTTTCAGCCAGGACGACAGGTCCGCGGTCGGGGACGTAACGGTAAACGCCGTCAGCCTCGATTGCCGCGCCTGAAACAGCCTCGCGGTCGAACACCAGACCGTAACCGAGTTCCTGCAGCAGCACCCGCTCGAAACGGCGCAGGACCGCCGCATGATCCTGCGTCGCCGGCAACTGCCCGAGCGCCGCGGCGTAGGCCTCGAACAGGCTCTCGTGCGGGTCTTCCCTCGGCAGCAGCTTCAGCAGCAGTTCGTTGAGATAAAAGCCGCAGATCAGGCTCAGGCCGCGCAGCGGTGCATAACCGCCCTGCCACTCCGCCTTGTGCAGGGTCTTGAGTTCGGACTTGCCAGACCATGCGAGGCGCAGCGGCTGGAAGGCCATCAGCACACCGCGTAAAGCCGAACGCGGCCGCCGCGCGCCGCGCGCAATCACCGCCACCCGGCCGGCATCCCGGGTGTAGAGTTCGGCCACCAGGCTGGTTTCGCGATAAGGATAGGTGTGCAGCAGGTAGCCGAGCTGGCCGTCACGCCGCGCCCGTTCAGGCGGCATTGACCCGCCCCCATGAACAATCCTTGCATATGACTCTAGGAATATATAATAACATATTGTTTTTATTATATTTTTAATCGATACCGATCCGCTTCAAGGTCGCCGCATCATCCGCCCAGCCGGACTTCACCTTCACCCAGACCTCCAGGAACACCTTGCCGCCGAAAAGGCGCTCCATGTCGCCGCGGGCCTGCGAGGCGATCTGTTTCAGCTTCGCACCGCCTTTGCCGATGACAATGCCTTTCTGTCCCGCCTTGTCGACCAGGATGCCGGCGTGAATGCGGCGCAGTCCGTCCACCAGTTCGAATTTTTCGATTTCCACCATGGCCGAATACGGTAGCTCCTCCCCCAGCAGCCGGAACAGCTTCTCGCGCAGCAGCTCCGCGGCCAGCATGCGCTCGCTGGCCGTGGTGATTTCATCTTCGCCGTACAGCCGCTCGCGCCGGGGCAGCAGCTCGCGCAGGGTCTCCAGCAGATCATCCGTCCCCGTGCCAGTCCTGGCCGAGACCGGAACTATGGCGTGGGGATGCGCCAGTTCCTGCAGTTCCTGCATGAACGGCAACAGCTCGTTCTTGTTGCCGACGGAATCGACCTTGTTCACCGCGATGACCAGCGGCACGCCCTCCTGCAGCAGCGGCAGCACCGCGCGGTCCCCGGCATCGAGACGCAGCGCCTCGAGCACCCAGACCACCGCATCGACGTCGGCAACGCTGCGCGACACGCTGCGGTTCATCATGCGGTTCAGCGCGTTGCCATGGCGGGTCTGGAAGCCCGGGGTGTCGACAAACACGAACTGGGCTTCGGGCCGGGTGACAATGCCGATGATGCGCTGGCGGGTGGTCTGGGGACGCGGCGAGGTGATGCTGATTTTCTGCCCGACCAGCCGGTTGAGCAGCGTGGATTTCCCGACGTTCGGCTGCCCGACGATGGCGACATAACCGGAACGGTGCCCGCCATCCCCGCTCATACGCGTGCCGCCTGTTCAAACGCCTTGCGCGCCGCATCCTGTTCCGCAGCCCGCCGGCTGTTTCCACGGCCTTCGGTACGCACGCCGCACCCCTCCAGCGTGCACTGGACCTCGAAGGTCTGGGCATGCGCGTGTCCACGCGTGGCCAGCAGCGTGTACACCGGCAGCGGCATGCCTTTGCCCTGCGCGAATTCCTGAAGCATGGTTTTGGCGTCCTTGCCGCTGGCAGACGGATCGACCGCCGCCAGTTCGCCGGCAAACAGCCGGTCCACCACCCCTCTTGCCGCGGCAAATCCGCCGTCCAGCATGGCCGCGCCGACCAGCGCCTCGACAGTGTCCGCAAGAATCGAGGGACGGGAGGCCCCGCCGCTTTTTGCCTCACCCTCGCCGAGGCGGAGATGCACGCCGAGCCCGAGGCCGACGGCAATCCGGTGCAGGGTCTGCTGGTTGACCAGGTTCGCGCGCAGGCGGGACAACTCGCCCTCGCTCAGCCCCGGAAATTTCTCGAACAGCGCAAGCGCAATGACGCAATTGACGATGCTGTCCCCGAGAAATTCCAGGCGCTCGTTGTGGGTGGCGCCGAAGGAACGGTGCGTCAGCGCCCGGCGCAGCAACTCGGGATCACGGAACTGATGACCGATCTGCGCGCCGACCGTCTCCGGGTGCCCGCCCACCGGATTGCCGCCGGCTAGCGCCCTGAACTCGGATTGAACTCCATGCACGCGCTGAGGTTGTAGAACAGCGGCACGCGCACGGAATAGGCGGCACTGATGGTCAGCCTGCCGCCGTCCTTGTCGACCTCGAGATCATCGGCCGAGATCGCCTTGATGTTTTCGATCGTGGCACGGTTGTTGAAGGCGGAATTGATCTCGCCGCGTGATGCCGCCTGCAGCGAAGCCTCAGAAGCCATGGTGCGGAAAATCTTCTGGATCGAGTAATACTCGGCGTATGCCGGACCGATCTTGAAGCCGAGCAGCAGTGCGGCGATGGCAAGCACCGCAAACACCAGGAAACCGGTCAGAGTAATGCCGCGTTGCTTATGCATGAAAAATCTCCCCGTATAAGTCAATTGATCGACTGCCCGATCCGCTTCAGATCGTCAAAGTTCCACCAGATCATGAATGCCTTGCCGACAATGTTGCGCTCGGGCACAAAACCCCAGTAACGGCTGTCGCTGCTGCTGTCGCGATTGTCGCCCATCAGGAAATAGTGGCCGGCCGGAACCCTGCACCTGAAACCCGAATCATTGTAGGCGCAATTGTCGCGGTAGGGGAAGCGCTGCACCCCCGCCAGCTGCACCGGCGGAACATCGGCCTGTGTCAGCACCGCATGCGCATGGCCATCCAGCGTCTCCTGGAAACGCTTCGCGGCAACGAACTTGAGTCCACCTTCCAGATAGTTGTATTCGCCATCCGGCGTCAGCGGCACCTCGACACCGTTGATGGTCAGGCGCTTCTGGTGATAGACGACCTCGTCGCCGGGAACTCCGACGACACGCTTGATGTAGTCCAGCGCCGGGTCTTCAGGGTAACGGAATACCATGACCTCGCCACGCCGCGGCTCGTTCACTTCGATGATGCGGTTGTTGAGCACCGGCACGCGGATGCCGTAGGTGAACTTGTTGACCAGGATGAAGTCGCCAACCAGCAGGGTAGGCAACATCGAACCGGACGGAATCTTGAACGGCTCGACAAGAAACGAGCGCAGCACGAACACCACCAGGATCACCGGAAAAAAACTGGCCGGGTATTCGATCCACCAGGGCTGCGCCGCACCTGCGGCACGGCGCTTGCGGAAATACAGTGTCTCGGCCAGCCAGACCGCGCCGGTGACCAGCAGCAGGAGCAGCATGATCAAAGCAAAGTTCATGGTTCGCCTATTTTTCCACCTGCAGGATGGCGAGGAAGGCCTCCTGCGGAATTTCCACCGTACCCACCTGCTTCATGCGCTTCTTGCCGGCCTTCTGCTTTTCCAGCAGTTTCTTCTTGCGGGTGATATCGCCGCCGTAACATTTGGCCAGCACATTCTTGCGCATGGCCTTGACGGTTTCCCGCGCGATGATATGCGCACCGATCGCGGCCTGGATGGCGATATCGAACATCTGGCGCGGGATCAGCTTGCGCATCCGCTCGGCGACATCGCGGCCGCGGTACTGGGCGTTGGCGCGGTGCACGATCAGCGACAGCGCATCGACACGCTCGTTGTTGATCAGGATGTCCAGGCGGACCAGGTCGCCCGCACGGTATTCGAGGAAATCGTAATCGAGGGAGGCATAACCCCGAGACACCGACTTCAGGCGGTCGAAGAAATCCATGACCACCTCGTTCAGCGGCAGCTCGTAGGTCAGCATGACCTGGCGCCCCAGATACTGCATGTTTTTCTGCGTTCCGCGTTTTTCGGTGCACAGTGTCATCACCGGCCCGACGTAATCCCCCGGCACAAGAATGGAGGCCGTGATCATCGGCTCGCGGATCTCCGCGATCTGCGAAACATCCGGAAGCCGGGAGGGATTCTCGATCTCGATGACGGTGCCGTCGCGCAGGGCCACCTGGTAGACCACGGTGGGCGCCGTTGTGATCAGCGACATCCCGTATTCCCGTTCCAGCCGTTCCTGCACGATGTCCATGTGCAGCAGCCCGAGGAAACCGCAGCGGAATCCGAACCCAAGTGCCTGTGACGATTCCGGCTCGAAATGAAGCGAGGAATCGTTCAGGTGCAGTTTTTCGAGTGCATCGCGCAATGCCTCATATTCGCTGGATTCGACCGGATAGAGACCGGCAAACACCTGCGGCTTGATTTCCTTGAATCCGGGCAGGGGTTCGGACGCGGGTCTCCCGGCGAGGGTGACGGTATCCCCGACCTTGGCCGCCTGCAGTTCCTTGATGCCGGCGATGACAAAACCCACTTCACCGGCCGACAGTCGCTCGCGGCTCTGCGATTTCGGCGTGAACACCCCGACCTGCTCGCACAGAAAATTGCCGCCGCCCGCCATCAGCAGTATGCGGTCCTTCGGCTTCAGCACGCCGTCGACGACGCGGATCAGCATCACCACCCCGACGTAATTGTCGAACCATGAGTCGATGATCAGCGCCTTCAGCGGCGCTTCGGGATCGCCTTTCGGCGGCGGCATCTGGTGCACGACCGCTTCCAGAATCTCGGTGATGCCCTCGCCGGTCTTCGCACTGACCCTGACCGCGTCCTTGGCGGGAATGCCGATGATGTCCTCGATTTCGGCCGCGACACGCTCGGGCTCGACTTGCGGCAGGTCCATCTTGTTGAGGACCGGCACCACCTCGACGCCGAGTTCGATCGCGGTGTAGCAGTTGGCCACCGTCTGCGCCTCGACGCCCTGTGAAGCATCGACGACCAGCAGCGCGCCTTCGCAGGCGGACAGCGAGCGCGACACCTCATAGGAAAAATCGACGTGTCCGGGGGTATCGATCAGGTTCAGCTGGTACACCTTGCCGTCCAGCGCCTTGTAGTTCAGCGCAGCGGTCTGCGCCTTGATGGTGATGCCGCGCTCGCGCTCTAGATCCATCGAATCCAGGACCTGCGATTCCATTTCCCGGTCGGACAGGCCGCCGCAATGCTGGATGAAACGGTCGGCGAGCGTCGACTTGCCGTGGTCGATGTGCGCGATGATGGAAAAATTGCGGATGTGCTGCATCAGAATGGGCCGCCCAGCAAAAGGGGCACCCAAGATTACCCGGAGTGCCCCGTTCCGTTCGTAAGACTGTGTATTTTAGCGGATTTTCCGCAAGTATTCAGTAACCAGCGGGACATCCAGGTGGTAATGGCAGAGCTCGCAGTCCCCGTGCATCAGCACCGGAACCAGTTCCCCGAAACGCCGTTCCAGTGCGGGGTCGCTGTCGACGTCGATCACGGTCAGCTCAAAGGACTGTCCTGCCTGCAAACCATGCAGGCCGGACAGCATGTCGTCGCAAAGGTGACACCAGGTCCGGCTGTAGAGGGTCAGCGCCGGACCACGGCGCTCAGCCATTATTGCCGTCGAGACGGAACGGAATGTACAGCGAATTGCCGCCGCGCCGTACCAGCAGGGCCACGATGCGCCCCTTGTCGAAGCTGCCCATCAGCTGACGGAACTGCTCGACGGACTTCACGTCCTGGTTGTTGATCGCAAGAACGATGTCACCGCGGCGCAGGCCGGCGCGGGCGGCGGCACCCTGCACGCTGTCCACGAACACGCCGCCCTCCATCTTGAGTTCCTTGCGTTGCGCCTCGGTCAATTCCGTCAGGCCAAGGCCATAAGGTGCCGCAACGGACGGCTGGGGCTTGCCGCTGCGCGCCTGGCGCCCGGCGCGGTCGTCCGACAGTTCGGACACGGTCACCTGCAGGTCGCGGTTGGCCTTGTTGCGCCAGACCTGCACGGCAACCTTGCTGCCCGGCTTGGTGCCACCCACGATGCGCGGCAGGTCTTCCGAGGAATTCACCGCCTTGCCGTCGAAACGCAGTATCACGTCGCCGGCCTCGATGCCGGCCTTGTCTGCAGGCCCGCCCTTCTCGACGGAATTCACCAGCGCGCCCTGCGCCCTTGGCAGACCGAAACCGTCGGCCAGTTCCTTGGTCACCGGCTGGATGACGACACCGATGCGGCCCCGGGTCACCTTGCCTGTGGTGCGCAACTGCTGCGCGATGTCATTCGCGACATCGATCGGGATCGCGAACGACAGTCCCATGAAACCGCCGGTACGGCTGTAAATCTGCGAATTGATGCCGACGACTTCACCGCGAAGGTTGAACAGCGGACCGCCGGAATTGCCGGGATTCACCGCAACATCGGTCTGGATGAACGGCACGAAGTTTTCCTGCGGCAGCGACCGCCCCTTGGCGCTGACGATTCCGGCCGTCACCGTATTCTCGAAACCGAACGGGGAACCGATCGCCACGACCCATTCACCGACCTTCAGCCTGCCCGGATCGCCGACCTTCACCGTCGGCAGGCCGCTGGCCTCGATCTTGATGAGGGCGACATCGGTACGCTTGTCGGCGCCGATGACCTTGGCCTTGAATTCACGTTTGTCGGTCAGCCGAACCGTGACCCCTTCGGCGCCGTCGATGACATGCGCATTGGTCAGGATGTAGCCGTCGGCGCTGACAATGAAACCGGATCCCAGGGACTGCGGCTGTGATTCACGCGGCCCCTGGCCGGGCGCCGGGATGAAACGGCGGAAGAATTCATAAAACGGATCGTTCTCGTCCAGCTGCGGCAGTTGCTGCGACAGCGCGGTGCGCGCCGCCTGCGTCGTGCTGATGTTGACCACGGCCGCGCCCTGCTTCTCGACCAACTCGGTGAAATCTGGCAGTTGCGCTGATACCTGCAGCGGAACCAGCAGGCAGAGCGTCAGCAGGAATGTTCTCAGCATGTCGGTCTTTCGCAAAAAAACATGGGGTAAGGAAATCGCGGGATCCCGGTACGGACAATCGCGAGACTAGCGCTGCGGGGCGGGAACGCCCTTCGGCTCCAGCGAACGCGCAAGCTGCATGACGGTTTCGGCGGGAGTCTCTCCCAGCACTGTCACCGTGTAACCGCTGACCGGCCGCGTATAGATGTGCACAGCGCCCTGGTGACGCAGCGCGGGTTTGCGGTCCGGTTTGGCGCCCGGTTCGATGAATACGGATATCGCGGCCAGCCCGTCGGAAAACACCAGGTGCGACATGGTGCCCGCCTTGCCGGGCATCGAGCGGCGGAGTTCCATCAGTTTGGAAAATCCGGCGGGCTGGTTGTTCACCACCCACCCGGAATCGCCGGTGTCGGCCGCCGTCATCGCGGAGCGATCGATCCGCCAGTTCTGCCTGGCGCTGCGTTCGGCGTATTTCGAGCGCACCAGATCGCGCTTGAAGCTGCCGCCGATCTGCAGAGTGGAGAAGGAAAACGCCTCGACAGTCTCGTTCTTCTCGTTGATGGTGCGGGAACGCAAGGGCAGGCCGGTCTGCACATCCGCGCAGAAACGGCGGGCGTAGCGCAGAGAATCCCTGGGCAGGAGCGCGATCCACTGGCACTCGAAACCGGCAACCCGGTCCAGGTTTTCCTTGACGATGCGGTAATGCCGCGTCAGATCCTGTATCTGTTCGACCCGGACCGGAAATTGCCGGGAACCGCGGGGATCGATCAGTACCGTCTTCGAACCCGGCAGATAGCAGGTCACCTGGTCATTGGTGCGGATGACCTCGCGTGCCGGGCCATCCAGAGTCTCCAGACGCTCCAGAACGCCGCCGGCAGGATTGACGAAATGGGCAATGCGCGAAGTTTCTGACTGGCCGCCGTGATTGAACACGAACGTACCGGCATAGTTGGTATTGCGGCTGGCAGCAGCCATTTTCTCCAGCACCGCAAGCACCTCGCGGTCGCTTTCGGCGGCTGCTGCAAATACCGGCCACAAACCGCAAAGCAATACCCAGCAAACTCTCATCGTGTCTTACCGGCCTGCGGAAGGGTTCGCTGTCGATATCGTGCGGATGTAGGGAACCACACCCTGCAGGGCGCTGCTGGGCGACACGCCCTGGTGCGCAAGCAGGTATTCGTTCATCTGGCCGTCGTTCGGGGCGCTGACCAGCGGGGCTTCCGCCACCTGCGGCGCGGCCTGCCCGGCACGCGCCAGTTCTGCAGGCGGCTGCACCACGCTGCCCGTGGAAAACGCCATCCAGCCGACAACCGCGATGGCCGAGACCGAGGCCGCGGCTGAAAGCGCATAGGTCAGCACCCTGCCGGATCTGGCGGATCGGCGCGGTGCCAGCACGGTGGGTTCCCGCTGCAGCGCAACAGTCACCCGATCCGTCACATCCAGCATAGCGCCCTGCCCCCGCATCATGTCACCGATCAGATGATAGGTCGCCCAGGCATCGCGCGCCTCGTGCGTATCGGCCAGCCGCAACATGACCTGGCGCGCATCCTGGTCCGACAGTTCGTTGTCCATCAATGCCGAAATTTGTTCCATCTCACCATCTCCTGTCCTTGCTGGTGCCCAGCAAGGGTCTCAACTTTTGCGCCACCGCCTCGCGTGCCCGGAAAATACGGGACCGCACCGTGCCGACCGGGCATTGCATGATTTCGGCGATTTCCTCGTAACTCAGACCCTCGACCTCACGAAGCGTAATGGCCGTCCTCAATTCCTCAGGCAATTCCAGAAGGGTTTGGTTCACCGTTTCGCCAACCTGCCTGCTCATCAACTGGTTTTCCGGGGTATTCAGGTCCCGAAGCTGCTCGCCCGCCTCCGTCGATTCCGCCTCTTCCGCATCCAGTTCGGTGCTGGTCGGCGCGCGCCGCCCCATGGCCACCAGGTAATTCTTCGCAGTATTGATGCCGATCCGGTAAAGCCAGGTATAAAACGCGCTTTCACCGCGAAATCCAGGCAATGCCCGGTAGGCCTTGATGAACGCCTCCTGGGTCACGTCCTCGACCTCGCTAGGGTCACGGATAAAGCGCGACAACAGCCGCCCCAGCTTGCGCTGGTACTTGCTGACCAGCAAGTCGAAGGCCCGCTTGTCGCCACGCTGCACCCGCTCCACCAGCTGCTGATCGACTTCGCGATCACTCATTGTTATCCGGTCCCTGACACTGCTGCTGTTCCACTAACCGGCAAGCCATGTGCTTTGGCCGGGGCAGCAGTATAACTGCAGCGGAAACCGGATGAAATGTGGCAGCCTGGCGGCATTCACCGACTGCAGCACTGACAGAAACCACTGGATTAAGTTCCAGTCGGCTGGTTTTTCCATGATGTGGCATCTAGCACCTCGCCCCTTCAAGGGCGCGCCGCCACTCCGACCGTCGATCCATCAGCCGGAACAGTAGCTCCAGCAGCAGCGCCAGAACGGCAGCGGGTATCGCACCGGCCAGCATCAGCATACTATCGTTGACGGCCAGGCCGGCGACGATACGTTCGCCAAAACCCCCTGCCCCGACGAAGGCCGCAATGGTCGCGGTGCCCACATTGATCACGGCAGCGGTCTTGACTCCGGCCAGAACGCCGGGCATCGCCAGCGGCATCTCGATCAGCCTAAGGCATTGCCAGCGGTCCAGACCCAGGGCCTGTCCGGCATCCCGCATGCCCTGGCCCACGCCGGCGATCGCTGCCTCCGTTCCCCGGACGATCGGCAGCAAGGCATAGAGGAACAGGGCAAGAATGGCAGGCAAGGCGCCGATCGTGCCCAAAGCGGCAATCAGGAATGCCAGCAAGGCCAGGCTGGGAATGGTTTGCAGAACTCCGACCAAAGGCATGATCCAGCGTCCGGCCCCGGGCTTGCGTTGCGACCACACCCCCAAGGGTATCCCGATCAAAACACTCAACATTAAGGAGCCGAACACAAGCAGCAGGTGCTGCACCGTCAGCCGCGGCAGGTCAGTGGCCAGCAACCGGTCTGCCAGCCCTTGCCGGCCCCGGAGCTGCGGCTTGCTGCCGTCGTCCAGCCACTGGCCGGCCACGACCTCGAAACTGCGCCCTTCCAGCTCTGCAGCCGCATTGAGGCCACGCATGGTCTCCAGCGCAAGCGCACCCTGCAGTCTCTCGATGGCCGCCCAAGCGGCGGGATGGCGCTGCGGCAGATCGGCACGGTATACCAGCAAGGCCTCATAGGCCGGAAAAAACCGCAGGTCGTCCTCCAGCAGCCGGAGTTTCTGCAACCCGATTTTCGGATCGGTCGTGTAGACGTCGATCAACTCCACCTGCCCCCGGGCCAGTGCCGCATAACCCAACCCGTGCTCAAGGCTGCGGACCTGTACTGTCCGGAGTCCGTAGGCGGTGCTCAGCGCGGGCCATCCATCCCTGCGGTTCAGGAATTCAGGCGACAGGCCGGCACGCAAACCAGCGGCGCGCCCCAGGTCAGCAATGGAACGGAAGCCGCGGCGCGCCGCCTCGGCCTCCGGCATTGCCAGCGCATAGGCATTCTCGAATCCAAGAGGCACGCTGGCGGCCAGTCCATGCCGGGCCAGATGCCGGTTGAGTTCGTGCAGCGGCGGCACCTGCGCCAGACCCAGCAGTTCGAGGGCCACGGTGCCCGTATAGTCCGGATAGACATCGATTGCGCCGCTTTGCAGGGCGGCAAACAGGATGGCGGAGTTGCCGAGTCCCGGCATATGCCTGACTTGAGCGACACCGGCGCGCCTGGCGGTCCCGGCGATGATTTCACCGAGGATATAAGACTCGGTAAATCGCTTGGAGCCGATCCGCAACGGTTCGGCGGCGGGCGCGGCTGATGCAGTCAGCAGCAGCATCGATGTCACAGCCACAGGAAGCAGCCATCGCGTGAAAAACCGCTGGACATCGCATCGTTGCATCGCCCAGAGATGGTAGCATGGCCCCTGCAGGATTCCTTCAGCACGACAGACTTCATACCCCCGGAAATGCCATGACCGCACGCGATTCAACCCTGGATGCCTACTGGATGCCCTTCACCGCCAACCGCGCTTTCAAGCAGGCGCCGCGGATGCTGGTTTCTGCGAAGGACATGCACTACTCGACCGACGACGGCCGGCAGATTCTCGACGGCACGTCAGGACTGTGGTGCGTCAATGCCGGGCACTGCCGTCCGCGCATCGTCGAGGCCGTGCAGAAGCAGGTCGCGGCGATGGACTATGCACCGGCGTTCCAGATGGGCCACCCCGATGCCTTCCGCGTCGCCGAGCGGCTGGCGGCGATGGCACCGGGCGACCTTGACCATGTGTTCTATTGCAATTCAGGATCCGAAGGCGTTGATACCGCACTGAAGATTGCGCTCGCCTACCATCGTGCCCGCGGCGAGGGCCAGCGCAACGTATTGATCGGCCGCGAGCGCGGCTATCACGGCGCCGGGTTCGGCGGCATCTCAGTCGGCGGCATTCCGGCCAACCGCAAGGTTTACGGCAACATGCTGTTCCGCGTGGACCACCTCGCGCATACCCACAACCTCAAGGAAAACGCGTTCAGCCGCGGCCAGCCGGCCTGGGGCGCCCATCTCGCCGACGAACTGGAAACACGGATCGTGCCGCTGCACGACGCCAGCAATATCGCGGCGGTGATTGTCGAACCGCTGGCCGGCTCCACCGGCGTGCTGGTGCCTCCCAGGGGTTACCTCGAACGCCTGCGCCAGATCTGCGACAAATACGGACTGTTGCTGATTTTCGATGAAGTCATCACCGGCTTCGGCCGCACCGGCCCCTGCTTTGCCGCGGAAGCCGTCGGTGTGGTGCCGGACATGATGATCATTGCCAAGGGACTGACCAACGGCACGGTGCCGATGGGCGCGGTGATCGTGCGCCGGGATATTTACGACACCGTGGTCAACAACGCGCCGCCCGGCATGGTCGAACTGTTCCACGGATACACCTACTCGGGCCATCCGCTGGCCACCGCAGCCGCGCTGGCCAGCCTCGACACCTTCGAGGAGGAAGGTTTGTACCAGCGCGGGCAGGAACTTGCGCCGTACTTCGAGCAGGCGGTTCAGGCGCTGCGCGAAATGCCCAATGTCATCGACGTGCGCAATATGGGCATGGTCGCCGGCATTGAACTCGAGCCGCGGCCCGGTGCGCCAACCGCGCGCGCCTTCGAAACTTTCCTCAAGTGTTATGAAAAAGGCGTGCTGATCCGCACCACCGGCGACATCATCGCGCTGTCGCCGCCGCTGATCATCAGCAAAGCGCAGGTCGATCAGCTGGTGGGCACGCTGGCCGATGCCTTGCGCGAAGTCGGGCGGAACGGATAATTATTGTTTAAAAACAATAACTTATAGAATAGCATGGCATAAAAAACGGACAGCGCAGGCTGTCCGTTTTTTGTTGCTGCAGGCTTTATTTGGCCAGGCAGTGGCGCAGCCACGCCGCCGTCAGTTTCTCCTGCGTCGAATTCTGCTTCAGCCGCTGGTCCAGTGCCGGCCAGTCGACATGGTCGAGGTCCTGATCCTGGTTAAAGCAGGAAAACACATAACTCTTCCTGCCGGTCTCCGGATCAACATGCGGCTGCAGGCACTGCGCGCAGATCTCCTTCATCATGCACTGCATCGGCGAGTTGATCGAACCGACCGCGTGGTGGCATGCCTTCAGGTGCGGCTTGAGGATTTCATGCCGCGCCCTCGCCACCGCCGCCATCATCTTGTCCGAGCCGATGGCAATGATGCGGTCGGCATCCTTGAACGGAATGACCTGCGCGCCGAGTGCGCCTGATGCGTAACTGTTCATCGCCTGCACGATATTGCCGACGAAGGTACGGTCCGACGGCCGTGACGGCTTGAAACCCGGCTGCTCGTCACAGCACCAGATCACCACATCGCTGGCAGCTTCAATGTTCTCGACGTGGTAACGGTCCGCCATAGATTTGTAGCCGGCGAAATACAGCACCTTGCTGCCGGCCTTGCGCATCGCCTGACCGATGGAGAACAGCACCGCGTTGCCAAGACCGCCGCCGACCAGCACCACGGTCTCGCCGGAGGCGATTTCGGTCGGCGCCCCCGTCGGCCCCATCAGGATCACCGGTTCGCCGGCCTTGAGTTCCATGCACAGGCTGCTCGAGCCGCCCATTTCGAGCACGATAGTCGACAACAGGCCTTTGTCGCGGTCGACCCAGGCGCCGGTCAGCGCCAGGCCCTCCATCGCCAGCGTGCTGCCCTGCTCCTTCTTCGCGCGCGCCTCGAAATTCTGCAGCCGGTAGAACTGGCCCGGCTGGAACCGCCGCGCCGCCAGCGGCGCCCTGATGACCACTTCGACAATGGTCGGCGTCAGACGCTTGACCTCGTGGACGGTCGCGCGCAGTTCGCCCTGCAGTGCCGCGAGGAAAGCCGCGTCATCCGTGTCCGCGGCAGGCCGGACGTCTGCCAGCACCTTGCTGACCACCGGATAACCCTGCTTGGCGCTGCCCACCGCCTTGACGACATTGCCGAAAAAGGACGGATGCACATCGCCGAAAAAGCTGATGCAGCGCCCGTCGTCGCGCTTCGACAGCAGCACATTGACGGCATTGGGTTTTGATATGGATTTTTCAGCCGCGACCGGCTGGCCGTGTTCATCGACCGCACGGAAGTAACGGCCGTCGAGCACAAAATGACCGGCGTCTTCACGGGCCAGCACCGTATTCGGCTGCGTGCCGGCGGCGATCAATACAGCCTTGGCCGGCATCACGGCTTGCCCTGCGTCCTTCCACTCACCGTCCTCACCTTTGGTCTGAACAGCCACCCTGAGTCCGCTGGCGTGGCCGTACTGATCCGTTTCGATGGCCAGAGGCGTCAGGCATTCGGCAAAGGTGATGCCCTCCTCCAGCGCCTTGTCGATTTCCTCGTGGTTCAGCGTATAGGACGGGCTGTCGACCATGCGCTTGCGGTAGGCAATGGTAGCGCCGCCCCAGGACTGCAGCAGCTGCACGATTCGCGGCTCGCGTCCTTCATTTGCGGCAGCAGCGCGTTCCGCACGGATGGCCTGCGCATGGGCGATGAATTCCTCGGCAATGCCGCACTCCTCCGGCGTCCAGTTGATGCGTGCTCCGGATTCACCCAGTTTCGCGACCAGTGTTTCATGACGCTTGAGGAATTTCTCGACCTGCAGCGGGTAATAGGCCAGCGATTCGGTGGCCGTATCGATTGCCGTCAGCCCCCCGCCGATCACGACGACCGGCAGGCGCAGTTGCATATTGGCGATCGAATCGTCCTTGGCAGCGCCGGTCAGCTGCAGCGCCATCAGGAAATCCGAAGCCGTGCGGACGCCGCGCGCCAGTCCGTTGGGCATGTCGAGCACCGTCGGACGCCCCGCACCGATGGCCAGCGCGATATGGTCAAAGCCCAGCGCAAAGGCATCTTCCGCGGTCACCGTGCCGCCGAAGCGCACGCCACCGAAGAGGGAAAACTGTTCGCGGCGCTCGAGCAGCAGGCGGATGATTTTCAGGAAGTTCTTGTCCCAGCGCACGGTGATGCCGTATTCCGCAACGCCACCGAAGCCCGCCATCGCGCGGGTGTCGAGCGATTCATACAGCACCTTGATGTCGCGGATGGGCTGGAACGGCACCCGCCGCCCCGCGGCATCCACGCCGGACAGCGCCGGCGGCAGCGGCTCGATCTTCAGGCCGTCAATCCCGACCACGGTATGGCCGTCGTTCATCAGGAAATGCGACAGCGAGAATCCCGCGGGCCCCATGCCGGCGACCAGCACGCGCTTGCCGGTCGGCGGCTTGGGACAGGGATTGCGCAGGTTCAGCGGATTCCAGCGCGTCAGCAGGCTGTAGATTTCAAATCCCCAGGGCAGCTCAAGCACATCCTTCAGCGTACGCGTTTCCGCCTGCGGAATGTTCACCGGTTCCTGCTTCTGGTAGATGCAGGACTTCATGCAGTCGTTGCAGATGCGGTGGCCTGTGGCGGCAGCCATCGGGTTGTCGACGGTGATAATCGCCAGCGCACCAATGGCCAGGCCCTCGGTCTTGGCCTTGTGGAATTCCGAGATCTTTTCTTCCAGCGGGCAGCCGGCCAGCGTGATGCCGAACGGCGACTTCTTGAATGACTGCGCACCGCGGCCGCTGGCGCCTTTCTCTTTCAGACCCTTCGAGCAGGAATCCTTGCCCTGCTCATGGCACCAGATGCAGTAGTTGGCTTCGTCCAGGGCACCGGTCAGGTCGGTACCCTGGTCCGTCAACCTGAAACCGGCACGCTGGCGCAGGCGCGAGACATCGAAACGGTGTTCGGTGTAGCCCTTGGCAGTGCCGGACTGTGTGTGCACCAGATTCTGGAAATCCAGCTTGTGCGGCGACTTGAACAGCACGCCATCGCGGTGCCGGGCCTGCCCCGCATCCGTGTGTGCCGCCCATGCCGCGTACTGCAGTGCCAGTTCCAGCGCGGCGGCATGTGCCGCCTCGTCCTGCTGCCATTGCGACACATGGCTCGCAAATGCCAGTTCGGTCAGCGGCCCGCCGAACAGAGCTTCAAGTTGCTTGGCGACCGCCGGTCCGTCGATGGCTGCCGCAGCTTCAGGCTTGTATTTGTGCATGGCCTTGCGCTGCACGAACAGCCGCTTGACGGCATACAGCGGCGCCAGGCTGTGGTGGCGTTCCGACAGCGCCGAGACTTCCGCGCCGATGCCGAAGAGCTGGCCGATGAAATCATCGAGGTGCGGCGCCAGGGCCAGCAGCAGGGCGGATTCCGCCTTGGCAGCCAGCGGCTCGAGCGCGCTGCGGGCGGACAGCAGTTGTCCGTGCAGGGCCGCATCCGTCTTTGCAAGTTCAGCCAGGAACGCCTGGTCAAGACGAAGCAGGCCTTCGCGGCGGTAGAGGTCTTCGAAGGAAAATCCGAATTTCAGGCGCACAGGTTCGGTCACTGGAGTGGCTGCAGAAGGTAAAACCGAAATTATATCAACAGGGGTATCCATGGCTTTTCACAAGTCGTTATATGCACTGTCCCCGGAGCGATAAGCGCCCGGCGCCATGCAATAATGCGCGAACGGAAGGGACGGCCTTCGCCATGACACAGGCTCAAACCAAGATGCTGGTGTGGATCGTGCTGGCCACGCTGGCCGCAACGCTGGCGTATGCGACATTTCGCGGCTATCTGAGCCCCGAACTGCTGCTGGGATTCGCCAACACGTTTTCCTGCTGATCCGCTGCAGGCGCGCTGCGCCGGGCCGGAAGTTCGCGCAGGAACGTGAACGGGTAGAGCCCGCGGCTGTGGCCATCATCGAACCCCAGCCGCAGTACATTCGCGCCATACGGCTCGACGAGATCGAGCATGATTCCCTGGCCCGCTGCCATCAAGCTTCCCGACCTCCGCTCCGCCTGGCACTGGGCGCAGCGGCAGGCTTCGCGCAGCAGACGGTGCGGCAGCACGGAAATCACGCCGTCGGACCAGGTGATTTCCAGCCACCGGCCCTGCGGATGATTGCGTATTTCCACCGGATCGAAGGCGCCGGCCATCACACCACCTGTTCCACGCCGCGCGGCCCCACTTCGATGCCGAATCCGCTGAGCCCGCCCTCCTTCAGTTCGGACCCCATCGCCGCAAGGGACTCCTCGCGGATCAGCGCCTTCAACTGCTGCACCAGTCCGATGAATTCCGGCGTATAGGTCATCTCCGGGGTGCGCGGGCGCGGCAGCGGGACGCGGATTTCGGCCTTGATGCGCCCGGGCCGCGCCGTCATGACATAAATCTTGTCCGAGAGGAAAATCGACTCGTCGATATCATGGGTCACGAACAGCACGGATATGCGGAACTGCTGCCACATGTTGGTGAGGATTTCCTGCATCACCACCCGGGTCTGGGCGTCCAGCGCGCCGAAGGGCTCATCCATCAGCAGCACCTGCGGGCTGGTCGCCAGCGCGCGCACGATGCCCACGCGCTGCTTCATGCCGCCTGAGAGCTGATCCGGATAATGGTTCTCAAATGCCAGCAGGCCGGCCAGCCCGAGCAGGGTGCGCGCCTGGGTTTCCCGCTGCGCCGCCGGCGTGCCTTTCATTTTCAGACCGAACTCGACATTCTTGCGCACCGACAGCCAGGGAAACAGCGAATATTGCTGGAACACCACGCCCCGGTCGGAACCCGGCCCCCGGATCGGTTCGCCGTCCAGCAGGGCGCTGCCCGAAGTCGCGCGGACAAAACCGGCGACGATATTGAGCAGGGTCGACTTGCCGCAGCCGGACGGGCCGATCAGCGACACGAACTCCCCGGGCTTGACATCCATGCTCACCGAACTCACGGCCTCGACGGTGTTGCCTCCGGCGTTGAACACCACGCCGAGATCCCGGATGTCGATGGCCCCTCTCGACTGCTCTGTCATTTTTTCCCCGCACTGGCATAGGTTGACCAGGGCATCAGCAGCCTGCCGATGACCTGGATGGTGCCGCTGCAAGCCAGGCCGAGCACGCCGATGGTGATCATGCCCAGCCCGATCTCCGCGTAACTGACCAGCGAATAGGCTTCCCAGGTGAAATAACCGACGCCGAATTGCCCGGAGATCATTTCCGCCGCGATCAGCGACACCCACGCCACGCCCATGCCCACCGAAAAACCGGTGAAGATGTGCGGCATCGCGCCGGGCAGGATCACGTTGGAAAACAGGCGGAACTCGCTGGCGCCGAGGCTGCGCGCCGCCCGGATCAGCACCGGATCGATCGAGTGCACGCCATGGATGGTGTTGATCAGGATCGGGAAGAACGAGCCGAGGAAGGTGATGAACACGATGCTCACCTCATTCGTCGGCCACAGCATGATCGCCATCGGCACCCAGGCGATCGCCGGAATCGGCCGCAGCACCTCGCAGATCGGAAACAGCAGGTCGCGCATGACACGGTAGCGGCCGATCAGCAGGCCGAGCACCGAACCCAGCACAACCGCGATAGAAAATCCGATCAGGATGCGGCGCACGCTGATGCCGATGTTGAGCAGGAACTTGCCCGACTGGTTGACCTCCACCACCTTCTGCAGCACGTCCGCCGGCGTCGGCACGTTGGTGAAGCGGATGTAGAACTCCAGCCTGTACCGCGTGCCGACATACCAGATGCCGAGCAGGATGCCGATGGACACCAGCCACAGCAGCATGCTGGCGCCGTGGCTGCGCAGCCACATCATGGCCGGCTTGCGCGCAACCGGAGGTCTCTGCGCCAGCGGCGGCCTGATCACCGCCGCCACCGGCACCGGACCACCGTCCGCGCATTTTACGGCTGCGGGATCACCTTCCTTGCGCAATGCCTGCACGCTGCTCATGACCAGGCTCCCGGTTGCCGTTTACTTGCCGATGGTTGCCGCTGCCAGCGCTTCGGCATAGGTCGCCAGCTTGCCGCCGCCCTTGGCGACATGCGCCTCGGCATCCTTCTTCAGCAGGAAAGGCGCGATCTGCGGCTTTTTCGGATCGGCGGCATTGACCGCATAAAACGCCTTGTCCGCGAACAGCTTGATGCCCAGTGACTTGTCGAACACGTAGGCGACGTTTATTTTCTTGCCCTCGCTCTCGTATTTCTTGATGCCGGCCAGGGTGCACAGGGCCGAACTGTAGGGCTCGATGTTGCCGCCGGTCACCCAGATCTCGCCGGCCTCGCGGGGCTGCCTGATCGGCACATTGCACAGCGCATCCCTGCCGCTGATTTCATAGCCGGCGAACGAAGCCTTCTGCTTGTCGTAATCGAGCTTCAGTTCCTTGAAGGCCTGCCTCAGGTAGGTTTCGTTGACCCAGGCCTTGGCATCGAATTCCTTGACCCGCCCCATTTTCTGCAGCACGCCATGGACCACGCCCAGGGTTTCCACCCATTTCGGCTTGATCGTCGGGTCCAGCGTGTGCACGCCGCTGGGTCCGAGGAACACGTAGGCGACTTCCTTCTCGATCTTGGTCCACTCCTCGATCTTTTCCATTGCCAGCTTCGGATTCTTGCGCACCCAGTCGTTGGCTTCCATCAGCGCCTTGATGTAGGCCACGACGATCTCGGGATACTTTTCGCCGAAATCCTTGCGGATGACCACGCCATGGAAGGTCGGTATCTTGGTCTCGGCGCCGTCGAAGATCTTGCGGGCAAAGCCGCGGAACGGCAGCAGCTCGGCGAAGGGGACAAAATCGCCGTGGCCATCGATGCGCTTTTCCTGAAGGTTCGTGGTGCCGACTTCAGGCGACTGGCTCGCCAGGTTCCAGAAATTCTCCGGCCAGCCCCTCGCCTGCATCGCCTGCAGCATCATGCCGTGCGCGGCGGAACCGAATGGCACCGAGACCAGTTTGCCCTTCAGGTCCGCCAGCTCGTAATACGGCGAATCCTTGTGTACCACCACGCCGTTGCCGGCGCCGAACTGGTTGTAGGCAATCAGCGCGATCAGCTGGGTTTCATTCTTCGTGGCCTGCCCCGTCGCACCCGCCACCAGCAATGGGTAGTCCCCCATCATGCCGATGTGGATCTTGTCGGCCATCAGTCCGTTGGTGATGGGGGGGCCCGAGGTCGCGTTCTGCCAGTCGAATTCGTACTTCACGCCGGCATACTTCCCGGTTTTCGGCAGGTGCTTTTCAAGCAGCTTGAGTTCCTTGATGACGATGCCACCGGTGACCGTGTTGGTCGTCGTATTCTGGGTGCCGATGCCGATCTTGATCACGCTCTGGGCATGGCCCAGACCCGCGACCAGGCACAGCGCAGGCAGCATGCTGCGCAGCGCCCGCAACCATCGTTTCGCTCCAACTGCCGTATCCACACTTGTGCTGTTCATGGCGACCCCTTGAAAATTTGTTGAAAAACAATAAGTTGAAAAGATCCGGCCGATCCAGCCAGCCGATTTCTCCCCCAGCACTGCTGTTATGGATTCACTGCACCTGTCAGACTTCCTTCAACTCGGCGAGCTTGGAGTCAACCCCCGCCCACTTTTCTGCCGTGGGCAGCGGTTCCCGCTTGTCGGTAATCACCGGCCACAGCGCCGCATACCGGGCGTTGAGTTCGACGAAATGTTCCTGCCCCTCCGGCACCTCCGAGGCCTCGCAGATCGCGTTGACCGGGCATTCGTCGACGCACAGCGTGCAGTCAATGCACACCGCGGGGTCGATCACCAGGAAATTCGGTCCGATGTGGAAACAGTCGACCGGGCAGACCTCCACACAGTCGGTATAGCGGCAGTTGACGCAGGGTTCGGTGACGATATAGGCCATGGCGTGTTCCTCAGCGCGCCGGATTGGCCGACTGGATCTGCTTCAGCGCGAGCTGCGTCAGCTTGCGCACATCGGGATCCGGGTCCTTCAACGCGCCCTCCAGCGCCGGAATCGCCCGCGGATCGCCGATTTCGCCGAGGGCGATCGCAGCCTCCTTGCGCAGGTTGCTGATCTCGTGCGTCAGCGCCCTGCCCAGCACTTCCAGCGCGCTCGCCGCCTTCAACCGCCCCAGACTGCGCGCCGCGCGCACGCGGACCTGCCAGTAACGGTCCTCCATCACGCCGACCAGATACTCGACCGCTCCGGCCAGCCGCAGCTTGCCCAGCGTTCCGGCGGCCTCTTCGCGCACCTGCCACGATGAATCGCTCAGGGCGTGCGTCAGCGCCGGCAACACCTCGACATCCGTTGCAAAACCCAGCGCCCCGACGGCAATCCTGCGCACTTCCGGATCAGGGTCGTTCATGGCGACCCGGGTCAGCGGTCCCAGCGAGCCGGGATTTTTGAGGTAGCCCAGCACCCCGGTCGCCTCACGCCGCACCTGGGGTGACGGATGATCGAGCGCCGACAGCGCCGGCGCGAGGCTTCCCGGGGCGCGCAGGGGACGCAGCGCGCGCAGCACGGCGGCCCTCACGAAGGCGTCCGGGTCCTCGACATGCTGCAGGAGCAAGGCGCTGTTGGCATCGTCCTTGAGTTCCGACAGGGTTTCGGCCGCAGCGCGCCGCGCATCCTCGGAAGCGTCATGCAGCATCATGAGCAGCGCGGCCACCGCGGCGGGTTCCTCAAAGCCCTCGATCGACTTTGCCGCCTCGGCGCGTACCAGCGCGTCGCCGTCTACCATGGCTGCCAGCAGCATCGGCAGGATGTCGTCCTCGTCGCCGTATGGCAGTTCCATCACGGCAATCCGCCGCACCTCGGCGTCGGGATCGGCCAGCCGCGCGGCCAGTCCGGCGGGCGATGTTTCGGCGGCATTCATCGGTGTCATCGGCAGTCCCCGGTCAGCGCAGCAGGTAGGGAATGTCGACCTGCACCGCCCCCGTAGGGCAGTCCTTTTCGCAGGGCATGCAGTACCAGCATTCGTCGTATTTCATGTAGGCTTTTCCCTTCAGCATGTCGATGGCGAGCACATCCAGCGGGCAGACATCGACGCAGACCGTGCATCCCTTGTGGGCGATGCACTTGTCCTCATCGACATTGACCGGAACGCTGGTTCGCTGCACGGCATAGGTCATGATTTGTCCTTTCAGGCGTGGGCCGCATCCTTGACAATGCGCAACCGCTGGTAAGCGGTCTTCTCGTCATCATCAAGCGGCAGGATGTAGGGTTCGACCGGACGTTTGATGCTTTCCATGCGTCCGTCGGCGGATTTGCGCAGGTGGCAGTGGGTGAACCACTCCTCGTCGTTGCGTTCCGGGAAATCCACCCGGTAGTGGTACAGGCCCCAGCGGCTTTCGGTGCGAAACAGCGAGGCGTGGGCCGCCATGTTGGCGCAGTCGTGGATGTGCTGGACTTCCATCGCGCGCATCAGTTCATGCGGGTTGGCTGCGCTGAGGCGCTTGATGTCCTCGCCGATTTCGGCAAAGCGCTCCAGGCCCAGCTCCATTTTCCTGGTGACCTTCGGCGGCTGCAGGTAATCGTTGACCATGCGCCGCAGCTTGTATTCCAGCTGGTTGGGCGGAATCCCGTCACTGCAGGAAAGCGGCGCCATGATGCGCGCGCGTTCCGCGGCAATCTGCGCCTCGTCAACCTCGCCCAGCGCGTTTTCGGCACAGTACTGCGCCGCGTTTTCACCGGCAAACCAGCCGTAGGTGAAGGCGCCAAGCATGTAGTTGTGGGGCACGCTGGCCATGTCTCCCGCCGCATACAGCCCGGGCACCGTGGTTTCCGCCTTTTCGTTGACCCAGACGCCGGAAGCGCTGTGGCCGCTGCAGAATCCGATTTCCGAGATGTGCATCTCGATCATCTTCCGCCGGTAATTGGTGCCGCGCCCGTCGTGGAAACGGCCGCGGCTGGGCCGCTCGTTGGTATGCAGGATGACTTCGATGTTGGCGATGGTTTCCTCGGCCAGGTGATCCAGCTTGAGAAATACCGGCCCCTTGCCGCCCTCCAGCTCGCGGTAGAACTCCCACATCATCTGCCCGCTCCAGTAGTCGCACTCGATGAAGCGCTCGCCATGGGAATTCGCCGTATAGCCCCCGAACGGTCCAGTGACATAGGCGCATGCCGGTCCGTTGTAATCCTTGATCAGCGGATTGATCTGGAAGCATTCGAGGTTGGCCAGTTCGGCGCCGGCGTGGTAGGCCATCGCGTAGCCGTCGCCGGCATTGGTCGGATTCTCGTAGGTGCCGAACAGGTAACCCGAGGTCGGGAGCCCGATGCGGCCGGCCGCGCCGCAGCACAGGATCACCGTCTTGGCGCGGATCACCACGAACTGGCCGGTGCGGCAGTCAAAGCCCATCAGTCCGGAGGCACGCCCCTGCCTGTCGGTGATCACCCGGGTCGCCACCACACGGTTGACGACATCGACCCGCGTCCGCTTCAGCTGCCGGTAGAGGATCTTTTTCATGTGGTGCCCCTCCGGCATCGGCAGCACGTAGGTGCCGATGTGGTGGACCTTGCGCACCGCATAGTCGCCTGTCTCGTCCTTCTCGAACTTGACGCCCCAGCGGTCCAGCTCGTCGATGGTGCGGGCACTGTTCTGCGCGTAGGCATACACCGTTTTCTGGTTGACGATGCCGTCGTTGGCGACGGTGATTTCCTTGGTGTACTGCTCCGGGGTGGCATGCCCCGGCAGCACCGCGTTGTTGAGCCCGTCCATGCCCATCGAGATGGCGCCGCTGCGCTTGACATTGGCTTTTTCAAGCAGCATCACGCGCAGCTTCGGGGTTTTTTCCTTGGCCTTGACCGCCGCCATCGGGCCGGCCGTGCCGCCGCCGACGACCAGCACGTCGGTTTCCATCGTGATCGTTTCGGAAGTGTTCAAGTCGCTCTCCGGTTCTCGGCAATCAGCCGCAACAGGCTCCATGCCTGCCGGACCTGTGTTGCCGTCCTGACGTGGCAAGAGCAACCGGCGTGCCACGATACAAGCGCTGTAGCCTTCGGGAACCCTCGCCCGGGCATGTCCCGGGATGCATGCCTTCACTTGTATTAACCGGGCTGCGCCGTGCAGGTGCGGCACTCCCCGTTTGCGCACCGCCATGACGCAGGCACGGCTGCGCCGCGCCTGCGTTCAGTAGGGATGGCGGCGCAGTTCGACCTTGTACTGGTAGGAATCGCCCCGGCAGTAGAGATGCTCGTAGTCGACCGGGCGTTCGAGCGCGCTGCTGGTCAGGCGGGCCAGATGCAATACCGGCTCGCCCGGGCGAATCGCCAGGTCGCCCGCGAATTCAGCAGGGCAGGATTGCGCTTCGATCCACAGGCGGGACCGGCCCAGCGCGATGCCGCGTGACTCGAGCAGCGGAAAAATGTCCTGCGTCAGGTCTTCGCCGCGCAGCCGCTCCCCGACATCCAGCGGAAAATAGCTCAGGTCCACGGATACCGGCCTTGCGTTGAGACAGCGCACGCGCTTGACCTCGAGAACCCGGTCGCCCCGCTTGAGATGCAGTGCCGCAGCGGTGTCGCGGGACGCATCGACCTCGCGGGTGGAACAAACCTGCGAAGTGGCGACAAAAGGCTTGCCCTGCATGGCTTCGTGAAAACCCAGCAAGGCGCTGAGATTGTAGGTCGCGCGCGGGGCGCTGACGAAGCTGCCCTTGCCCTGCCGGCTGTAGATCAGACCTTCTGCACCGAGATCCTTCAGGGCCTGGCGCACGGTCACCCGGCTGACGCCGAAGGTCCGCATCAGACAGGCTTCGCTGGGCAACTGCTGGTGCGGCGCGAAATCCCCGGTCAGGATGCGTTCGCGCAGGCTGTTGAACACCTGTTCATGCAGCGTCAACCGTCGTGTGTCGGCAATCGACGGCCCGATGCTGGCGGTATCCGGATCACATCCGGACTGGATCGTGGCGTGGCGCATGGCTGGCGGTCATCACACGCATGAGCCGTGCCAGCAGCCGATTATTTTTTATTTAATAAAATCAATTACTTAATGAGTATCCAGGCATGACGAGTGCCCAGCAGCGCACCTCTACGGTGCATGACAGGGATAGCTGCTCCAACAGGTCGGGCAGCGCCTGCAGGTTGCTGCGTGGAACCGGCGTCTAGCGGTCGAGGGTTCGGGCGGCGGCGCTGATCGCGTTGGCGATGACCATCGCCACCGTCATCGGGCCAACGCCGCCGGGCACGGGGGTAATCCAGCCCGCGCGCTCGCGCACGGCCTCGAAATCCACGTCCCCGCAAAGCTTGCCGTCGGGCAGGCGATTGATGCCGATATCGATGACCGCGGCGCCGGGCTTGACCATGTCCGCGGTGATCATCCGCGGCTTGCCGATCGCACTGACCAGGATGTCGGCCTCGCGGGTCAGTGCGGCCAGGTCCGGCGTCCTGGAATGGCAGACCGTGACCGTGGCATTGCGCTCGAGCAGCATCAGCGCCGCAGGCTTGCCGACGATGCTGCTGCGCCCGAGCACCACCGCATGGCGTCCGGCAATGGGCACGCCGGCGCGTTCCAGCAGAATCATGCTGCCCGAGGGCGTGCAGGGGGTGAGCGCCGGATGTCCATCCAGCAGTGCGCCCAGGTTGCGCCAGTTGAATCCGTCGACATCCTTCTCCACCGCAATGCGCTGGAGCACCGCAACCGGGTTGATATGCGATGGCAGCGGCAACTGCACGAGGATGCCGTGCACGCGGGCGTCGCCATTGAGTTCATCCACCTGCCGCAGCAGTTCGGCTTCCGTCGTGTCCGCCGGCAGCCTGCTGTCGAAGGTCTGCACGCCTGCTTCACGGCACGCGCGTTCCTTGCTGCGCACATAGACCGCGGATGCCGGATCATCCCCGACCAGCAGCACGGCCAGCCCCGGTGTGCAGCCGCGGGAGGTCAGCCTGCCCGCAATGATTTTCTGTTCCGCCAGCACCTGCCGTGCGATTGCGGCCCCGTCGATGATGATTCCGCTCATTGCCGTTCCGTCATTGCGCCGCGGCTGCAGGCGGCACCGGCCTTCCCGCGGCCGATTCGTTTTCGATGACCTGGAAAAATACTTCGTCCTTGCGGATCATCCCGAGTTCGCTGCGCGCGCGTTCCTCGACCGCCTCCATCCCCTGCTTGAGATCGCGCACCTCCGCATCCAGGGTGGCATTGCGCACCTGCAGCCTGGCATTGGCTTCGCGCTGCACTTCGATCTGGCGCTCCATTTCCCATACGCGCAGGATACCGCCCTTGCCAAGCCACAGCGGGTACTGGATCAGCACAAGCAGCGCCGCGAGGGTCAGGACAAGCAGCCGCATCGTCAGCGCCTGCAGCCGCTCATCCGGAAAACCTCAGCGCAGCTGGTAAAAGGCGCCACGTCCGGGATAGTCCGCAGTATCGCCGAGGTCTTCCTCGATACGCAGCAGCTGGTTGTACTTCGCCAGGCGGTCCGTGCGCGACAGCGAGCCGGTCTTGATCTGCATTGCGTTCGTGGCCACCGCAATGTCGGCAATGGTGGTGTCCTCGGTTTCGCCGGAGCGGTGTGAAATCACCGCGGTGTAGCGCGCGCGCTTGGCCATTTCGATGGCGGCCAGGGTTTCGGTCAGCGTGCCGATCTGGTTGACCTTGATCAGGATCGAGTTGGCGATGCCCTGCTCGATGCCGCGCTTCAGATACTGCGTGTTGGTGACGAACAGGTCGTCCCCGACCAGTTGCACACGGCCGCCCAGCCTGTCGGTCAGCACTTTCCAGCCGTCCCAGTCGCTCTCGGCCATGCCGTCCTCGATGCTGATGATCGGGTACTTGTCCACCCAGGCGGCAAGGTAATCGGCAAATTCGGGCGCCTTCAGGGACAGCCCCTCGGAGCGCAGCGTGTATTCGCCATCCTCGTAAAATTCGGAGCTTGCGCAGTCCAGCGCCAGCGCCACATCCTCGCCGGGGCGGTAACCGGCGGCCTCGATCGCTTCCAGGATGACCTGGATCGCCGCCTCGTGTTTCGGCAGGCGCGGCGCAAAACCGCCCTCGTCGCCCACGGCGGTCGCCAGGCCGCGGCCGGCCAGCAGTTTGCGCAGCGTATGGAACACCTCGGCGCCGCAGCGCAGCGCCTCGCGGAAGCTTTCGGCGCCGACAGGTACGATCATGAACTCCTGCATGTCGAGCCCGTTGTCGGCGTGCGCCCCGCCATTGATGACATTCATCATCGGCACCGGCAGCGCCATCGCACCGGCGCCACCGAGGTAACGGTGCAGCGGCAGGCCGGATTCCTCGGCTGCCGCCCGGGCAACGGCCATCGACACCGCAAGCATCGCGTTGGCGCCCAGCCGCGACTTGTTCTCGGTGCCGTCCAGGTCGAGCAGCGTGCGGTCGACAAATGTCTGCTCGGTGGCGTCGACGCCGATCACCGCTTCGCAGATCTCGGTATTGACATGTTCGACGGCCTGCATGACGCCCTTGCCGCCGTAACGCGACTTGTCGCCGTCGCGAAGCTCGATGGCCTCGCGGCTGCCGGTGGAAGCGCCCGAAGGAACTGCGGCGCGGCCGAGGACTCCCGATTCCAGCAGCACATCGGCCTCGACGGTCGGGTTGCCCCGGGAGTCCAGTATTTCCCTGCCGATTACATCAACGATAGCGCTCATTGCCTGTTCCTGGTTGTGTCTGCAACAGTATCGGACCGGTCAGAGCCGGCTTTCCGCGAAACCTTCATTCTTGACCAGTGCATCCAGCGCAGCCAGCGTCTTCAGCAGCCCTTTCATGTGCCTGAGAGGCCATGCATTGGGGCCGTCCGACAGCGCCTTTTCCGGCTGGGGATGCGTCTCCATGAACAGTCCGGCGACGCCGCTGGCCACCGCCGCGCGGGCGAGCACGGGCACGAACTCGCGCTGGCCGCCGCTGCTTGTACCCTGCCCGCCGGGCAACTGCACCGAGTGGGTGGCATCGAACACCACGGGGCATCCGGTATTGCGCATGATCATCAGCGAACGCATGTCGGAAACAAGGTTGTTGTAGCCGAAGGAGACGCCGCGCTCGCAGACCATGATGTTGTCCTGGCCGCTGGCAGCACGCGCCTTGTCGACCACATTCACCATGTCGCCCGGGGCGAGAAACTGGCCTTTCTTGATGTTGACCGGCTTGCCGGCCGAAGCAACGGCCATGATGAAATCGGTCTGCCGGCACAGGAATGCCGGTGTCTGCAGCACGTCAACCGTTGCCGCGACCTGCGCGATTTCGTCGATGGCGTGCACGTCGGTCAACACCGGCACGCCGACTGTCTTGCGCACGTCGGCAAGAATTTCCAGGCCCTTGTCCATGCCCAGGCCGCGGAAGGATTTCGACGAACTGCGGTTGGCCTTGTCGTAGGACGACTTGAAAATGAACGGGATGCCGATCTCGGCGCAGATCGCCTTGAGCTCCCCGGCGGTATCGACCGCAAGCTGGCGCGACTCGACCACGCAGGGTCCTGCGATCAGGAACAGGGGACGGTCCAGACCGGCTTCGAATCCGCACAGCTTCATGGCAAACGGGCCCTCATGGCCGGATCAGCGCGCCGCAGCCGCAGCGGCCTGGCGCGTGCCGGCATCGGCGGGCTGCTGGCCGTGCGCGCGCTTCAGTGCGGCCTGCACGAAAGACTTGAACAGGGGATGACCGCCGCGCGGCGTCGAGGTGAATTCGGGATGGAACTGGACCCCGACGAACCACGGGTGGCCGGGTATCTCGACCATCTCGCAAAGGTCTCCGCTCAGCGACCGGCCGCTGACGCTGAGGCCGGCTTCCTGCAGGCGCTGCAGGTAATGGTTATTGACTTCATAGCGGTGGCGATGGCGCTCGACGATGCGGTCAGCGCCGTAGATGCTGCGCGCCAGCGACCCCGCCTTCAGTTCACATTCCTGCCCGCCGAGCCGCATGGTGCCGCCGAGGTCCGAGGACGCATCCCGCCGTTCGACACGGCCGTCGCGGTCCTGCCATTCCGTGATCAGCGCAACCACCGGGTGCGGCGTTTCGGGGTCGAACTCGGTGCTGTGGGCACCCGCGAGTCCGGCAATGTCGCGCGCGTATTCGATGACGGCCAGTTGCATGCCCAGGCAGATGCCGAGGTACGGCACGCCCTTTTCGCGGGCATGACGGATTGCCTGGATCTTGCCTTCAACCCCGCGCTTGCCGAAACCGCCGGGTACCAGGATCGCGTCCATGTCATCGAGGCATCCGGTGCCGTTCTTCTCGATGCTCTCCGAATCCACGTAATTGATGTGGATTCTGGCGCCGGTATGCGCTCCGGCATGGATCAGGGCCTCCGACAGCGATTTGTAGGATTCGGTCAGGTCGACGTATTTGCCGACCAGCGCGATCCTGACTTCATGGCTGGGATTCTCGAGGGCCGACACCACGCGCGCCCAGCTCGACAGGTCGGCGGGCGGCGGCTTGATGTTGAGCCTGGCGCAGACAATGTCGTCGAGCCCCTGCTCGTGCAGCATCGACGGGATCTTGTAGATGCTGTCGACGTCGACCGCGGAAATCACCGCGTCGACGCTGACATTGGTGAACAGCGCGATTTTCCGGCGTTCGCCCTCGGGCAGGGGACGGTCGGCGCGGCACAGCAGGACGTCCGGCTGGATGCCGATCTCGCGGAGCTCCTTGACCGAATGCTGCGTGGGCTTGGTCTTGATCTCGCCGGCGGATGCGATGTACGGCACCAGCGTGAGGTGGATGAAGCAGGCATTGTCCCGCCCCTCCTCGATGCCCATCTGGCGGATGGCCTCGAGGAACGGCAGCGATTCGATGTCACCGACCGTGCCGCCGACTTCGATCAGGGCGATTTCGGCATCGGCCGCGCCGCGCTTGATGAACAGCTTGATCTCGTCGGTGATGTGCGGGATGACCTGGACGGTGCCGCCGAGATAGTCGCCCCGGCGCTCCTTCTTGATCACGCTCTCGTAAATCTGGCCGGTGGTGAAGTTGTTGCGCTTGCCCATGCGGGCATCAATGAAGCGCTCGTAATGGCCGAGATCGAGGTCGGTTTCGGCGCCGTCTTCGGTGACGAACACTTCGCCGTGCTGGAAGGGGCTCATCGTGCCCGGATCCACGTTGATGTAGGGATCGAGCTTGAGCATCGAAACTTTGATGCCGCGGGATTCGAGGATTGCGGCGAGAGAGGCGGCAGCGATACCTTTGCCCAGGGAGGAAACTACACCACCAGTGACAAAGATATATTTAGTCATCTCACGTAAGCCATCGTTTTCTCATTTTATCGCAATTCCCGCCACCGGCCAATCAAACCCGCCCTCAGGCCGGCTTGCCGCCGCGGGCCAGGTACAGCCAGGTCTCGACCACCGTATCCGGGTTCAGCGACAGGCTCTCGATGCCCTCCTTGACCAGCCATTCCGCCAGGTCCGGATGATCGGAAGGCCCCTGCCCGCAGATGCCGACATACTTGTTGGCCCGGCGACAGGCGGCGATCGCCAGGTGGAGCATATGCTTGACCGCCGGATCCCGTTCATCGAAGGCGTCGGCGATGATGCCGGAATCACGGTCCAGCGCCAGCGTCATCTGCGTCATGTCGTTGGAACCGATCGAAAATCCGTCGAAATGCTCGAGGAACTGGTCGGCGAGGATGGCGTTCGAGGGGATTTCGCACATCATGATGATGCGCAGGCCGTTCCTGCCCCGCTCGAGGCCGTTCTCGGCGAGCAGCCTGAGCACCTGCTTCCCCTCGTTCACGGTGCGGATGAAGGGCACCATGATCTCGACATTGGTCAGCCCCATCTCGTCGCGGACCTTTTTCATCGCGCGGCATTCGAGTTCGAAGCAGTCGCGGAACGAGGAGGCGATGTAGCGCGACGCGCCGCGGAAACCGAGCATCGGGTTTTCCTCGTGGGGCTCATACCGTGAGCCGCCGGTGAGGCTGGAGTATTCGTTGGACTTGAAGTCGGAGAGCCGGACGATGACCGGCTTGGGCCAGAACGCGGCGCCCAGCGTGGCCACACCTTCGGCCAGCTTGTCGACATAGAAGCTGACGGGGTCGGCATAACCGGCGCTGTGCTCCTCCACCGCCAGCTTGAGATCGGCACTGAGGTCCGGATAAGCCAGCACCGCCTTGGGATGCACGCCGATCATGCGGGCAATGATGAACTCGAGCCGTGCGAGACCCACCCCTTCGTTGGGCAGGCGCTGGAATTCGAAGGCCAGCTCCGGATTGCCCACGTTCATGGTGATCTTGACCGGGGATTTCGGCATGCTGGACAGCGACAGGTCGATGACCTCGGTCTCCAGCTGGCCGCGGTAGACAAAACCGGTGTCGCCTTCGGCGCAGGAGACGGTCACCGCCTTGCCGTCCTTCAGCAGATCGGTCGCGTCGCCGCAGCCTACGACGGCGGGAATGCCGAGTTCCCGGGCAATGATGGCGGCATGGCAGGTGCGGCCGCCGCGGTTGGTGACGATCGCGGAGGCCCGCTTCATCACCGGCTCCCAGTCGGGATCGGTCATGTCGGTCACCAGAACATCCCCTTCCCTGACACTGTCCATCTCGGCGGCATTCTTGATCAGGCGCACCGGCCCGCTGCCGATGCGCTGGCCGATCGCGCGGCCGGTGGTCAGCACCTCAGAGCGCTCCTTCAGCCGGTAGCGCCGCAGGGTGTCCACCTTTTCACTGGCCTTCACCGTCTCGGGGCGGGCCTGCAGGATGTAAATCTTGCCGTCAACGCCGTCCTTGCCCCATTCGATGTCCATCGGGCGCTGGTAGTGCGATTCGATGATCATTGCGTAGCGCGCGAGCTCGTTGACCTCGGCATCAGTGATCGAGAACCTGCGACGCTCCGCTTCCGGCACCTCGATGGTCTCCACCGACTTTCCGGCCTGGCGGTTCTCGGTAAAGATCATCCGCAGCGCCTTGGAACCCAGGCCCCTGCGCAGGATGGCGCTCCTGCCCTCCTTCAGGCCCCGTTTGTAGACATAAAACTCGTCGGGATTGACCTGGCCCTGCACCACGGTCTCGCCCAGCCCGTAGGCCGAGGTGATGAACACCACCTGGTCAAAGCCTGATTCGGTGTCGAGCGTGAACATGACGCCGCTGGAGCCCTTGTCGCTGCGGACCATGCGCTGAACGGCGGCCGACAGCGCCACCTCGTCATGCGTGAAACCCTTGTGCACACGGTAGGAAATGGCGCGGTCGTTGTACAGCGATGCAAACACATGCTTGATGGCCTCGAGCAGATTGTCCAGGCCATGCACGTTGAGGTAGGTCTCCTGCTGGCCGGCGAAGGACGCGTCGGGAAGGTCTTCCGCTGTGGCTGAGGAGCGCACGGCAAAGGAGACATCCGGCCCCGAAGCCCGGATCAGGGCAGCGTAGGCATTCTCGATGGCTTTGCGGAAATCGGCGTTGAAGGGCTGTGCGATGATCCAGCCGCGGATTTCGCGGCCGGCAGATGCCAGCGCATTGACGTCGTCGGCATCGAGCGTGGTTAGCCGTTTCGAGATCCTGCCGGCAAGGCCCTCGTGCGCCAGAAACAGGCGGTAGGCATCGGAAGTCGTGGCAAATCCGCCGGGCACCCGCACGCCGGCGCCGGACAACTGGCTGATCATCTCGCCGAGCGAGGCATTTTTTCCGCCGACCCGCCCCACATCGCTCATGCGCAGCGCGCCGAGGTCAACAACCAGTTCTTTCCCGCTCATCCCGGTATCCTTGCTGGTAAGCTGCATCAAAAGCGGATATTTTACCGAATCCCTGCACCGGTTCCGAGCATGAACTCCAGACGAACTGCATTTTTTGTATCAGACCGCACCGGCATCACCGCCGAAATGCTCGGGCACAGCCTGCTGACCCAGTTCGAAGGCGTCCGCCTGAAGGAAATCACGGTTCCGTTCATCGATTCGGTCGAAAAGGCCAAACAGTTTGTCCGCCAGATCAATGCCGCCGCCGAAAGCGACGGCATTCGACCGGTTGTGATCAGCACCCTGGTCAACACCGAAATTGCCGGGATTGTGGCCACCGCCAACGCTTTATTCCTTGATTCCTTTGAGATTTTCATCGAGCCCCTGGAACGGGAACTGGGTGTCAAGGCCTCACATGCGGTCGGTCGCTCCCACAGCACCGAAGATTTCGTGAACTACCACCACCGGATTGAGGCCGTGAATTACGCGCTGTCCCATGACGACGGCGTGTCCAAGCGCGAACTTACGGAAGCCGACATCATCCTGGTCGGCGTTTCACGTTGCGGCAAGACGCCCACCTGCCTGTATCTGGCCATGCAGTTCGGCATCCGTGCGGCAAACTATCCGCTGATCCCCGAGGATTTCAGCACCATGCAGCTGCCCGCACAGATCAAAACCCTGCGCAGCAAGCTCTACGGCCTGACCATCACCCCCGCACGCCTTCAGCGCATCCGCAACGAGCGCAGGCCCGGCAGCAAATATGCGACGCTGGCGAACTGCGAATTCGAAATCCGCGAGGCCGAAGCCCTGATGCGCCAGGAAGGTATTCCCTTCCTCGATGCCACCAGCAAGTCGGTCGAGGAACTGGCAACGACCATTCTCCAGGAAGCCAGACTGGAACGGCGCATCTACTGAAGCCGCAGCTGGCGCACCCGTTCGAACAGGCATACTGCAGCGGCAGCGCCGACATTCAGGGATTCCGCCCGCCCCGGCATCGGAATATGGATGGTCTGGTGGGCACGCGCGGCCAGCGCAGCCGACAGACCGGCGCCTTCATTGCCGAACAGCAGCGCCACATCGCCGGCCAGATCGGCCTCGAACACCGGCGTACCCGAGGTGACGCTGGTGGCGATGATGCGCCCGGCATATCCGTCGGCCAGAGCCAGCAGATCCGCACCTTCGATGATGCGCAATGCGAAATGCGCCCCCATGCCGGCGCGCAGCACCCGCGGCGACCAGGCATGAACCGAGTGCCGCGACAGGCATACGGTGCGGATGCCGGCCGCCGCGGCGGAGCGCAGGATGGATCCGACATTTCCCGGATCCTGGATGTCTTCAAGCCACACGCCCGGCCCCTCCAGGGTTTCGGGTTGCTTCGACCGCGGTGTCGCCACCACGGCAATGATGCCGGTCGGTGTCGCCACCGAGGACAGTTGCCGGAACAAGGCATCGGAATACACCACGGCATCCACATCGGGCATGCGCGCCAGAAGCCGCGTCACCTCGCTGTTCTCCAGGCCATCGCGGCTCAATGCGATTTCCCTGGGCGAACCGGAATGTTCCGCATAGGCGGCGACGAGATGGACGCCATCAAGCAATGACAGTCCTGAAGTGCGGCGCTCCCGGGCCGACTGCGCGAGCTTGAGCAAGGCACGGAAACGCGGGTTGTCGGCGGAAGTGATGGATTTCATGGTGCGCAGGTGCGAAATCCGGCAAACACGTCATTGCGGCCCGGCGTATAAAAATTGCGCCAGGTGTTGCGGATCAGGCCTGCCCGGGTCGCGTGGCAGCCGCCGCGCAGGACCTTGTGGCTGCCGAACCAGGGTTCGGAATACTCCGCATAGGGATCGCGCATGAAACCGGGATACGGCTGGAACCAGTCCGCGGTCCACTCCCAGACATTGCCGACCATCTGGCGCAGTCCCCAGGCGCTGTCTCCCGCAGCGCAGGCGTTCACCGGCAGGCAACGACCGGCTGCGCCGAACAGGTTCGCTGCTGCAGGACCGCTCCAGTGGTCGCCCCAGGGATAGCGGCGCTTCGTGCCTGCCTCCCCCGGAACGGTCGCCGCCGCGAACTCCCACTCCGCTTCGGTGGGCAGTCGTCGTCCTGCCCAGCGGCACCAGGCTTCCGCTTCGTACCAGCTGACGTGGATCACCGGTTCATGTTCCTGCAGGGCTTCGCTGCGGTCAAAATGCCGGGTCTGCCAACCCGTGCCGGATTTGCTCCAGTAGCGCGGCGCCTCGATCCCTGCGCGTTCTCGCCAGCGCCACCCCTCGGCACTCCAACAGTCCCGCCTGCGATATCCCCCCGCCTCGACAAATTCGGCAAATTCGGCATTGCTGACCGGCGCACGCGCCATGCGGAAGGGCCGCACATCGACAGCATGGCCCCATTTTTCATTGTCGAACACAAAGCGGCCATCCTCGTTCTCATCCTCGTCCGCGCCAAGCAGGAAACGGCCGCCGGCAATCTCCGCATCGCCACCCCAGGCAGCGCCTGCGGCGGCACCGGCAACGCCCTGCGGCGCGGAATACCCCAGCGTTTGCCGCGTATAGGTGAAGGCCTCGCAATGCATGTCCTCGTGAAACGCGCTGAGCCGGGCAAAATAGTGCCGCGTATCGTCCAGTCGCAGCCGCTGCATCACCGCATCGCGCACCTCGGCCAGATAGCGCAGCGTGCGATCGACGCCGGGCAGCGGCAGTTGCCAGCGCTGCCGGTGCGGCACACGCGCCGAGTCATACAGGTCGTCCGCCCCGGCCAGCCGGCTGGAGCCTTGGCGCAGGCACCAGTGTTCCTCGAACCAGCCCAGATGCCCGACTTCCCACAACGGCGGATTGACAATGTCGAGTTGCGGGCCCAGCCATTGCGCAGGCGCAAGATCCTGCACCAGCATCAGCGTGCGTGCCCGCGCGGCATCGAGCATGCCGGCCGGCGATTCTGCGTCACGGGATGCAGGGACAACCATCGGTCACAGGGCCTTGTCGTTGTTTGTTATAGTCGGCCGCAGTGTAGCCGGATACGCAAGCCATGAAAATCGCGCTGATCACACCCGCCGCCGCGACTTCGCGTTACGGCAACCGCAATACCGCTGTGCGCTGGGCAGAACTGCTGCGGGAACTGGGGCACCAGGTCAGCGTGCAGGAACGGTGGAACGGGCGCAGCGCGGACCTGATGATCGCCTTGCATGCGCGGCGCAGCCATGACTCGATCATCCGGTATGCCGAACGCCACCCCGACCGTCCGCTGGTGCTGGCCCTGACGGGCACCGATCTGTATCGCGACATCCATGACAATGCCAACGCCCAGGAATCGCTGGAACTGGCGACGCGCATCATCGTGCTGCAGGACATGGCGCCGCTTGAACTGCCGCCGCGCCTGCGCCGCAAGACCCGGGTGATCTACCAGTCCTGCGAACCGATCGCCAGGCGGCCGGTCGACCGCAACAGCTTCGAAGTCATCCTCAGCGGCCATCTGCGCAGCGAAAAGGACCCGTTCTGCGGTGCCGCCGCGCTCGCCCACCTGCCTGCAGCAAGCCGCATCCGCATCACCCACATCGGCGGCGCCCGCGATCCGGCGATGGCCGCCGAGGCCCGGCGCTGGATGACGCTGCAACCGCGTTATCAGTGGCTTGGCGAACTGAAAGGCCACGAAGCGCTGGCAACACTGGCGCGGGGCCGGTTGATGCTGATCAGTTCGCGCATGGAAGGCGGCGCCAACGTGGTCAGTGAGGCACTGGTCGCGCGGATTCCGGTGGTGGCATCGCGCATACCCGGCAATATCGGCATGCTCGGCCGCGGTTATCGCGGCTATTACCCCTTGGGCAATGCCCGCGCGCTGGCGCGGTTGCTGCGCCGGATTGAAACGGACTCCGGATTGCTGGATTTGCTCCGGAGGCAATGCGCACATCGCCGCAAGCTGATCAGCCGCAGCCGCGAGCGTTCGGGGTTGCGGGCCCTGATTGCCGAACTGATCCGGAAAAATAGATAAGCATTTGTTTTTATTTGGTATTTAATACATTGCGAACCGGAGCGAAGCTGCGCCGGTG
>VFQT010000187.1_pt1 | contig 100373 bp, 78 predicted proteins | sample 3512381 | NCBI WGS metagenome assembly VFQT01 (sample SAMN10412376, study PRJNA504923) | tailings metagenome | isolation source: Relicate 2 Philex TSF3 active mining site | place: Philippines: Tuba, Benguet | collected 2017-08-29
CAGCATGATTAAAATTGCAGTTATTGATGCCCAAAGCCAAGACAAATGATTTCTAGACTCAACGGCCGTCTCATCGAGAAAAACCCTACTGACCTCCTCATTGAGTGCGGAGGGGTTGGCTATGAAGTCAAGATATCACTCAATACCTTCTCGGCTTTACCCACCGACGAAGCCATTATTTTACATACCAAACTGATTGTTCGGGAAGACGCCCATATTTTATACGGTTTTGCTTCCAAAGAGGAACGCGAAATGTTTGGTCACCTCATCAGTGTATCAGGCATTGGGCCAAACACCGCACTGATCATGCTTTCTTCCATGACGCCAGAAGAAATTGCCCAAGCCATCTTGTCAGAAGACGTCGTAAGCATCCAAAAAATAAAAGGAATTGGCACCAAAACAGCACAGCGCGTCATCATCGATCTCAAAGGCAAGGTATCAAAAATGGAGCTCGGAACCGAGAATATTTTCTCTTCGAACAATAGAAATCGATTTGATGCGTTAATTGCATTAGTTTCGCTTGGTTTTGACAAAAAATCAGCCGAAAAAGTATTGGACAAAATAGATACCGGAAACCAAACCGTCGAACAACTGATCAAAGAAGCGCTAAGACTACTATAACCGTGCAACACAACTACTGGAAGAAATATTTCTCTTTTGGCCTTATGCTTTTAATGGTGTTATTCTCCATTGAAGAAGCATTTGGTCAAGAACCTACCTTGCCTTTTCCGATCACCAATCCACTCAATCCGTTTCAAAATCTCCCACAAAGTTTTGACCTCGGCGACCCAACCAACCTTAACCAAACCATCGTCTACGACCCCAAAACAGGTAGTTTCGTCTTCCGAGACATCATGGGCAAAGACACCTATTTTAGGCCGCCACAAGCCATGACACTCGAAGAATACCTTCTCTACGAAGAAAAAAAGAGTTTCACATTAGACTGGAAAGAAATAGTAGCCGAAGAAAGCGCTGAGAACCGCACTTTTGAACTACCTATTAAAATTGGCTCCAAAGCTTTTGAGAGCTTTTTTGGCTCTGATCAAATCACCATTACGCCTGGTGGAAATCTCGAAATCTCTCTAGGAGCAAATCATTCCAGAGTAGACAACCCTATTTTACCAATGCGCCAGCGCAATATTACGCGCTTTGATTTCAATCAAAACATCAACATGGACATTACCGGTCAAATCGGGACCAACATGAAGGTGAACATGAAATACAACACCCGCGCCAACTTTGACTTTGAAAATATATCCAAATTAGAACGCACGGGAAAAGAAGACGACATCCTACAAAAAATTGCCCTTGGCCAGGTGAGCTTAGAACTACCCACAACCCTTATACCAAGTTCCCAGACCCTTTTTGGATTCAAAACCCAACTCAAATTTGGACGATCCACCGTTGACTTTATTTTAGCCCAATCCAAAGGCAAACGCACTGAAATCAACGTCACTGGCAAGGCACAAGTTCAGAAATTTGAAATTACCGCCGACAACTACGAAGCCAACCGACATTACTTCCTGAATTTATACCACCAACAGCACTATGACACCGCAATGGCTACGTTGCCTGTCGTGAACTCAACCACTTACATCACACGTATCGAAGTATGGGTTACCAACCGCAGCAGCATCACCGAGAATACGCGCAACATCGTTGCTTTCTCTGACCTCGGAGAAGCCAAAGCAAGTAATTGCCAAGGAAATCCGGGCAATTACAGCAGTCAAGAACTTCCAGACAACCAAGCCAATGGCCTTTACGACTGGGCTGCAGCGCAACCGCTTGTGCGCGGTTTCTCCAATGCGGTGCTCGCACTCAGTGCCCAAGTCAATTCACCAGGGCCGTTCAACCAAGCTGTCGACTACGAGAAAGTAGAAAATGCACGCAAACTCAACGAGAACGAATTTACCTACAACGCCCTGCTCGGATACATCTCGTTAAATACCGCACTCAACAACGACGAAGTCTTGGCGGTTGCCTACGAATACACTTACCGCGGCCAGACTTATCAAGTGGGTGAGTTCTCTACCGATGGCGCCAATGGCCAAGAGGCACTCATTTTAAAACTCATCAAACCGACCATCACCAATCCTAAAAATAAAATTTGGGACCTCATGATGAAAAACGTCTACTCAATCGGTGCCTACCAAGTAGATCAGCTCGGCTTCAAAATTGATATCTATTACAACAACCGCGAAACTTCCGTATTACAACCTTTCTTGCCATTTGACGGCATCGACAAAAAACAAATTGTCACCTTGCTTGAAATGGATAAAATCAACCAAAACAACCAACCTTTTTCGGATGGTGTTTTCGATTTTGCGCCATTCAATGTTGTCGGCAACAAAATCGATAACGGAGGTACCATTAATCGTAAGAACGGCCGCATTTTCTTCACCACCGTCGAGCCTTTCGGCAAAACCCTAGCTGAAAAGCTCACTGAAGCAGGTGTACCTGCGCTCTACGTCAATCAACTTTCTTACACCGAGCTCTACGACTCTACCAAAACAGCTGCCCAACAAATCCCGAGCAAAAATCGCTTTGTATTTAAAGGTGAGTTCCAATCTTCTATTTCCTCAGAGATTGCATTGAATGTCATGAATATTCCACAAGGTGCGGTTGTCGTGACAGCCGGTGGAATGCGCTTAGTAGAAGGTGTCGACTATACTGTTGATTATGCATTTAGCCGTGTAAAAATCCTCAATACGGGCATCCTTGAATCCAACACGCCTATTAAAATTTCTATCGAGTCGAATTCTGTTTTTGGTTTCCAAGCACGCTCCATGATCGGCGGCCGCTACCAATACCGCATCAATGAGAACTTCAAAGTAGGTGCTACTTGGTTGCGCATGATGGAGCGCCCAGTTACCCAAAAAGTAGATTTTGGCAGCGAACCATTTAAGAATAATGTGCTGGGTGCAGACTTTGCTTTTCGCACCAATGTTCCTGCACTTACCAGACTCGTCGACCTCCTGCCCGTTATTTCCACAAGCACCATGTCTACCCTCTCGATGTCCGGAGAGGTTGCTACCTTAAGACCTGGTCAGCCGCGCGCCATTAACAAAGAAGGAACCTCCTACATCGACGATTTCGAAGCCTCGCAAAGTGCCATCGACCTCAAGAGCATTGCTGCTTGGCGTTTGGCTTCGGTTCCGCAAGGCCAACCCGATTTATTCCCAGAAGCAGCCAAAAAAGACCTCAGCGCTGGCTACAAACGCGCCAATTTGTCGTGGTACACCATAGACCCCGTCTTTTATCAAAGCAATCAGCTGACACCAGCGCACATCAAGCAAGATCCAACTATGCTTTATGACAGCCGCATGCGCCTGATTCAAATGACCGATATCTTCCCGAACTTACAATTACAATATGGTTCGATAACGAACATCAACGTTTTAGACCTCGCTTATTATCCAGCTGAGCGCGGAATGTACAACTACGACACCACTGCTACCATTGATTCATTAGGACGCTTTACCAATCCAGAAGAACGTTGGGGCGGCATCATGCGCGGCCTTACCACCAATGACTTTGAATTGGCAAATATCGAATTCATTCAATTTTGGTTATTGGATCCTTTCAACGAAGATGCCGAAAATCAAAATCCAAACACCCCAATGACCGGAGGTGATCTCTACTTCAATTTAGGCAATATATCAGAAGACATCCTCCCCGATTCCCGCAAAAGTTTTGAGCACGGACTACCACCAAATGCCGATCCTGTTTTATTGGACAACATCGACACCACATTATGGGGGCGCATTTCGACCCAACAAGTTGTCGTCAATGCGTTTGCCAACGACCCGGCGTCACGCATCAAGCAAGATGTCGGTCTAGACGGCTGGGACAACACCGACGAAGCGCAAAGCTACGCTGCTTTTGTCAATTGGGTCCAAAATAACAACACGCTTAGCCCGTCGGCAAAAGCCCGCATGATTGCCGATCCATCTACCGACGACTACAACTACTATCTCGACGACAACTACGACAACGCCAAGCTCAATATCCTTGAACGCTACAAACGCTACAATGGCATGCAAGGCAACTCGCCAACGACCGAAATGTCAGATACAGCCAACACCATCGGCTACCCAACTATTGCCTCCAACTTTCCAGACATCGAGGACATCAACCAAGACAACAACCTTTCTGAATCAGAAGCATATTTCCAATACCGCGTTAGCCTCAGGCCAAATGACTTACAAAATGTAGGCAGCAACTTCATCACCAACAAACAGGTCTACCAAAACGGCACCAAGACAGAAACTTGGTATCAGTTTAAGGTCCCGATCCGCGATTTTGAAAAACGTGTCAATGGCATTCAGGACTTCCGTTCTATTCGTTTCATGCGCGTGTACATGAAAGGTTTTGATGAACCAGTTGTTTTGCGTTTTGCCCGGCTTGAATTTGTGCGCGGCGAATGGCGACGTTATTTCCAAGACCTCACCCAGCCTGGTCTTAGCGTGCAAACAGACCCTAACCTCACATCCTTCAATATTGCTGCCTTAAATATTGAAGAAAACGCACAGCGTCAACCTATTAACTATGTAGTACCTCCTGGAATCGACCGCGAAATCGATCCATCACAGGTGTACCAACGTCAAATGAACGAACAAGCGCTGGTACTAGAAGTTTGTAACCTACAGGACGGCGATGCCCGAGCAGCGTACCGCAATGTCCAATTTGATGTGCGCACCTACAAAAAACTCAAAATGTTTGTGCACGCAGAGTCTGTGGTTCAAAACCAGCTCAAAGACAACGAACTGACTGTATTTGTGCGCCTCGGTACCGATTACGTCGATAACTATTACGAATACGAACTTCCTATGAAAGTAACGGATTGGAGCACCACCAATCCGGACCTCATCTGGCCTAGTGCCAATAATATCGAAATTGAATTCGATAAATTATTGGATCTCAAAATGGAACGCAATGCCAAACTAGAACAAGGAGTGCCTGGGGTGTCGAGCATTGTCGAATATGAAACCGTTGATCCCAATAACCCCAATAACCATATCAAAGTCAAAGGGAGTCCGAACCTTCAAGGAATTAAAACCATCATGATCGGCGTCAGAAACCCCTCTAAGTCTGATCCAGACAACACATGGGGGCCAGATAACGGCGATGCCGAATGCGTCAATGTTTGGGTCAACGAAATGCGCCTTACCGATTTTGTCAGCGACGGAGGATCTGCTGCTGTTGGCCAAATGCAACTGCAACTTGCCGATTTTGCAACTGTTCAAGCGGCAGGAAACTACTCTGGCATCAACTGGGGTGCCATTGACAGCCGTGTTCAAGACCGCCAACGTAACCAACGTATGGGCGCCGATATCAGCACTACCATGCAGCTAGGTCAATTCTTTGGCAAGCAAGCGCGCGTTTCTTTGCCATTCTATTACGGCTATTCGATAGGTGTCATTAATCCAGAATACGATCCTTTCAACCCAGACATTAAATTATCAAACTACGATATCGCTACCCGTAAAGAGCGCATGAAACTCGGACAAGATTTCACTGAACGACGTTCGTATAATTTCACGAACGTGCGCAAAGAAGCAAAAGCCGGAACCAAACCACAATTTTGGAGTATTTCCAACTGGTCTGCAACCTATGCTTTTGCAGAAAATATCAAGCGTGACTTCAATATCAAATCAGATATGACACGTACCTGGACGGGCGCACTCAATTACAACTACACATTTGCTGGTAAACCATGGGAGCCATTTAAAAAATGGGAGCCCGCACAAAAGAATCCATGGCTAAAACCCATCAAGGACTTCAATTTGTACTACTTACCTAAGAACATCACATTCACCAACGACTATTCTCGTATTTACAACGAAAGGCAAGTGCGCAATATCGTAGTGCCTGATTACGACTTTGACCCCATTTATTTAAAGCGCTTTGATTGGAATCGCAATTACCAAGTAGGTTATGACCTCACCAAAGCCTTCAAAACAACATTTACTGCCAACAATCGCTCCATTTTTGAAGAAGGAAACCACGGTGTCGACCGACGCACCAACCCTGAAGGTTATCAAGAATTTATGGATACCATCCGCTCCCAAATGAACACCTTTGGACGCACCATGGACTACACCCACAACTATTCTTTGAGTTATACATTGCCATTTGATAAATTACCAGTTACCTCATGGCTTTCATCGAACATCAAATATGCCGGGACTTACAATTGGCAGCGTGCACCACTTGGACAGGCCGAATTTGGAAATACCATTCAAAACTCACGGTCAATCAACATGACCGCTCAAGGGAATCTCGTTACCCTTTACAACAAAGTCCCCTACTTTAAACGCGTGCTCGCCGATGGCAAAGGGGCAAAAACCAATTCGGCGAAAACAGGTGCAGGCGGCGCCCAACCAGGAAAGGGTGGCCCACCGAAAAAACCTGAATTCAAGCCTAAAAAACCGCTCGAAGAAATGACTGAAAAGGAGCGCAAAGAATACGACCGACAACTTGCCAGATTTGAGCGCAAACAAGCCAGAGAAGAAGCACTTAAAGCCAAAGAAAACGAAGAAATCAACCCAGTACTTGGTACTTTAGCACGCCTACTCATGAGTGTGCGCAGTATCTCAGGAACCTATGCGCTGTCAGATGGAACCATGTTGCCGGGTTACAACCAAGAATCCAGTGTACTTGGCATGAACGCCAATACAATTGGTCTAAGTTCGTTTGTATTTGGTAAACAAGCCTATGATATCTTTGGACGCGAGACCGGTTATCATGTAGGCGAATACGCCCGTGATAACAGCTGGTTGGTACAAAACGAAAACCTCAATAAGCAGTTCACGATCAATCATACCGCGAACCTGCAATTAAAGGCAACTCTTGAACCGCTCAAAGACCTTAACATCAACCTCAACGCATCCCGAAACTACAGCACCCAAGCTGGTGAGTTTTACCGTTGGAACCCAAGCACAGCAGCATTTGAAAACCAAAGCCGTTTTGAGAGCAGTACTTTAACTTACACCACCATCTCTTGGGGAACAGCCTTTGCCAAAATGGATAGTTCTTTCCGTTCTCCAATCTTTCAGCAAATGCTCAACAACAGCCAGCAAGTATCGCAGTTAATTGGTGCTACCAACGCCAATTCGAGTTCTTTACCAAATGGCTACTACGACGGTTACTCAGCTACTCAGCAAGAGGTCGTGATTGGATCCTTCTTAACGGCCTACACAAATTCAGCGGTGAATAGTCAAAATATCAACCCGAGAAGCAACCTTCCTTTACCAAACTGGACGATCAACTACGCGGGCCTCAGCAAATTTGAATTCGCCAAAGACGTGGTTAAATCATTCAAACTCAACCATGGCTATTCGTCGTCTGTATCGGTAAACGGCATGCAAACCAACCTAAACGCCACACTAGATGCCAATGGTTCACCTACGGCCTTTGACCTCAACAACAATTTCATTGCGCCAATGCAAGTACAAAATATTACCATTACCGAGCGCTTTTCACCACTTATCGGTATGTTGGCTACTTGGAAAATCGGCAATAAAAACATCACCACCAATTTTGAATACAAAAAAGACCGTCAGGCCACTTTGTCACTCAACAACAACCAAGTAACAGAAACCCTTGGTCAAGAAATCGTGGTCGGAACTGTCATTAACGTACCAAAATTGAAATTAGTGAAGAGCGTAGATGCCAGTGACCTCCTGATCAATGTGAATTTCTCTTTCCGAGACAACGCAACCGTGATTCGCAAAGTAGTTGAAAATACCAATATGGCCACCGCAGGGCAAACCACTGTCAGCTTCAAACTAGATGCAAACTACAAGCTTAACGAGTACCTCAGTGCAATTTTCTACTACGAACAGTTTATCAATACGCCAAAAGTATCCTTGAGCTACCCGACCGGTAACCTCAAGACCGGCGTTACGCTTCGTTTTGACCTCAATGGCCTCAAATAACCATCTCATCAGAGCGGCTGAGCCCAAAGACGTCTCGGCCATTTTTAGCCTCATTCAAGAGCTCGCTACTTTCGAACGTGCGCCAGAGCAAGTCAGTAACACCCCTACTCAATTGCAAAACGATTTATTTGAAGACCGCATATGTGAAGCACTGGTGGCCGAGAGCCCTGAAGGAAACGTCATCGGTTTTGCACTTTACTATGTTTCCTACTCAACCTGGAAAGGACGCTGCTTATACCTTGAGGATTTTTATGTACAAGAATCCCAACGCAAAAAAGGCTATGGCCAAGCGCTCTTTGATCAAGTCGTTGCTACAGCCAAAAAATGGGGCGTGCGCCGCATGGATTGGCAAGTACTCGATTGGAACAGTACTGCACTCCAGTTTTACCAACGCAACCACGCCACCCTCGACCCCGAATGGATCAACGGTCGTTTATTTTTTGAATAAATCGCAAGTTTTCAAAATTGTTGTCATCTTTATTAGGTGATTTCAGCCTCAGACCAATCTACTTTTGAGCAAATCGTAGCGCAATACGACCAAAAAATTTACGCGCTCTGTTGGTATCTTCTGAAGAACAAGCCAGATGCTCAAGATTGCACACAGGAAATCTTCATCGCTATTTTTCTCAATCTATCAAAGATCAAGCAACCTGATAAGCTGAGCAGTTGGGTTTATCAAATTAGTGTCCGAAAATGTTACGAATTTATCCGTAGACGCAAACGTAAAAAGCGTTTTGGTATAAACGTACCTATCGATGATTTCTTTTCTCAAACGCTCCCGAGCCTTCAAAAAAATCCGGAAGAAATACAAATTGCTGCAGAAAAATCCTTGTTTTTTTGGCGAACAGTCGAAGGACTGCCTATTCAACAACAATTAGCTTATACCTTGTATAACATCGATGATTTAAGTTACAAGGAAATTGCATTAGCAATGCAAACAAGTGTAAGTGCGGTGGAGTCTTTGTTGTATCGAGCCCGACAAACCCTTGCCAAGGAGTTGGAAAAATATCACTCCGATGAACGCAAGTTTTGAATCAAAAAATCATCTTAACGAATATGCAAAAAGAAGCCACTTTTCAGAAAGACGCTATTTTCCAAAACGAAGTTCCCTTTCCAAGAGAATTAAGACAAGAACTTTTGTCCACAGAGAACAAAATTGGTAAAGTCCATTCGGAATACACGCGTTTGCTCTTCGCTTTGGGCTTACTTGTTTTGTGCAATGTGGCGCTCTATTTTTATTCCGGACAAAGCCAACAACCGAAAAACGCTACCGATACTTACGCCTATCTACAACCTCAGTCTATCTACCCATGAAAAACCTAAGCATCTTGCGCAGCGCCGTGCTGTTGTTGCTGTGCATCAATTTGTTTCTTGTCTACAAACATTTCAGTAGACCAAAACACCCGCCTCGACTCAGTTCAATCGTTGGCGCACAAGGTGAACACGCACAAGAATTAGATAACGAAATGTGGAGACACCGTCACTTCATCAAACGCGCGCATTATAAACAGGTTAAACTTCGGGGAGAATTGATTCATGTAAGTCCATTGAAAGCAACACTACGCCAGCGTTTATTGCAGCAAATTGCGACACTTCAATTCGATATCGATTCGGCAACGCTTAGCCACTTTGATCGGGTTGAACAACTTTGCAACAAAAAAGAAAAACACTTATTTCAGCAATTCAAAAGGCGTATTATCCAACCCAAACCACAACACTAATGCACTTGCTCAAGGCACTTATTTTTCTTGGTCTTACAACCTGCCTATGTGCGCAACAACCGCTCAAATTGAGTTGGGGCCCCGACGCATTCGTGCTCGATAAAACATTTAAAATCAACGATTCGACACAGATAAAATTGACACAATTTAAATTTTATTTAGTGGCCAAAAACCAATATACAAAACCATCCATTTTTTTAGTTGATGCCGCAGATACCAACTTGTTTTCTTTGCAGAACTCTGTTGCTACGATACAATTAGGGATAGATCCCGAACTTCAAATGGCCAGTGATTTTAAAGGCGCTCTCGACCCAATAAACGGGATGTATTGGACTTGGAATAGCGGCTACATTCAGCTCAAATGCACAGGAGATTTGATTTCGATGGCCACGAAACAAGAAAAACATTTTGAATTGCATCTAGGTGGGATGCAAGCACCATGGATATGTATGTACCCGCTGTCAGGAACGGGTCATGAAATTGTATTTGATGTGGCTATTTGGTTAACCTCTATTTACCAAAATCAATCCGGAATTCCGACCATCATGCAACCAAGTGCCATGAGTGTGGCCATTTTCAATTTCGTAAAGGAAGCCTTTTACTATGCGCGATAAACTCTTTTTTGCGGCACTCATTGCCTTTCTATTAATCGGTATGACCCGACCACCAAGCAGCAGCCAAAATGCTTGGCCAAAAAAAATATGGAAACCATCAAAATATACATCAAAATTGGGTTTTGAGTTAGGTCGCGCACTCTTTTATGACCCCCATTTATCGGCAGACAGCAGTATTTCTTGTTCCTCATGTCATTTATCTTTTACTGCTTTTGCACACGTTGATCACCCGACGAGTCATGGTATTTCCAACCGTATTGGTCGCCGAAATGCACCTGGCCTTTTCAATTTAGCATGGCGAACAGCTTTTCACTGGGATGGCGGTGTTCATGATTTAATAAGCCAAGCGCTCAATCCGCTGACACAACCAGACGAAATGGGTGTCAAATTAGAAGAATTACTTGCTCGCCTAAATAAAAGCCCAAAATATTTGGCCATTTTTCAAAAAATATATCACTGCAAAACCATTCAAACTTGGATGCTTTTGGACGCATTAGCCCAGTTCACGAGTGCTTTGGTTTCGGATCAGAGCTTTTACGACGAGGTCAAGGCAGGAAAGCAGGCTTTTTCTGAACAGCAAGCAAAAGGAGAAATAGGGTTCAATCGTTTTTGCAATAGTTGCCATCAAGCCCCCTTGTTTTTTAGCAATGATTACACTTCAAATCACATCGAAAATACCACTGATTTAGGCCGTTTTGAAATAACGGGTAACACAGCTGATAAAGGATTATTTCGCATACCCACCTTGAGGAATATTTCACATACGTTCCCGTACATGCACGACGGCAGATTTAAAAACTTAAAAGAAGTTTTGGCGCATTATGGCCGTGTTTTTCAAATAGACGCCAATCAACAAAAAGACATTATTGCATTTTTGAAAACACTGACCGACACCAATTTTATAACGAACCCCAAATATCAATTTCACCAAATACAAACCTTACCATGAAAATCAAACTCCTTTCCGCGGCCTTTCTTTGCGCGGGTGCCCTCCAAGCGCAACTCAATCCAGCTATTACCAACTGGTTGATCAATACAACAGGTATCACAGGCTCCCATTATGTCCAAGGCAGCGGAACCGTTATTACAGACAACGTGCTGGCGAATGTGCAAACAGTACAATATTCAACGAACAATGTGTATGTCAGCACCAAAGGAATCCCGGCTTATCCTACCGGACCATTTTTAGATGGCAATCCTTCACTAGCGAGCAGCCAAAATGCAATTTTTAAATTGCCTTTACAACCGGTCGCCAATACCGGAACACTCACGGCAACTACCGGAGGAAATATTGGCATTTTTATCAATGGTGTCGCGCTTTTTGATTACCGAGACGGCGTTGCATGGAATACCCAGGCAAATGCGCTCTGTGGTGGCCCTGGTAACCCACCTTGTCCGGGCGGTCCGAATGCCAACATGCCATGGAACCGAGATGCCGTACCCGCAGAAAAACCAGGTTTTGACTGTTCAAAAGGTCACCCCGCAATGGGCAATTACCATCACCATCAAAACCCGAGTGCATTTAAGCTAGACCTACAAGTAATTTCAACGATTTGCGATATCTATGATGCCGATGGTCTTTATGCTATTGACTCCATGCAGCATTCGCCATTGATTGGTTTTGCTTACGATGGCTTCCCTATTTATGGTGCGTATGGCTATAAAAATGCCGACGGAACCGGCGGAATCACCCGCATAAGGTCAGGTTATCAATTGCGAAACATCAGCGTCCGGACACATTGGGCAGATGGCACCGACGTGGCTGATGGCCCTGCGGTTTCTGCAACTTATCCGCTTGGTTACTTCAGAGAAGATTATGAATTCATTGCGCATACAGGCGCTGAGGAATACCTCGATGCAAGTAATGGTCGTTTTTGCGTGACACCTGAGTATCCGAATGGCACCTACTGTTATTTTGCTACGGTGGATGGCAATTGGAACTCGGCATACCCTTATGTTGTGGGGCCAAAATTCCATGGGGTGGTTTCAGGTGCAAAAGTCACGAGCATCAACGAAACTGTGAGTACTTATACCAGTGGTGCAGGTCTTGAGGAACTTTCGAATTTAGAATGGAACGTATGGCCCAATCCGGCACAAAATGTGGCCATGGTTCAGACTAGTGGTTTGAGCAAAACAAATAGGATGGTTCAGTTACTCGATCAACAAGGAAGAGTGCTTCAGGAGAAAAGTCTTTTACAAGGGTCAACGATTGTCTACTTTGATATAGAAACGCTTTATCAAGGTCTGTATTTTGTCCGGATGGAGGGTGCTACCGAACTCAAATCTGTCCTGATTGAATAAATCAACATTGCCAAAAATTTGAATATTCACAAAAATTGGGGCAATATTCAATCAATTGGAGAAGATGTTCATTTGACACTTTGGCTTCGGAAAATTCGCTTTAAGTTTAATGTGAAATAAGGAGAGAAACAGGTTACTTCTTGTGCATAGCAGTTGACAAGCTGCTTGGAGAGGCAGTTTCATTTTCTAGTTTGATAAGAGTTTAATAGTTTTTGTCAACGTCCGAAAGGAATATGTACAAGAGGTTCCTGTCCTTATTACTTTACTTGCACCACTCAGACAGTTTTGTCTACTACTAGGAAAAGGGCTGATTCGTCAGTCCTTTTTTTCGTTTATGGCATACAACAATGGCCTGCTTGGGCTTGCATCATTCTGAAAATGTGCCAACTGTAATTCCAGTAAATAGCTTCCATCAGCAATTTCATCCGCAACATAAATCAATTCCGTAATACTGCGGTCTTTTATGGGTTCAGCTGGCACGTTCCAAAACGCATGATGAAAAGCCAAGACGCCATTGTCTTCTTCGCGGTCCACTGAAGGCGTGTCTACCAAAAAATGCTTGGTTTGTAATTGATCGAGCAACGCCACTACCCCCACATCAAAATAACACGGATTGGACCCTGAATAATTAGCGGTCAATTTTTCTTGCTGATTTGGCAGTGTTCGAATGAGCACCGCCTCCGTAAATTCACTCGAAAGCAAGGCCTCGAGTTGATCGGCAAAAACAACCCGATCGCCGTTGTCCAATATTCTTGGGGCTACACTGAGTAGCGTTGCTCTGAAAAAAAATTGATCAAAAACGGCACTTACCGGATAAATTTCTCGGCTAATATGACCATATGACTCGGTATGCGTACCGTGTCCGTGCGGGTTGAAATAAATATCTCTAAAATTCACTGCGCCGCCTTCGGCTACACTGCCAACAAAACCATTTGCGCGCACCGGATCTATGCGTGGTGCATCGACATACCACGCACGCGGGTTATCAGAAGTAGCGCGCAAAGGCATTGAAAGATCAAGTGGCAAACTAGTATCTATAAATTGAGTCGGGTTGAGGTAAAAAATCATAGAGTAAAAATAGTGCTTTTCGTATCTTTGCAACTATGGAAGCACAAAAAGACCGCCTCAAAGACCTCATCTCACACGCAAAAGAATACGGATTCGTTTTCCCATCTTCAGAAATTTACGACGGGCTCGCCGCCACCTATGACTACGGTCAGCTTGGCGCCGAACTTAAAAACAACATCAAAACCTATTGGTGGAAAGCAATGGTGCAACTCCATGAAAATATCGTCGGGCTCGACTCCGCCATTTTCATGCACCCAACTACCTGGAAAGCTTCCGGGCACGTAGATGCCTTCAATGATCCGCTCATCGATAACAAAGATTCCAAAAAACGCTATCGTGCCGATGTCTTGCTTGAGGAGCACATCGAGAAAATCCGACAAAAAATAGAAAAAGAAGTCGAAAAAGGTCAAAAACGCTTTGGTGAGGCATTCGATGCTGCACAATTTAGGGCTACCAATCCCAATGTGCTGCGCAACCAAGAAAAAATCGAGCAAATCGAGACCCGCATGAAAAATGCCCTCGAACAAAACGACCTCGAAGCCGTGCGCCAACTTATTATAGACCTTGAAATCGTTTGCCCTATCTCAGGCTCCAAAAATTGGACAGAAGTGCGGCAGTTCAACCTGATGTTCTCTACAGAACTTGGGTCAGTTGCCGGCGACGCCAGCACCATTTATTTGCGTCCAGAAACTGCCCAAGGTATTTTCGTGAATTTCCTAAATGTGCAGAAATCAGGCCGTATGAAAATACCATTTGGCATTGCCCAAATCGGAAAAGCATTCCGCAACGAAATTGTTGCACGTCAGTTTATTTTCCGCATGCGCGAATTTGAACAAATGGAAATGCAATTTTTTGTCAGACCAGGCGAAGAAATGAAATGGTACGACTACTGGAAAAACCTGCGCACCAAATGGCATCAAAACTTAGGCATGGGCCCAGAACTTTACCGTTTCCATGATCACTTAAAGTTAGCACACTACGCCAATGCTGCTTGCGATATTGAATACAATTTCCCGATGGGCTTCAAAGAACTCGAAGGCATACACTCCCGCACTGACTTCGACCTTAAACAGCATGAACAATATTCGGGCAAAAAATTGCAGTTTTTTGATCCAGAACTCAACCAAAGTTATGTTCCTTATGTCATCGAGACCTCTGTTGGCCTAGACCGCATGTTTTTAGCTGTACTCAGCGCCGCCTACCAAGAAGAAACCCTCGAAGACGGTTCGGCACGCGTTGTACTCAAAATTCCTGCCGTGTTGGCACCATACAAAGCGGCAATACTGCCACTCATTAAAAAAGACGGCTTGCCAGAAAAAGCGCGCGAAATCATGGCTCAGCTTCAGCTAGAATACAGCGTTCAGTACGACGAAAAAGACTCCATTGGCAAGCGTTACCGCAGACAAGATGCCATTGGAACGCCATTCTCTATCACCGTTGATCACCAAACCTTAGAAGACAACACTGTCACTATCCGAGACCGCGACACCATGACCCAAGAGCGCATTCAAATCAGCGAACTCGAGGCAGTCATTGCCGCCAAGGCAAGTTGGAAACGCATATTAGCTGACCTGCTTTCGTGAGAAGCCTTGTATTTTTTCTGTTTTGTGCCATTCTAGCCACTCCTAGCGTAAAGGCTCAATTCATTCTCAATCAAAAAGGAGAGGCATTTGGAGATTTGCCATTTTTCAATGCCGAACTCATCGCTGCATCGCACATAGAACGCATAAGTGGTTTTTACACCTATAAAAAAGGAGACGAAGCTTTCAAGCCGAGCGCAGACCGTTTTGAATACCGTTTCAATACAAAAGGGCAGCTCATCTCTAGTATGGAAATCGTTCAAAAGGGAAGCACAAAGGATAGTACTTTTCATCATTACAAGTATTTTGAAAATGGCCTAATCCAAATGCACCGTTATGCGGCCTATGGCGGTGCGCTTTGCGAACATTATCAATACGACTCTCTTCAGCGCCTCATTAGTGTGGCTTTATACCGAGACATCTACGATCACCGCAAAGACACCTTGATTTCATCGGTAAAAATGCGTACCGAGACCTTCCGTTATCATCTAGATGCCAAACAAGACTATACCCGTTACAACAATTACCAAAGACCTTATCTTGAAGTGAGTTCTATTTTTAACCCCGATGGGTATCTCACCCAAGAACAAACCTATTTTCGGATTTCCCAAACGACGCAAACTGTTTTTTTTACCTATAATGAGACAGGTTTACTTGCCAAAAAATCGCTACAGCAAGGCCAGAACACTACACCCACTGAAGAGTGGCGTTACCGCTATGACCAATGGGGAAACCTGATTGAGATGCACCTTTACAAGGACGGCCTATTTAAGACGGATCACCAAATTATCTACGATTATAAAACAGGGTTTTTAGGCTCTTACATTCAAAAAGACGTCGCCAACAACCAGTTGCGCATCTTGCGTTTTACCAACTATTCCTATTATCCAAAACAGTAAGAACTTCGTTAAAAATTTCTTAAACTGTTAATTTTTAAGAAATTTGGCATAAAATTTAGGTAAGCAACCGAAATTCATTTTTATGAGAAATAGCTACTTCCTTTTGCTCTTTGCAATTAGTGTAACCACTGCCACTGCACAACATGTCAATTACAATAGTTCCAAATGGTTTTGGGGCTTTAATTATGGTGTGACCTGGCACAGCACAGATATCGATTTTGAACGCTATAATGGTTGGGGGCTCACCCTTGGAAGATCTTACAATTACGATTACGGGCGTGGTTTGTCTTTTGACCTTCGCGGACGTTTCCTTTCTGGTCAATGGTACGGCCAGGACCAAACGGTTTCGACGCTTACAGCTAATTCTAACCCACTCCTTGCCTCCTATTTAACGGGTGCAAATCAGTATGTACACAACTTTCGTTCAGATGTTCGCGAACTCGATCTTGAATTGGTGTTGCACGCAGGTCGCTTGCGCGAGCGCACTGGTTTCGATCCCTACATTTTTGGTGGAATAGGTCTTACTTGGCAGCAAAATTGGACCGACGCATTCGATACACTGGGTATTTATAATTATAATGCATTAGACGCATCACTCCCAGCGAATACACAGCTCGTGGGTGTACTAGACGACGTCTATGAAACAAGAATTGACGGCTTGCAAAACAACGATTGGGCTGTAAATTGGATGCCCAGCTTGGGCTTTGGTTTGGCTTATCACAAAGGTCGCGTGAGTTTTGGCGTAGAACACAAAACCACTTTTACAATGGCCGATTCTTTCGACGGATTGGTTTCCATGGATCCGCGCCCCAAAAACGATTGGTATCATTACACCTCTGGTTTTATCCAAATTCACTTCAAGGGAAGAGAAAGCACAACTAAACCGCCAAGAGAAAATACAAACACCGTATCGAACATCAATAACTTCACCCAAAATTGTCCGCAGCCAATCATTAGTGTGGTTGGGCAACCTCAGACAAGTGTATCTGTTTCAAGCCTGATGCTTCGCTTTGACCTTGCCAACGTGAGTACTTCGCAAGAAATACAACTCATCAATGCGCAAAACCAATCTTTACCTTTCAATTTCAATCCGCAAACAGGCCGATTAGAGGCGTTGGTCAACCTCGTTCCGGGCATCAATACTTTTACCATAACGGCAACAACGGCATGTGGTTCCAAAACGCAATCCTTGCAAATTGAACAAATAGCGTGTCAATTGCCAACCGTTCAAATCATGAACAACGGGCAAACAAATACAACTGTTCAACAAGCTAGCTTTGCACTTAGCGCTACGCTCAGCGGGCAACTCAATGCAAGTCAGATTCAGGTACTACACAACAATATGGCAGCCAATGGCTTTAGCTATAATCCTAACAATGGATTATTGCAACGAACCCTATCTTTGACACCAGGTGTGAATATCATCCGTATCAATGCCAGCAACGGTTGTGGTAGTGCATTTGATCAGTTGACTATCAATTACGATGACTGTCGTACACCTCAACTTTCTTGGTTGCAGCCCAATGCTCCAGGCACAACAACCAACCAAGCCAGTTTCAATTTACGCGCCACCTTAAATGGTTCTACCAACGGTGGTCAGCTGCTTGTTTTGCACAATAATATTGCGGTGACCAATGCGCAACTCAACGGAACAACCATCACAGCAACTGTGAACCTCAGCCCCGGGCTAAATAATTTTCAGGTGCGCTATACCAACCCTTGCGGTACAGATCAGATCAACAGCTCGATTAATTTCCAAAACTGTACGCCGCCAACCATTGCCATTACCAGCCCTGTTGTCAATTCAACACTCAACAATGCAGCATTGAGATTAAGAGCCACCATTAGCAACGTCAGCAGCAGAAACAACATTAAAGTGATATTTAATGGCATAGAACAAAGTAGCTTTTCTTTTACAAATGGCCTGCTTGAACTCAATGCACAATTGTTATTAGGGGTCAATACAATCACCATTACCGGCACCAACGATTGTGGGTCAGACGTTGAAACCTTTAGTTATACCTTTGACGACTGCCAAACGCCAGCAATCAATTTACAGAGCAACCTCAGTAACTCGAGCAGCACCAATCCTATCGTAGTAAGCAACAACAACTTTGCGTTCTTTGCGACGCTACAGAATATGCCCAATCAGAATGGACTGAGTGTCACCAACAATGGCATGTCAGTGCCTTTCCTGTATGCAAATGGAACTTTAACGTCCAACATTTCATTGCAAAATGGAATCAACCAGATTGTAGTGTCAGCAGTGCGTACTTGCGGACAAGCAAGCCAAACAATTTATGTCCGTTACAACAATTGTATTGCACCTCAAATTACCCTGCTTCAACCCTCCGCAAGTGGTACAACAACCAGTGCGTCAAACCTGAATTTTGTAGCTGCCGTGAGTCAGATTAGCAATAGCTCAGATATTCAAGTCAAATTGAATGGTAGCAACGTGCCATTTAACTGGAATAACAACCAAGTATCGGCTACACTCAACCTCGTTCAGGGCAACAACACAATTCTGGTTCAGGCCGCCAACACCTGTGGCAACGATACAAAGACCATTCAAATCAATTATGTGCAATGTCAGGCGCCGCAAATTACCACCACTGCGGCTATTCCTAATGGCGCCACCACAACTAATGGCGCTGTTGTGTACACCGCTACGTTAACCAATACTTTTGCCAATCAAATTCAATTGACAGTAAATGGACAAGCACAAAACTTTAGCTTTAGCAATAACCAATTAGCTGCAACGATTAACTTGCAACAAGGCGTCAACCAAATCAATTTGGTGGCAACCAATAGCTGCGGAAGCGATATCGAAAATTGGAATATTACTTATCAACCTTGTACTGCGCCTGTAATCAGCGGTACCAGTCCAGCGGCTAACTTCCAAAGTGCAGATCAAACCATTAATGTCGCTGCGCAAATCAGTCAGGTTACCAATGCCAATCAAATTAGCTTATTGCTAAATGGTACAGCCACCAATTTCAATTACCAAAATGGAGCGCTAAGTGCCGCCATTCAGTTGAGTAATGGCGTGAATTCGATAGCGCTGAGCGCAAGTAACAATTGCGGAACTGACATTCATGTTTGGACCATCAGCTATTCACCATGTATTGCACCTCAGATCAATTTGAGTAATCAGAACATCAATGGTACTACGGTAAGTACTTCTGCACTTTCATTAAGTGCGCAACTAATTGGCCTGAGTGCAAATCAAGTAATGGTCTCATTAAACGGCCAAATTGGTCAACCATTTTCTTTACAAAATCAAAGTTTCACAGCGTCTTTGAATTTACAACCGGGTCCGAATACGATTGTTATTCAAGGAAAAAACGACTGCGACCGAACAACTCAAACACTGCTTGTTAATTACGTGCCGTGCGTTGCGCCACAAATTCAATTTGGTCAAGCAGCTGGTGCAAGCACCAACCCAACTTTCCAATTTAGTGCTGGTATAAGTGGCATCAGCAGTGCTCAAAATGTGAATTTATTGCTCAATAATGTAGTTCAGCCTTTTGGTTATCAAAACGGCACCCTTACCGCAACGCTGCAGTTAGCAAACGGCGCAAATTTGGTCACGCTTGCTGCCCAAAACAATTGCGGGTCATCGTCAGAGTCCATTACTTACACTTACACGGCACCTTGCGTTCAGCCTAGTATTGATATTACCAGTCCTTCAGCAGGATTGTTTGGACAAAGTAATCCAGATATCATATTAACAGCTACTGTAACGCAAATTTCATCCGTGAGCGGAATTGAAATCCTCAACAACGGAAATGCCATTTTAGGGGCTTCGCTCATTGGCAATCAGTTGAGTGTGCCAATGACCTTACAAGCAGGGATCAACAACATCTCAATCTCTGCGACCAACACCTGTGGTAGCGACATCGAACAACGCGAAGTACGTTACGAGCCTTGTAGCGTTCCACAAGTTATTCACAACATGGATCCGAGCGGACACACGACCGACCAATCTATTTTCACCTACAATGCGCAAATTGTCAACTACACGGCAAACATGATGATTACTTTTAGCATGAATGGTGAACTCCTCACCGGTTTCAGCAATAACTTGGGTAATATTCTAGCAGAGGTGAGTTTACAACCAGGGCTCAACACCCTTGTATTAACAGTTACAAATGATTGCGGAACAACAACAGATACGTATCTAGTTACTTATGATGGCAGCGGCCAAGGTTTGATGACCAATCCAAACGGAAATAAACAACAAGAAGGCAAGCAAGATCAGTTCTCTACACCCAATAAAGTGAACACGCCTGTTGCGCCAAAACCAACGCCGGCACCGACCACACCCAAACCGGTAACACCAAAACCAACACCGGCACCGACCACACCCAAACCAGTAACACCAAAACCAACACCGGCACCAACCACACCCAAACCAGTAACGCCGAAACCAACGCCGGCACCGACCACACCCAAACCAGTAACACCAAAACCAACACCGGCACCGACTACACCCAAACCAGTAACACCAAAACCAACGCCGGCACCGACCACACCCAAACCAACCACCACACCGGCACCCACTACACCGAAACCGGTAGCACCAAAACCAACAGGTACAGAAGTGGCCCCTAAGCCGCAGAAAACCAATGAAAATAACACCACGAAAGGAGGAGGTCGCTAGACCTCCTTTTTTGTGCAATAATACTTGGGGCTCTGCTCAAATCTTCATATATTCGCAGACTTAAAATGGAATACACATGGCATTAATTGGTAAAATTCGCGCAAAATCAGGTTTACTCGTTGCAATGATCGGCATTGCTTTGTTGGCATTCATTCTCAATGACTACCAAAGTTTATTTGGCATCGGTGAAGGTGAATACGGCATCGGTTTGGTCTTCGGAGAAAAAGTAGATCCAGCAAGCTATAGTATTGCAAGTGCTAAATTTCAAGAGCAAGAACGCAATCAAGCCATGCAAAACGGCAAAGAATTTACCGATGCCGACATGGAGGCTTCTACAGACAAAGCTTGGAACTTTATGGTTGACTCAACCATTCTGAGCAAAGAATATGAAAAATTAGGCATTGGCGTTACAGACCGCGAGCTCGATTCATACTGGATGGCCAAAGACGGTTTTGGCGTCATTCAAGACCTCGCACAATTCTTTACTGATTCCTTAACCGGCATTCAAACGCCTCAATCTATCGAGAACGGTCGTGTCAAACTCAAAGCAACACTCGATAACCTCAAAAAGTCTAAAGAAAAACAAGCTGTTGACCAATGGAATGGTTTCAAAGCCTACCATACAGATCGCCGCAAAACAGAAAAGTACTTTGGTTTGCTTAAACAAGGTGTTTTTGTTACAGACCTCGAGGCCAAAGACCAATATCTTGCCAACAACGAAAAGAAAACGATTTCATTTGTCGTTCGTCGTTACACAGAAATTTCAGATGCCGATATTAAAGTCACTGAGAAAGAACTTCAAGCTTACTTTGAGGAACACAAAGGCGACAAAAAATACCTCGTACGCAACCCGAGCCGAGATATCAAAATGTTTGATGTCAATATTCGTCCGTCAAAAGCAGACTCAACCGTATTCACGGCTAAAATGAACACCTTGCGTCAAGGTTTCTCAGCCTCAACCAACGACTCCGCATTCATCGCTAAGAATAGCGAGACACCCGTTTATTTTAGTGATAAACGCGCAACTGCCGTTCCTGAGGGTCACCCTAAAGCCGAGCGTTACCAAACTTACCCTATGAGCCTTGATACCATTTTCAAGACAGCTGCACTAGGTCAATTAGTTGGGCCTTACGTCTCAAAAGAGAAAATGGTGCTCTCAAAAGTAATTGGGTTTACTCCTGCAAGCCTTAAGGTGCGTCACATCCTCATCACAACCAATACTTCCATGGATGAAAAGACGCTCGCTGCGAAAAAGAAAACAGCAGATAGCGTATTAAAAATCGTCAACAAAACAAACTGGGACGAAATCACCAAGAAGTTTTCTGAAGATCCAGGATCCAAAGACAAAGGTGGTGTTTACGAAGACTTCCTCGAAGGAGATATGGTAAAAGAATTCGGTGCCTATGCAGCAACCGCCCCAATCGGTAAAATTGGCATCGTAAAATCAGAGTTTGGTTACCACATCATGGAAGTACTAGACCGCTCTGCTTCTAAATTCCCATTACTGGCATCAATAAGCCTTACATTCAAGCCATCTGATGAAACCGTTGCTAACATGGAAAGCGAAGTAAACGGTATTCTATTGAAACTTGACCGCAAGATCTCCAAAGAAGAAGATCCGTTCAAAAAGGCAGCGCTCTTCGACACCATCGTTACGCGTGCAAACTACGCACCGCGCGTGATTCAAATTGAAGACAACGCCCCTAAAGTTTACGGCTTCACCACAACAATGGCCCGTGACCGCTTATTAGAGATGGCTTACGCAGAAGATGCAGCCGTTGGCTCCATGACCCTTGCGCCTATCCGCGACAAAGAAAAATATGTTATTGCCATGATTAGCGCCATTCGCACAAAAGGAGAGCCTTTGTTTGAAAACGTGCGCGCTCAAATGGAACGCGAACTCATTCAGGAGAAAAAAGCTAAACGTTTCATGAACCAAATGGCTGGTAAATCTTTAGATGCTATTTCCAAGCGCTTTAACACACCTGTAATTGACGCAGAAATCACTTTTGGAAATCCTCAAATTTCCAATGCTGGCTATGAGCCAACTATTATCGGAAATCTATTCTCAGGCGCACTTAAAAAAGGACAACGCACACTTCCACTTAAAGGTGAAACCGGTGTTTATGTTATCCAAATTAAGTCTACCACAAAAGCGCCTGCTACTAAGAATTATCAAGCTGAAAAAGACCAACTCAAACAATCCTTAGCCAACCAAGTTGAAGGCCAAGCAATGGGTGGTTTACGCAAAAAAGCTGAAGTCGTTGACAACCGCAAACTTTCAGAACTAGGCGTTCGTTTGTAACATGACAAAAGCCGAGATCCGCAAGCTTTACAAGCAAAAGCGTGCACAACTCAGCCCCTATGACCTTTCCAAGATATCAGCACAAGTTCAAGCACTTGTGCTGAATTCTGTTCGTTTTAGTGCAAAATATGTGAGCATTTTTTTACCCATTGAACAGCAAAAAGAAATCTCAACTTATGGCCTTTTAGAGGACATCATGCTCAAAGGTGGACATCCGGTCTTATCCAAGGCAAATTTTTCAGATCACAGTCTTTCATTATATCATTACGAACATCCAAGTCAATTGGAAGTCAGTAGCTTTGGTATACCCGAACCAAAATATGGTCGAACCATTCTTGCAAGTAAACTAGATTATGTGATTGTCCCGCTTCTAGCGGTTAGTTCTGAAGGGCAGCGCGTCGGTTATGGAAAAGGATTTTATGACCGCTTGCTCAAGCAATGTAAACCAGATTGTATTTTTATCGGAATACACCTTTTTGATGAATTCGTAGAAATCACGGATCTCAATAAAGACGATATTCCGCTGCATTTGTGTTTTACACCTGGTGGCATGTATGATTTCAGAAAATAAAAATCAAGGTAGATTTCACCTATTGGCAATTGTGCTCATTCCAATAAATATGGTGGCCATTGCCATGATGCCATCCAGATTGTGGTGGCTTACGGCTATCTTGTTAGCAGCTTCGGTTTTGATTACTTTTTTGACTTTGAAGAAGTCTTCTTAACCCAAACACCGTCTGCCTCAAAATTCAACTCAATTTTGGGTTGCGTGATTTGATCGATTTCGGATTGAGGGGCTTTTGCATCTTCGAGGAAGTGCTTTTGTAAGGCAACTGAAATGGTATCGTAGTAGGCACGGCCATGAAAATAGGCCACAGAATTGATTTCAGTTACTGGTGGAATCAAGAAATGATCTTTAAAGCGGACTCGAATAGCCTCACTGCCAGTTGGTTGTACTTTTACCCAACAGCCTGCACTTTGACAAACACCTACTAAAGGCGCATAAAAAGTGAAAACATCGTTTTTTGGCTGCGCTGCAAAGGTTTTAACCATTTCGTCAAGTGTAATGGCCTGGGTAGAATCTACCGCTGTTGGGCCATAATGCTTGTAGGCCATTTTTGTTGATTTACAACTAGATAAACTGAACGCAAAAGCGGCAACCGCGACAAAAAACAACTTCATCAGAACGTTTAAAAGATGGATTATTGGAGATACGTATCGAAGAATGTACCGAGATCGTAAAGACGGTCTTCGACTTGCACATTTACAATTTGATTAGCCCCCAAAAAACGCAAGATCACACGTCTTGAGTTGGCATCGTTGGTCAACATATGAAAAGTAGCTACATGAGATTTAGCATCGAAATCTACAGTAAACATGTTCGTGTAGTATTTCGCGTACATGATGACGTTCTCTTGGGTAACCTCTTCAGGTAAAGTGAGGCGAATATGACCAGTGGAAATACCGCTTTGCAATTCTGCTTTGTTTTTGACACTGGCATTGAGTGTTTTTTGTCCAAAAACCAATAAGTTGAGACCTAGTGCCAGTGCGAGGAGCGCTACTTTTTTCATAGTTGAGAATTTAGTTTCGCATAAAACTACGAAATATTTCAATAATTTGGCAATGTGGAAACGTTAATATTACCGTATCAACACACCTTTGCAGTTGAGGCGGGTTGTGATGAAGCCGGAAGAGGCTGCCTTGCCGGGCCCGTTGTGGCCGCTGCGGTTATTTTAGACCCTAGAAAACCAATTAAAGCACTAAATGATTCCAAAAAATTAAGTGCCAAACAACGCACTACACTTCGACAGGAAATCATAGAGAAAGCAAGCGCATTTGGTATCGGTATAGTTGACCATCTTGAAATAGACCAGATAAATATCTTAAATGCCAGTATTTTAGCCATGCACCGGGCGCTGGCCCAATTGTCTATTCAACCTGAATTTATTTTAGTCGATGGCAACCGCTTTAAACCCTACCATCAAATTCCGTACGAATGTATGGTTAAAGGCGATGCGCGGTTTGCGAGTATTGCAGCAGCAAGTATTTTAGCTAAAACCGAACGCGATCAATTGATGTCCGAGTTACATCAATTACATCCAGCATATGGCTGGGACCGCAATCAAGGCTATCCTACTTTAGCGCATCGCTCCGCTATTGCCGCTATTGGTCCTAGTCCCTTTCACCGTATGACTTTTCAACTTTTACCACTGCAAAATCAGCTGGCGCTTTTCGACTGACTCGTCGACACCATTGTGTACACAAAGACCTGTTAATTAGAATTGAAAAGCTGCGTTTTTTGCGCGTAAAGGGAAACTAACTTTGAAAAAAAAGCGAATGCGTCAACGCCTTATTCTCTTGAGCATCGGATTGCTTTCTTTAGGCTGGATTTTATTCAGTGCCTATGATGTTTTATCCAATGAAAATCTTACGGATTTCAGGCATTATTTCACGCCGAAAGACCGCACCGTTTTCGTAGTCCAAGACCCCAATTCACTAGACTGGAATAATGAGCGAATTGTCACAACAGAACTCAATCAAAGTCTTTACTTTTCATTTCGTAAACAGCTTAAAGAACCAAGCATCATATTCTTTAGTTCGAAGCATACCAAAATGTTAATTGAGAAAAAAACAAATTGGACCGCAACTGAAGTCAAAGCACTTTTCCAGAATGGTTTATTCCCTTTTCAAATGGGGCGCTTGAAAAAATTTACATTTGGGAAACTACATGGCCTTTTCAATGGCAATCAATTACTCGTCTATGATGGCGAACTTCCCGTTGCCCAACAAAACAAAATTCAAGTGAGTGCAAAAGCCAGTTTTGCTTGGTTTAGTTGGGAGCAAAATCAAATTAAACTAACAGAGACCTACCGCAAAAAGGAGGGTTACTACCGCTACATTAAAACCAATAATCGAAATCCGCAACTCAGTAAAAAAGATGATCAAGCACTATTTAGCGAGGTCGTTCCAGATTTTTTTAACACCTACTACTTTTACGACAAAACGTATGCTGTTCAGCTCGACCCAAAATTTGCCAATAGCCCTTGGTTAAAGTGCATGAAAAGTGGTTTTGTTCATCTCAAAAAAGACAGCTCAAGCTTGGTTATTTTTGATTTCAATGAAAATGCCAATCCCATACAAACGCTGAACGAATATTTCCATAAACCTGAATTAAACACCGAAACAGCTTCATTTGACCGCCTACATTTTAGTAAATTAATCGACCCCAATAAAAACACTTGGCATGTGGCTGTTTTTGGTCAATTTGGTTTGGCAAGCCCAGATAAAGCCTTACTAGATCAAGCATTAGCAGCTGCAAACCTGGGCCAAACGCTTGCCCAAGACGAACGACTTACCAAACGCTTTTTTGCAAATATGCCACGGAAGGTAAGCGCAAGATGGGTAGATCCGGGTCAAAAACAAACCGTAACGCTACTCGGCAAGCAAATTGTACAGACCAACTATTACAAGCAGAGCGCTGCTATAAACGAAGAAAGCGATAAAATCAGAGACTATTTTGTAATGAATCCTGGTTATCGGATACTGCACTTTGCAACCTTTGATCAACGAGGTAATGCAATTGTATTTACCGAAAATCATCAGCTTGTTGGCTATATCAACGGATTGCGCAAATGGGATAAACCAGTTCAACAAGATGTTAAAGGCCTTTATCAAATCAAAGCCTTTCCTCAACTGATTTGCGTGCAGTTTGCTAACGAAGCGCAACTTTTTGATAAAACTGGCAGAATCGTTTATCGACTTTCACACCAAGCCGGTACAGCTATACAAGTCGTGGATAATAAAGGTAAAAAAGAGTTCATCTGTGTTAATGATGCCAATTCGGTATTGCTCTACAATGAAAACGGCGGCTTAATCAAACAATTCAATGTCGGACAAACACCAAAACAACTGCTTTCTTATAAATCCGCCGGAAAGCCGTTTGTCAGTATTTTGACGGACAATCAATACCATTTAATCGATGTGGCAAAAAGACGTAGCCAAATCAAACAAACTGTAGATTCTACCTATGTTTTGGTGGCCAACCAAGGAGGTGCTTTTGCGGTCAAAGTAAGTAAAAGTAAGGCAACTGTGCTCTCGTCTAATGGTCAAAAACAATTTGGCGTGCCCAATGCCGTTGAATGCATTGGGTCTTATCTTCAGGGCAATAACCAAATGTTACTTTTCAAAAACAACACTGCACTCTACGCCTATTCCTTGGATGGTCAACGCGCCTGGGAAAAAACAATCAATGCTGTAGAAATCAGTCAGTTTACAACTTACTTGACAAATGACCAACGACAAATTTTAGCACTTCTCGATGCCATAGGCAACCAAATATACCTCCTCGACGACTTAGGTCGAGACCTAGATACACAAAAAAGACACGGCCAACAAGAAATACAACTAAGTGCTTTTGGCAATAATGCCTACTCACTAACCACCTACTTAGGAACCTACTTAATTCAATACAATAGACAATGAAAAAATACGGCGCTCTCCTTCTGATTTTGCTCAGCTTATTTCAAGCACGTGCACAAGCCTACCTCGGCACAAGTACAAGCAATTATGCAGGTGCTTTAGGCAATTTAGTGAATCCGGCATCTTTTGTCGATGGCCGATACAAAATGGACCTCGCACTCCCTGCAGTCAATTTGTTTACTTATCAAAACTTTGGTTCTTTCAATGCTGATGCCATGCGCGCCGAGCAAGGCGGTGGCGGAAAATGGTGGGTTCAATCTTTTACAGACACGGCCTTACTCAATGCTTGGGCCTATCCTTCTTCTACATTCATCGACCGACTTATCGTACACAATTACAACAAAGATTCAGAGGGTGTGCTCGGTGCCAATATCAATTTTAGACTCGATCTTTTTAACCTTGCATTTCATATAGGCGAGAAACGCTCGTTGGGTATTTACGCGAATTTACGCTCCATTACCAATATCGATAATATGGACCCCAAATTAGCAGTCCTCTCAGAAGAAGGTTTGGAATATCCTGCGCTTTGGAATATGCAGCTCAATGAGGAATTAGTGAATGTGGATCACCTCACTTGGAGCGAAATCGGATTCAATTATAGCCAAGTCGTCATAGACAACAAACAACACTTTTTAAAGGTAGGCGTAACACCTAAAGTGCTACTTGGTTTTGCAAGTGCGTATGTGCACACTCAAGATTTCAGTTACAATCTAGTTAACGAAGACACCTCTCAATACCTCGCCGGAACTTTTGATTACGGCTACTCCAAAGAAGTGGGTGATTTTATTTCAGATGGTGTTGCCGGCCTAATCAATAGTAACAATATCAAAAATTACCTCAAACCAGGTTCTATTGGTTTTGGACTTGATATCGGTGCGGTTTACGAATGGCGTCCAAGTTATGCCAAGTTCAAATATGACATGGACGGCAAATCGGACCTCTGGATGCGCAACGAAAACAAATATAAAGCGCGTGTAGGTTTGTCCGTATTGGATATGGGCGGCATGAAATTTACGAAAGGTGGGCTCAGCCGCAACTTTGTTGTGAATTCCAACTCCCTTTTTGACCTCCAACGCTTTAATACGTCTACGGACCTCGAATCTTTTGACATGATCATCGACTCGCTCATCAACGAGTCAACAGCAGCCAACAATAATGAATGGGTTTCCCTCCAAGATCCAGGTCAAACTTTTCGTATGCGAACGCCAACAGCCATGAGCTTGCAACTCGATTACCACCTGTGGAGCTATTTCTATGTGAATGCCAGTGCAATGGTCAATATGATACCGAAGAAAAAAGATTCTAAGGTGAATATTGCGACTCAATTATCTTTTACACCAAGTTTCGACAGTCCTTATTTTGGACTTTATGTTCCGATTGCATACAACAAATACAGTGGCTGGCGGGCAGGTTTAGCAACGCGCATAGGACCTGTCATTTTAGGACTCAATGACATGAATATCATTCGTGCCAAAGGTCAAATCAGCGGCATCGACTTCTATGCCGGATTGCGTTTGCCCATCTTGTATCATCGCGTCAAGGACAAAGACAAAGACAAGGTCTCTGACAAAATGGACGAATGTAAAAATGTCCCCGGAACTTGGGCCTTCTTGGGTTGTCCGGACACCGACAACGATGGGATTCCAGATTCCGAGGATGCTTGTGTAGATGTTGCTGGCCTCAAAGAATTTAAAGGCTGTCCAGATACCGACGGCGACAAAATCATCGATAGCGAAGATGCTTGCCCAACTGTGGCCGGCCTCAAAGAATTCAAAGGCTGCCCAGATACCGACGGCGACAAAATCATCGATAGCGAAGATGCTTGCCCAACTGTAGCCGGCGTTGCAGCCCTAAAAGGTTGTCCAGATAAAGATGCAGATGGCATTACTGACGCCGAGGATGCTTGTCCAGACAATGCAGGACCAATAGAAAACCAGGGCTGCCCTGATCAAGATAAAGACGGTCTATTTGATTTTGTCGACAATTGCCCTACAATTGCTGGCCCTAAAGAAAATCAAGGCTGCCCATGGCCAGATTCCGACAACGATGGTTTACTGGACAAGGACGACGATTGCCCGAATCTTGCGGGTCCAAAAGCCAACAAGGGCTGCCCTTACAAAGATTCTGATAACGACGGTTTACTCGACAAAGACGATGACTGCCCGAATACACCCGGACCTAAAACCAACAAAGGTTGCCCTGTCATCGAGCAAGCAGTTATTGAAGTCCTTAAAACGGCATTTGACAACCTTGAGTTTGAGACCAACAAGGACATCATTTTCGAAAGCTCAAAGCCTTCACTTAATGAATTAGCCGAAGTGCTCAAAAAGAAAACAACATGGAAACTCGAAATTGCAGGCCACACGGATAACGTTGGTGATGATAACCTCAACTTAGTACTCTCGAAAAAACGTGCCGAAGCGGTAAAAGCTTACTTAATAAGCCAAGGAGTTGATGAAGCACGCTTAATTACAAAGTATTTTGGTGAAACCAAACCAATTTCCAGCAATGACAGCCCTGAAGGTCGTCAGAAAAACCGACGAGTCGAAATGAAGATTGTCTTTGAATAAATTGAAATCGACCTAACAGACTAGGAGGCTCTCGGGCCTCCTTTTTTATGTTACGCCAATGTTAAGGATTTTAAACCGCTTATTAATGCTTTATTAATCTTTGATTAATGTAAGCGTCAAGATACAACTTGACCTTTGCAGTACTAATAAAAGTCTGCAAATGAAGTATTTTACCCTTGCCCTACAATTCTTATTCTTTGGTTTATTTTCAAGTGTTTTATGGAGCCAAACTGGTTCTATTACCGGAACCGTAACCGATGAAAACAACAATCCTATTAAGGAGTTTACTATTCGCTTATCTATCACTAATAAAGCTGTTATCGATCAAGAAAAAGGCAGCTTTGCATTCACAAACTTGGCGGCGGGCGCGTACACTTTTGAACTCAAAGCCCCTGGATTCGAATCATACAAAAGTGAGGCTATTGTAGTCATTGAAGGAGCTGAAAGCAAAACGACTGTTCAACTTAAAACGAAGTCGCAAACAACTGTTGATGTTCGGGTTGAACGCAAAACAGATAAAAACAAAGGTGACATGGAAGTCACAAAAATGCAAATCAACCAGGCGGGTGTTGTGGATGGCATCAATAAAAGCACATTCGTCAAAACACCAGACTCAAGGGTGTCTCAGGTATTTAAGCGCGTGAGTGGCGCAAGTGTTCAGGACAACAAATTTGTTGTGGTTCGCGGGCTTTCTGACCGCTATAATTTTGCATTGATCAATGGTGCGCCGCTACCGAGTACCGAAAGTGACCGCAAAGCTTTCTCTTTTGATATTTTCCCTTCGAATATGCTCGAAAATTTATTCATTATGAAGAGTGCCACGCCAGAACTCCCGGGTGAATTTGCCGGCGGTGTCATTGATATCAAAACCGTTGAGCCACGCTCAGAAGCTTTTCAACACATTCAAATAGGAACAGGTTTCAATACGATAGCCACGCTCAAAACAAATAGAACTTACACAGGTGGAAGCACTGATCTGCTTGGATTTGGTACCAATAACCGCGCTATACCCGATGGCTTGCCAACCACTGCGGAATTCAACTCATTGAGCGCACAGCAAAAAGCGGAACTTGCGCAACTCATTCCCGCCAATTGGGCTACCACCAGAGGCATAGCCCTGCCAAATGGGAGTCTTCAATACAGCGTAGGAAACAAAATCAAATTAGAAGATAAAAAGAGTCTATCCTATGTTTTCGCTTATTCATATAGCAATACCAATAATTTTAGTTTAGTGACACGCCGCGAATTTGAGGAACAAGCTACTGGTGTCATTACCAAGAACGAACTCAAAGATTCTGCTTACACCAAATCTATCTTGAATTCGGGTATGCTCAACCTCAAATTGGATTTAGGAAAGCGAACAGAATTGCAGCTTAAAACAATGTATTCGGCATCAGCTGATGACAAGGTAAATACACGTCAAGGTAAGCGCGATATGGATATCGAGTCCATGTACAACGAGCGTTCAACCAATATTTGGTATACCCAAAATAATATTTTAACAACCCAAATACTTGGTAAGCACAATTGGAAAGACGACTGGAAATTTAACTGGACTGCCGGATACAGCAACGTCGCACGCGACATTCCATTCTTGCGCAGAATGGTTTACCAACAAGTTGATACCACGTTGCCCTATTTTGCAGTAGTCCAAAACAACGATATTTCTACCTTAGGTGCAGGCAATATGTTTTGGTCTACGATGACCGAAAATATTGGAAGCGCCCGTTACGACTTTAGCAAGCAGTTTGGTGGAGATGACTCCAAAAATTTATTCAAATTTGGCGGGTCACATCAATACCGCGGCCGCGATTTTGCGGCACGCAACCTCGGCTTCTCTAAATACGACCCTGCGGGCTCCTCTTCTTTCAACTCAAGCCTACTGCTTTTACCAGAAGATCAAATTTTTGCAACAGAAAACCTCGGTTTAATGGCCGACGGACAAGGTGGTTTCAAACTCGAAGAAGGAACCAACGTAGACGATAGCTACGACGCTTCTTCCTTACTTCATGCGGCATATGCCATGGTTGACATGCGTTTATTTACCAAGTTGCGTTTGGTAACAGGCTTAAGAGCGGAGTCTTACCAGCAAAAGTTCCATTACGTGGAATTTGGTTCAAATGAAGATAAATACCTAGATACAACCGTCCTAGACCTCTTGCCATCTTTGAACTTGACTTACAAAATTACGGAGCGTTTTCAATGGCGAGCAAGTGCAGCCCGCACCGTGAGCCGCCCTGAATTCCGTGAATTGGCACCCTTTACTTTCTATAACTTCCTAAACGACAACCTTGCCTCTGGAAATCCACAGCTCAAACGTGCTACTATCAACAATTATGATACCCGCTTGGAGTATTTCCCTGGAAAAGGCCAAATCATTAGTGTATCTGGATTTTACAAAACGTTTACCAATCCGATCGAATTATTATTGCGCACCGGAACTTCTGGGCAGCCCGAGTTGTATTTCAACAACATAGATAAAGCAACAAGTTATGGAGCTGAACTCGAGTACCGTATGAATCTTGGTTGGCTCAACAAAGCAGATAGCAATTCTATCTTCTCGAGAACTACTTTTTACACCAATGCCTCTTTGATTCGATCGGCAGCAGACCTCAGTGCTTTTGCAGGCCTTGAGGAGTATCCGGGTTCTACGCGTCCACTTCAGGGGCAATCGCCGTATATTTTGAATGTGGGGCTTTTTTATGAAAGTCAAAAAGAACTCATGCTGAACTTCTCCTATAATTATGTTGGGCAGCGAATCGCAATTGCAGGAAGCATTCAAGAACCAAGTGTTTGGGAAAACGGCCGACATGTACTCGATTTTCAGATCGGTAAAACCTGGAAAGACAAATATGAACTCAAATTGAATTGCGCTGATTTACTCGCCCAAGACTTGGTCTTTTTCCAGGATATCAACAAGAACAAACGCTATGATAAAGGCGTAGACAGTGCTTGGCAAGAAATTACCTTCGGACAAACGATTACACTCAACTTCAAATACAAGTTCTAAATCAATGTTAAGGAATTGTTCCGCACAATTAACACATATTTAAAGCAAACTTAAGAGCGCTATAACTTGACCCGCTGCAGAACGCAAGAACTTTGTACCAGATAAAAATTAAAAAGATGAAAAAAATTTACACCCTTTTAACTGCACTTTGCCTCGGTTCTTTTGCCATGGCCCAAGATGCATTCTGGACACCTACCACGTATCGTGGCGCATTTCCAGTAACAGACAACACGCCCGCAACAGACTGGACTGCTGGCTGGTCAAATTTTGATCCAGAAAACACCGCTTACCCTGCAACGGTAACAACGGTTTCTGCCGACATCACAACCAACACTACCTGGAGTGGTGTGGTTAAACTGATGAACAAAGTATACGTTAAGAACAATGCAACCTTAACAATTGCCCCAGGGACCATTATCCGCGGTGATAAACTCACTCAAGGCACACTCATCATTACCCGCGGCGCAAAAATTATCGCCGACGGTACTGCTACAAATCCAATCGTCTTTACCTCCAATGAAGCCGTTGGAGCACGCAACGAAGGAGACTGGGGTGGTTTGGTACTACTTGGTTTGGCTAAAAATAACCAACCTGGAGGTGTTGCCAATATCGAAGGAATTGTTCCTACTACTGACTCTCAGTATGGTGGTAATTTTGACAACGATAACTCTGGTATTTTGCGCTATGTGCGCGTCGAGTTTGCAGGTATTGCACTCGAGCCAAACAAAGAAATCAACGGGATCACTTTTGGTTCGGTTGGTAACCAAACAATTGTCACTTTCTCAGGTGACGACGCTTTTGAGTGGTTCGGTGGTACTGTAAATTGCAAGCACCTAATTGCTTACCGCGGCCTTGATGACGATTTTGACTGTGACTTCGGTTATAGAGGGAAGGTTCAGTTTGCGCTATCTATCCGTGACAAAGACCTTTCTGACGCACCAGGCGATTCAAACGCATTTGAGTGTGACAACGATGCTGCGGGTTCAACAGCGCAACCTAAAACACGTCCTATATTCTCAAATGTTACTTTAGTTGGTCCTAAAGGAAATGGCACAACCGCACTTCCTACAGGAGAAAAATTTGAAAAAGCGTTCCGTTTGCGTCGCAATTCAGCAGTATCTGTATTGAATTCATTGGTAACGGGATGGGAAAAAGGCTTGTCTATCGAAGGTGCACCAGTTGTAGCGAATCTCAACGGCGATACCATGGTTTTTGTCAATAACATCCTTACCAACTTTGCAGTTCCTTCTTGGAGCGCTAACAACACCAATACTGTACTAAACTCTGGTGGTTCTACAACATCTTGGTATAACTCTTGGTGGGGTGTGGATGGCAACGACTCGACGCAAACCTTAGCTCAAGTGAATTGGGTTAATCTCTTCCCTGCTTTGGGCGTAACTCCTGATGCACGCTTAGGTGCAGGTTCAGTAGCAGCAAACGGCGCTACCTTCTTAAATCCCGTATTCTTCTCAGTTGCCATGCCAACTGTTGCAACTACCTCATACACTTATTGTCAAGGTGCAAGTGCAACTGCACTCACCGCCACAGCATTAACTGGTAATTCTTTACGTTGGTATACACAAGCCATTGGAGGTACTTACACTACAATTGCTCCTGTACCAAGTACAACTACAGCAGGTACTTACACTTATTATGTTTCACAGGCGAATGCCGGTAACGACGAAAGTATGCGTGTAGCCATCACAATTGTTGTGAATGCGTTACCCGCAACACCAACTATTGCTGCAAGTGGATCTACAACCTTCTGTACAGGTGGTTCTGTTGACTTAACATCAAGTGCTGCTTCTGGAAACGTATGGTCAACCAACGCTACTACGGCTACAATAACCGTTTCTGCAACTGGTAACTACAGCGTTACCGTGACAGATGCGAATGGCTGTTCTAGCACTTCTGCTCCTATTTCTGTGAACGTTTCAAGCGCTCCGGCTCCAACTATCAGCGCATCTAGTACACAAGCGTGTTCTGGTGATGTGGTAACGGTTACTGCATCTGCGGCTGATTCTTATTTATGGTCAACCGGTGAAACCTCACAAAGTATTCAGGTAAGCAATACAGCTGCTGTATATGTAACAGTTACAAACGCGAATGCTTGTAACGGTGTTGGACAATCTGCAACCACCAATATTACTTTCACCGCTACACCAACCGCTGCGGGTTCATTCACAACTGCTGGTAACGTTGTTACCTTCACAAACACTTCAACGGGTGCTACAGCTTATTCTTGGGATTTCGGTGACTTCACCAACTCTTCAGCTACTGCTCCTGCTCACGCCTATGCTGCAAACGGCACCTATACTGTTGTATTAACCGCAATCAACGGAAACTGTACCAACACAGCTACATTCGAGATTTCTATCGAGGTTGGAATCGAAGACGCAACTCAAATGAAATTTGAGGTGTATCCTAACCCAGCAAATGAGCAAATTATTGTTGCCTTTGAAAATACTACGGCTGGCAGCTTGAACATTCTAGATGCAATGGGTCGAGTAGTATTTACACAAGCATACAACGAAATTGGTTCTGTACTACTCCCAATCAATGTGAGCGAACTAGCTTCAGGAAGCTACACTGTTCAATTAATCAATGCAGATCAAGTAGGCATCAAACGCTTATTGATTCGTAAATAATTTTTTCAAGTCAAGAGGGGACTTCGGTCCCCTCTTTTTTTAAAAACTGACACGATGGAAAACACAAAAGGACACACCATTCTGATTGTCGATGACGAACCAGATATCTTAGAGTTTTTATCGTACAATGTACGCAAAGAAGGCTACAAAGTCTTTACTGCAACAAACGGCATCGAAGCCTTGCGCTTGGTGCAACAAATCAACCCTTCATTGATCCTCCTCGATGTCATGATGCCCAAGATGGACGGTATTGAAACATGTCAGGTTATCCGTAAAGACCTCAATATGGTTCAGCCTGTCATTGCATTTCTTACTGCAAGAACCGAAGATTACGCGCAAATTGCTGGCTTTGAAGCAGGCGCCGATGACTACATTTCAAAACCAATTAGGCCGCGCTTACTCATCAGTAAAATTGAATCTTTATTGAGAAGAATCAAAAATAAGGGTGGGGTCGAAAGCAGTACAACGCTTATCATTGACAGAGACCGTTATGTGGTTGAAATGGAAGGCAAAGAATTGCAACTCCCTAAAAAAGAATTTGAGTTATTGGAACTGTTGGCAAGTAGACCAGGAAAAGTATTCAACCGCGACCAAATTTTAGCAGTCGTTTGGGGCAATGATACCATAGTTGGCGAACGCACCATCGATGTTCACATCAGAAAATTGCGCGAAAAACTCGGAGATGCGTATATTCGTACCATAAAAGGCGTCGGATATACCTTCAACGACAAGTGAGAAAAGCAAGACCTAGTTTTTTAATCCTCAGTGGCAGTATTTTATTCTACATACTGAGCTTTCTATTTACACTTTTCGTTCATCTACAAATTGTTACTCTAAGCAATACGCTTATTTTCTTAATCCCGCTCGTTACCGGGATTTTTGCTTATACCATCTTTTATTACATCATCAAGCGCTTTTTGCAATACAGAATGAGTCTCATTTACCGCAGTATTCAAAGCCTCGAACAAAACACGCCTAAAGACCAGAGTATAGATGCGCTCGTTGCGCAAGGCGAACAAGATGTCCAGGACTGGAAGCAAAAACGTACCCAAGAAATTGAGAAACTCAAAGAACAAGCCGCCTTTCGAAAAGAATTTCTCGGGAACCTTGCTCATGAACTGAAAACACCTGTTTTTTCTATTCAAGGTTATATCGATTCATTGTTAGATGGTGGAATGGAAGACCCTACCGTACTTAGAACTTTTTTGGAAAGAGCAGCCAAGTCGACCGAACGCATGACGCACATTTTAGAGGACCTCGATCAACTTACCAAATTAGAGTTGGAGCGCATTCCATTAGACATTCGAAGTTTTGATTTGCTCGAGCTGATCAACGAGACTTTCGAAGCCATGGAATTGATTGCTAAAGAAAAACGTTTTCGACTTCGAACAGATGCCTCAGAGCCTTTTTGCTATGTGAATGCAGACCGTAACAAGTTAGCCCAAGTATTACTCAACTTGATCAGCAATGCTATTTCTTATGGAAATGAAGATGGTGAACTTTGCATCAGCATAGTCCAGATAGACAACACTTACAGTCTTCAAATAAAAGACAACGGTCCAGGAATCGAACCTGAACACATTCCGCGTTTATTTGAACGTTTTTATCGGGTTGAAAAAAGTCGAAACCGCAATGAAGGCGGATCGGGGCTTGGTTTGGCTATTGTTAAACACATCATTGAATCTCACGGTCAACAAATCCAAGTAAGCAGTAGTGTAGGAATTGGAACCACTTTTACATTTAGCCTGGAGAAAAGCAAAGCAACAGGCCCGGTTAGCTCCAGAGGAATTCCGCTGAAATAAATTAATGCGTCGAGGTCATGTTACTCGGCACACAAATGATAAAATCTGCTCGGCCAAGGTGCGCTTTGTCTAATTGCTGCACATTTTCTTGACTCACTGTACTAATTGTTAAAATTCGGGTTTGTGGAGCCTCTTGTAGCACGTACCACATAATACCCTGGTAAAAATCAGAATGATACGCACCATTAAAATGTAAATGTACGGTCTTGGGCGTGCGCCACGGATTGTGCAAAATGAAATGTGCCATTGTCGCGTCTTTGATGGCTTGGGCCTCAACCATGCGCCAACCCATTCCTGGCCCCATATGCGCACCCATTTGTTTCATGTCCTGGTACTGACTAAGCGTGGTGTCAAAAGCAAATGTAAGCGGTGCCATTTGCTCTTTTATGGCTTGCGGAAGTGTATCGAGTGCAGCCCTTCCTTTCTTAAAAAGTAAACTCGCATATTTTCGCTGAATATTAGAGGCCACACAAGACAACCCTTTGTCTTTTGCAAAATGGATTAAAGGCGCATAATCTGTTTGGTAATTTGGCCAAAGTCTGAGTGTATCTTTGAGGTTTTCATCCTTGATTTCTCCCTTCAAATAAGCACTTAATACAGCTTGTTGATCTTGCTCGAACATTTCAAATCCAAGTTGCAAGTTTTTTCCATGTGCAGCATACATTTGCGCTGTGAGTTCGAGTTGCAACCAATGCGCAATAGGATTGTCGTGAAACTCACCGAACAGCACTAAATCCACAGTATTGGCGTGCTTTTTAAGGGTCTTAAATGAAACTTCCTTTCCTTTGGAATTATAAATTTTATAAGCAGGCAAATCCTGGGCATATAAGATACTCGTGCTCCAGATCAAGAGGAGGGAAAACAAATGTTTCATTCTTTTAATTTTTGGCAAAGTAAGTGATTTTCAGGTCTTCAGCCGAAAATTTAATAAATTAGAACAAAATTCAATCAATGCTCAAATTTACACTTCTTACCTTCTTGCTCTTTTTGGCTAGCCTTAATTATGCACAAGACCCTTGCTCAAGTGGACGTTATGCCGACGCCGTTTTTTCACAGTTCACCCTCACGAGTAACCTCACCTATGGTCAGAACAGCAATTGGGCCAATTCAAATACCGTTCTTAAACTCGACCTATACGAACCCACCAATGACACACTTGCCGCCCGACCACTCATTATTTGGGTCCATGGCGGTAGTTTTATTGGTGGCAGTAAAACAGATCCTGATGTCAAAAAACTTTCGGAGAATTTTGCCAAGAAAGGCTATGTATGCGCGAGTATCGACTACAGACTGGGTTTCTTTCCCTTTGATTCTACAAACGCTGTCAAAGCAGTTGTACGCGCTGTTCAGGACCTCAAGGCCGCAATACGCTATTTCTATAAAGATGCCCAAACTACCAATCAATTTAAAATAGATACCAATCATATCTTCATTGGGGGCAGTTCTGCCGGAGCCATTACCGCACTACATGTGGCATACTTAAACGACCCATGTGAATTCAGTGATTACATGAGCGCCAGCGCGCTGTCAAGCCTTGGTGGTCTAGAGGGCAATTCTGGAAATCCTGGTTATTCGACCAAAGTACACGCGGTCATCAATGGCTGTGGCGCACTTGCACGCTATAATTGGTTAGAAGCTGGCGACGTACCGTTGTGTTCTGTTCATGGAACCAACGATGGCACTGTTACCTACAACCGGGGCTTGGTTAACCCTGGCACGCCGCTCATGTATTTAGATGGCAGCCGTATGATCCATGAGCGCGCCTGTGCGATTGGAGTAAGCAACCAATTCTACACCTTCAACAACGCACCGCATGTCCCCTACTTAGGCAACGCTGCCTACATGGACAGCACAGAACGTTTTGTACGAGACTTCCTCATTGAGGTCATGGGTTGCACACAAAGTAGTACTTTACTACCCGCCAATCAAATGCAGCAGCAGGCGTATTTGTATCCGACTACTTATTGCGATGGATCAGCAAGTAATGAGGCCTGCTCAGGCGTTGGCATCAATGACATAAGCGCTATTGAAACCTTACAGTGTTATCCAAATCCAACACGTGGAAATGTAAGTATTCAAACGGAGCACGGGTTCAAATCTTTAAGTATTTATGCCATTTCAGGTCAACTCATTTTTGAAGAAAAGGACCAATATTCCTCTATCTTTGAAATAGATTTGAACGCGCAAAACAATGGACTCTACCTCATCGAGGTCCAATTCGAAAACGGGCAATTACTTAGAAACAAACTCATCATCGAAAAATAACCCATGAAAAAAATCAGCCTTCTCTCCACTATACTTTTCCCATTGCTACTATCTGCTCAAACTTGGAGCAGTGATGTCGCCCAGATTTTTTACAACAAGTGTACAGCATGTCATCATCCGGGTGGCGCTGCACCGTTTTCACTCATGACGCACGCAGAGGTGAGCCCGTTGGCCGCAGCTGTTTATCAATGTGTCAACACCGGCGAGATGCCACCATGGCCACCCGACAACAACTACCAACAATACCAACACAACCGCGCGCTTTCAAATGCAGAGAAAACAACTATTATCGGTTGGCTCAATAATGGGGCCCAAGAAGGAAACCCAAACCAAACACCTCCGCCGCCAGTATATACGTCAACAACCTTTTTAGGCAATGGCGATTTGCAAGTGCAAATTCCGACCTATATGTCTAAAGCTACCACACAAGATGACTACGTTTGCTTCAATATTCCGACCAACCTCACTCAAAATCGGGTTATCAAAGCCGTAGAGGTTGTGCCTGGTAACCGAGAGATCGTACATCATTGTTTGGTTTACCTCGATCCAACGAGTATAGAAAGTACCGACACAATCGGTGGCAATTGCGCCAGTCCAAGTAATGGCAGCACCAAACTCATAACCGGCTACACGCCAGGCGCTACGCCCATGATTTTACCCTCAACCGACCCGATCAAACTTGGCCTTGATATTGGCCCAGGGTCCTCGATTTATTTCGCCATGCATTATCCGATGGGTTCTTACGGACTCTATGACTCAACCAAAGTTATCTTGCACTTTTATCCGGTTGGAACAACCAACGTACGGCAAATCAGTGCAGGGCCCTTACTGGCCAATTACAACTTTAGTTTACCGGCCAATCAAGTCACTGATCTCAATGCTTTTTACCCTCCGGGTGGCGCCACAATACCAACAAACTTTTCTGTACTTTCCGTCTTTCCACACATGCATCTTACAGGAACCAATATCAAAGCCTATGCATACAAACCTGGGGCCGATACCATAAAGTTTGTCAACATTCCAAAATGGGATTTCATGTGGCAAGATTTCTATTTCTTCAAATTTATGCAAAAGGTACCTCAGGGTTACAAACTCAAAAGCGAAGGCACCTATGACAATACGGCCAACAATCCCAATAATCCAAACTCGCCCCCACAAACCATTTACAGCGGTTTCAATACCACAGATGAAATGTTTTTAACTTATTTCCATTACTTACCATACCAACCTGGTGATGAAACTTACGACCTCGAGGCCCTGATCAGTGCATCTTTGAATGACTACCCTATCGATGATATTAGTTCTATTGTGGCCTACCCCAATCCTTTTGATCAACAGCTTACTTTGACTTTCCCAAAAAGTCTTGGGCCGGACGACCAACTCTATTTCTATGATGCAAGTGGGCAACTTCAGTTCAAATTGGAACCTGAAAGCGGTACAACTGTACTTGAGTTAGGTCCTGACCAAATCGATTGGAACGCACTGCCAAATGGCGTTTATTATTTATCGGCACGCCTTGGCGGGCAGTTGTTGTCAAAAAAACTCATCAAGTTCTGATTTACCCTTTTTAGAAACTGTAAAAATTGCTATCTTTGCAATCCTGATGGTCTCATGGCCGAGCGGTTAGGCACCGGTCTGCAAAACCGTCTACAGCGGTTCGAATCCGCTTGAGACCTCACTTAAACCCCTGTGTCTTTTGGTGCAGGGGTTTTTTGTTTTTTTAACCACCGCCATGCCCCGAAGCCAAATATCCAGAGGGTGAGGTTGAACAAAAGCCATGTGGCCAACGCTTCGTTCCAATTCGGCTTTAAACCGGCAATTAAAGTTTCATTCTGAACCGACACGCCACATTTTTCTAAGAGCGCTATCCAAACAAAAATCAAAGGAATCTGAAAGACGTAGATCCGGAGTTGATGACGCTGCAGCAGATCTTGCCAATATGAAATTTGCGAAGGGTCTAGTGCTTTTTTAAAAAACCGCAATTCTATTTTGAACCAAATGACCAAAACGGCAAAAAACACGAGCGGATCAATTAGTGAACCAAAAATTTGCCACCAAGCTGCATACGGCCACGAAAAAATCAGGGCGGCCTTACTCAAAAAGTAAAATACAAGCAGGGTTATTGGAGCAACCCAAGTCTTCAATTTTAAGTTCGAGGTTAAATCCAAAACAGAATTGATGCTCAGGCCAAAACAAAACCAAACGAAATATACAACCAAGGACAACAATGTATATGAGTCAATTTGAGTTGGTGTCTTTAAAAAAATTCCGCCTTGCAAATAGAGGCAAATGGCATGTGTAACAATCGGTATGAAAACGGGGATTTTGAATTTCAGTACCGAAAAACCTATTAATTTTTGACCCACCCTAAAAATAAACTGAAAAGCGGCAAGCGCCACCAAAAACCATAAATGATAAAATGAGTTTAGAAAATCCAGTTCCTTAACACCCAAAAGTCGACCCTTCGAAAGGGTCAAAAGCAAATAAAATAGGATGGAAAGCAAAATGTAGTACCCCAGAAAACGACCTAAGTTTTGTTTGGATTTTTGCAATAAATAAGTTGGGTATTGGTCCGCTTTGTGACGCAATAAAAAGCCCGATAATATAAAAAACAAGACCAAACCAAACATATTGAGCAAGGCTGCAAAGCCAGTGAGGTTCATGCTTGGCGCTTTTACGGCCACAGGCCAAATACCGAACAGGCCAGGAATCCAAGTAAAAGAAATCGTTAGGTGTAGCACTAACAAAGCCCCGATGGCCAAAGCCTTTAAGCGCAATAAAGACAGTGCTTCTCGATCTTTATTCATTGGTTTGGATCATTTCAAAAGCACGACCGAGGTCCGAAAGCAAGTCTTCGACTTGTTCAAGGCCAATGCTCAAGCGCACCAATTGTTTGGTGAGACCCATTTGCGCTTTCTGGGAATCGTTCATCGAGGCATGGCTTCCGGTATAAGGCCGCGCCACCATAGAAGTAACACAAGCCATACCCGTTCCGGTATCAAATAAATTGAGCGCCGCAATGAAGGTATCGTACTTTTCGCTCAGGTGCGCCTCTAATGTAAAAAACAAGAGCGTAGCATATCCGGTCAATTGAACGCCATCTATGGTCGGATAAAATACCTCCTCTACCCCTTTTTGTTGTACAAGCCAATCTCGAACAATTCTTGTTGCTTCGCCTTGCGCTTTCATACGCAATTCAAATGTTTGCATACTTCGGCGCAACAACCAAGCACTATTGGGATCTAAGATCGCCCCATGGTAAAATCGCGCATCCCGCAAATGTTGTGCAAGTACATCTGAATTGGTCGTGAGGACCCCACCCATGACATCTGAATGACCCGAAAAATATTTCGTGGCAGAATACAATGCAATATCTGCACCATGCAATAAAGGCTGTTGAAACAAAGGTGTCGCCCAAGTATTATCAACGACAACCAGCGCATTTGGATTATGTGCTTTGGCTTTTGCGCTGACATTTGCGATGTCAATACTGCGCACAAAAGGGTTGGTAGGGGTTTCAAATAATACCATCGAAACATCGACTGGAATGGCCTCTATGCCCGCCTTTGAAGAAAGATCAAGAACCGATAATTTGATTTGGTACTGCGCACAAAAACGTTCGAACAAAACATAGGAACAACCATAAATGAGTTGATTGATAACCAAATGGTCTCCGGGTTTGAGCAGCAATAATGTATTTGAAATGGCCGCCATTCCGGTCGAACAACAAATGGCATGCGCAGACTCTTCAAGTGCACAAAAAATGTGCTCGAGCTCCTCGACATTCGGATTATTTTTACGCGTGTAAAAAAACGGTGAGCTGGCAGAAAAAGCACTGTTCTGGTAGATTGGTGTAACCACCGGGTCTGCATTGGTGGTGTCTACGCGGTGCTTTAGAACTTTCGTCAGTTTATGCATAACTCGAAGTTTTGGTTTCGTCAATGACAGGGAAATGAGCACGGTCGAGTACCGGTAAAATATGCAAAGGTGTCTGGCAGGCAGCTTCTAAGCGCAGTTCGCTTTCGTCAGCGCTACTTTTGGATAGAATAATTCTTTCAAGACCTTCATTCAATTCAAGGTACTGGACACTGCCTTGCGGAAGGCGGGTCAGCTTGATTTGAACAGGTTCTTTTTGCGGGTTGGTCAAGAAAATATGCACCGAACGGATCTCGTCATTCCAGGTAAAGGAATGGGTTTGTACGGCCTCAAAATCAGCAAGCACTTGCTTTCTTTCTGGTTGGCCGGCCAAAGCATGGCGGATTACCGAAGGCGTCTGGCACTTTTTGCATTTTCCATCGGCATCTAGCCCCGGTACATGAACCGATAAACCAAAGCGCTCGACAAGTAAATTGGAACATTTCTTACAGTGGGTGTTGCTCATGTCATCGGCATATACGTTGCCGAGATATACGTATTGCAAGCCCTCATTGAGTACCAACTCTCTGAGCTTAAGTAGTGTAGCCAGTTCGGTGCGGGGCTTTTTATATTTAAAACTTGGATGATACGCGACCAAATGCAGCGGCACCTCAGGTTTCAACTTTTCGCGCATCCAGCGCGCTGTCTTGATGGCATCGGTGCCGTCGTCGTTTAGACCCGTTACCACCAATTGCGAGATTTCTAAATGGCGATCGGAGGCGGCAATTAATTCGATCGCATCCAAAACAGGCTGTAGCTTACCTTTGTTTTCTTTACGGTAAATGGCGTCGTCCATACATTTGAGCGAAATCGAGAAGATATCGATAACCTCAATTAATTCGCGGAGAGGCGCTAGTTCGATATACAATGCCGATTTGTAAAGCGTCGTAAGCCCTGCTGCTTTTGCTAATTTGGATGTCTCCAATACAAACTCGTGCCAAACAACGGGGTCGTTATAGGTCCAAGAAATCACTTTGATATCATTGGCTAGTGCCAAATCAATGACTTGCTGCGGACTGTATTCAAAAACGTGTGCATCGTTGAGGTGTTTGATCTGCGAGGTTTGCCAGTTCTGACAATAACTACAGGCCATCATGCAACCAATATTACCCAAACTGAGGATACGCGCGCCGGGCATATAATGATTCACGGCTTCTGTTTCAATGCACTCTTGGGTAGCGGTTACCGATTTACCAAAATTAAAGGTATGAAAGGTGCCATCTACATTGCCTCGTACTTTACAAAAACCCATCTGACCGGGTTGGGTTTGACAATGTCGGGGACATAAATCACAGACAATTTTGGTGCCTTGTTCATTCGTGTGCCAATGCATGGCTTCTCTTGAAGTTTCTCTCCAATTCATACTGATGGGTTTAATGATATAGGTTTAAATGGGACTTGTAAAGCAGTACAAGCCTCGTTAAATAACAAAATGGGTAATTTAGATTTTTCCAATCCGGATTGCTTGGCCAACGCCACAAAATCTTTACTAATGATTGGGTTGCTGAGTGAAGTAAAAAAGGTATCAATATTGGCCTGATGAGGCTGGCGTTTGGTTCCTGGTGGAAATTCTGTGTAATGGTCGCAAACAATTAAGGTATTTGCATTACAATAAGGCAGAAAACGCAGGGTTTCATAGCGTTCAAGCCCAAGTAAAACATCGAGTGTGCCCGGAATAATTTGACTACTCATCTGTTCTTGTTGAGCCGTAGCTTGAAGAAATATTTTACACTCGGCATGAACAGAACCCAAACTTTGAGCGCCTCCTTTATACCGCGCACTAATGAGCGCGTACCCCTCTGAGTGCAAGTGCTGTTGCAAGCTTTTGACAAAGCCATGGATGCCTTGCCCTCCTACTCCTGCAATCAGTAAGCGAAGAACAGTACTCATGTGTCTTGATTTTTAGCATTTAGTTCAATAGCCCCATTCGGGCATATTTCATGACAAACGCCACAACGCATACAGCGGTCGAGGTTTATTTCAAAATTTCCAAGTGGGTTTTGGTCAATGGCAGGGCAAGCCAAGGCTTCGTAACACAGTGTGCAATCTTTGCACTTGGACCCATCAATTTGAGGCGCATAATTGGCACGTCTGAACGTTGCGCGTTCGTCTGGAATTCGTGCGCACGCACCGCTTACCCAAATGACATGCACGCCTTTCTGAGCTTCTTTTTTTTGAATAAGGCGCTCCAATTCTTTTGGATGAAAAGCACTCGCTTCTGTGAATGAAGCCACGCCTAAACCTTCTACAACCGAACGGTAATCTACCGTAGTGGATGCAGAAACTTGGTGCCCGGTCATGGCCACGCTTTTGTTATCAAAAACCAAATGAACCAAATCGACGTTGTTCTGAACCGCATTTAGTACCGCCAATAAGCCGCCATGAAAAAAACTGCCATCGCCACCCGTAGAAACAAGTTGTTGGGTTTTCAAGAAAGGAGACATACCTTGGGCGATCCCAATGCCCGCATTCATACACAGCAACCAATCAGCACGAAAAGGTGGCAATGAAGAACAACCGATATCGCCCCCAATAACGCGTGTTTGAGCTGGCAAAGCTTGTTCGATAGCAAAATAACTCCCGGTATGCGGGCAGCCTTCACAAAAAGTACCAAGCCGCTCGGGTATTTCTGGGGCAGGTAGTCCGGTGAATGGGTAAGGCTGTTCGAAATACTTGCACAAAATTTCCAAGATTTCATTGACCCGTAACTCACCGTAAGCGGGAAACAAATCTTTACCATGGATTTCGGCTTCAAGGGCATTGAAACATTCCATTTTGAGCAAATACTCTAAAAACCCGTCTTGGTCTTCGATGACCAAAATTTCTTTTTTACCGATTAAATGAGGTAATAAAGCGGCTTTTGCAAATGGATAGACGCCAAGAACCTGAATCCAAAGTGCATTTTGAAGTGCTGGAATCAGCTGCCTCACTTCGGCAAAATGCAAACTGCTGTTGCCTCGCGTCAGGACAACCAATGAAGAATTTGGTTCTCCATGCATTTCAATAAAGTTGTTTTCCAACGCGAAACCTTGCATTTTTTCGATCAAAAAGCGGTGGTTTCGAACCGCACGCTGACCAACATTGATGTAGCGTTCCCTATCTTTCTCAAAATGGTATTGACGTTCTTTGACCACGGCCGTTCTGGTCTGAACTCGTGTACTTTGATGACAGATCAAGCCGGTGGCAAAAATGAGAATCGGTAAGCCCAAGCGCTCAGACAGCGCAAAACCATCATAACAACAATCGTAAAGCGCTTGCGGACTCGTGGGTTCAAATAAAGGCAAATTGAATTGCTTGGCATACCAATGTACATCTTCTTCGCCTGTGCTCGAGTTGGCCCCAGGATCGGTACCCACGACAATGAGCATGCCTCCTATTACACCTGAGTAACCGACATAATTGAGCGGATCCGCGGCAATATTGAGCCCCACGTGTTTCATAACGAGCATGGACCGCGCACCAGCCATACTGGCTCCCATGGCAGCCAATGCGGCTACGTGTTCATTGAGCGCATCATTGAATTCAATTCCGGCCTGATGCCAGTCATTGAGCTGTTTAAGTTTTGGTTCAATGCCGTTTACAGGAGACCCCGGATAATGTGCAAAATAATCTATACCCGCATGGAGCGCCGCATAGGCCATGGCTTCATTGCCATTCAAAGCCCAAACTTCTTTACTTTTATGTTGAATTGCTGGCGTCATTTTAAGCTTTAATGCGGTTTAAAATCCATTGAAAAAGTGTGAGTTCACCAAGTAAACCCATCACAAAAACGAGCGCGCTGACTCCGCCAAAAATGCGCGTAGGTTCAAAGTTGCTGACCACAAAGCAGCCAAAACCGATAGAAAGCAATACAGCAGCATGGATAATCACGGCATTCATTTGGGCAACAGGTTCTTTGAGTACATATTTATGATACAATACGTGAATGGTGTCGTCGTCGAGCAGACCAATACAAACCACAAGCGTGAGTGCCGTGAGCATATTGAGTCCTTGATCGAAAAGCACGAAAAAGACCACCACAGCAGCCAATGGAATCAAATTCGGAATAAAACCATATAACGCTTGTAAAGGACTTTTTGTGAGAAAGAACATCAGTAAAACAATGGCAGTACTGGCCGTCAGTAAGCTCCAAAACAAAGAACTAGCCACTTGCTTATTGACCACCTCGAAAACCACAAAAGGGCTATAGGCATGCAAACCAAGACGGGCATCGTTAAAGAAATGTTGTTTGTGGAGTTGACGGTAACATTGCGCTATGGCACCTACCTCCGTAAAATAGAGACTCGCGGAAAGCGGTTTTTGAGCTGTTGCGGGGTGCAGCTCATAATGCAATAACTGGGGAGCTTTGATAGCCTGTAGGCGCTGCTCAATGTATTTTTGATCTGGATTTTGGCGTTTTACTGGCGCAAACCAAAGATGCAATACTTTTTGTGCATTGAATTGTTTTCGGAAATAGGCGTGTTCTTTGGTAACCTCTTCCCCTTTAGGGAAAAAATCATCGGTACTGGCTTCAAATCGGAGTTGCGGCAATAATACTAATGCGATGCATACCAAACCCAATAAGCCCCAACCAACCTGCTTTTGTCGTCGTTGCATCCAGTTACTTACTTTTTCGACAAACGGTTGCTCTGCTTCTTTCAATTTGACTTTTTCTAAAAATTGTTGAGCCAAGGCCATTGAAATCAAAAATTCCAGTAGTACCGCTGTACCCGTAATATGGCCGAGCTGTACCATATTTGGGGCATCGTTGAACTGAAAACTAAAAAATGCCAACGCTGTGGTGAGGCTACTCAATAAAGAAGGCACCCAAATTTTTCGGATGGTTTGCGTACTATTTTGGCCTTTTGATAAGCCGCCTAACAAATGAATGGCGTCACTCAAAGACAAGACCAATACAATAGGTAAAGCCAAGATACTCACGACCGTCATTTGATAGCCAAATATGGGGAACAAACAAACGGTTACAAGGATAGCCAGCAACATATTGCAAACCAAATAAACGATGGCGGTCCAATGGCGATAACGCCAAAATAAATAGGCGCCAAAAAGCAAAAAAATCAGCCCAGTGATTTTGAAAATATCTTCTTGCATGGAATGCGCTATTGCCGCTTCTAGGCCTTGCATCCCAAAACCCCGAATGGGTTTCAAGTGCCGACGCGGAATTTTTTGCAAAGCGTCGAGCTCATCAAGTGGGATTTTTTTGCCTTTGAAATCTGCAATGATTAAAAAAGACTGATGGTTTTTTGAGATCAGCTTGCCTAGCTGCGGATGCGCAGCAGCACTGGCAAGCAATTCGGAAGCAGGGCGCTCATTTTTCAACAGCCTCGAGCGCGCAAAACGGCGCAACTGAGATACACGGCTCATCAATTCAACTTGAGGAGCCAGGTCTTGAATGGCTGCCTCAAATTCCGCGGCGTCATTGATAAATGTAAGATCCGCATGCGCTTTGGGCGTAACACTAAAATAATAACGGAACTTACTTTGACCAAACAAAGAATCATAAGCGTGTGCATCGACAAAAACAGGTGTGTTTCCAGCAGCGAATCCATCGAGGCTTCCGGTCAGTTTTAAGCGCGGTAAGGCCATCAAGGAACCCACTAAAAGTAAAAGCACCAAAATAAAGGACTTCTTTACCTTGAGAAACGCCAATCCGGCAAAGAGATGCGCCTGAAGGATCGGTTCGAGTTGCAAATCCGGTTTTAAGTCCTGGTAATGCACTTGGGGACGTTCGTGGTGCTCGGCATGCAGTCCATTATTGAGCGTCAGAAAATTGTACCATTTTCGATGGATGCTCGTCGTATGCGGAGCGCCTGATTTTGGCAAATGCTGGCCGTAATTTTGTGCTGAAATCAGCACCCAGCCCAAATAAACAAGAACAAAATAAGACAAGGCCATCCATGGAGTGAAATAAAGCAATAGCCCATAAGTCACGAACAAAAACAATAATTCGGGTACTAGGAATTGACGATCTCGAGAGGTCAAAAGACCATTTTGCCGTCCTTCTTTGATTTGTTGTGGCAACGGCACCAACGGTATAAACCAAAAAAAGATGTACCCTAAAAAATAGCGCGGCACTAGTTGTCCACTTTTTTCTTTCCAGGTACTCGTATAATCTCTTGGGTCGTTGTTATACAAATGATGGGTGCGATGCAATAATTGGTAGTAATGGAAAGGCAGACCAATGAGCAATGTAGCAAGCAAGAAAAACAAAAAACGTATCACTTTATTTTTTGGCGGATGATGTACCAAATAATGGATACTTACGTGCAGATTCCAACACAAAATAAAAACGGCAAAACCGAACAACAAGAACCAATCGGCACGTAAAAAGGGCCATGCCCATAAACCAATCATGGCAGCAACTTGCAGCAAAGGAAACAAAGCCAATTGAAGACGTGCGTTCATGATTCCTTATTTGTTTGAACTTGATTCAATTGAAAAAAGGGATTTTGACTCAACCAATTGATCCCGTTCTGACCGAGAAATTCTCCTGGGCTCAGGACGCCAAATGGATGATTCCCACTTAATAATTTCTGGACAGCCAGCAGCACCAAAGCAGCTGTAATTTCGTACATATTATACCCTTCTAAATGACCAATAAATGCTCGGCTTTTTGTGCAAACACGGACAAAAAGTTCAAATGCTTGTTGGGCGCGTTCGGCCTTATTCGGGCCCTGATGAGGTAGCTGTTTGAAACGCGTAATCATGGTTTGAATCTGTGCAGAATCGGTTTGCTGGTTGGTTTTGAGCATTGATCCTGCAAAAGCCATGTTGCTATTGGCCTCCAATAAAAAATGCGAGGCGCCTGATTGGGGCGTACATCGTTGAAAAGCGAAAATGACTTCCGGATACGGAACAATTCTTGCCGCCTCAAAAGGAATATCCACTAAAGGAGCCGCTTTTTGCTGTGTAAACGGGTGCAGTTGCTTGTCTTCAATGATGAAATTAGCCGCATAATTAGCCAGTTTCATCGTGAGTTTGGTCCCAGGGCTCATTTGCTGACTGCCAAGCCAATAATAGGAATTCACTGATACGATTTCCGCTTCTTTCAAGGTTGTAAGCGCACAACTTAGTAATAAATCGGCAAGTGCCGACTCAAAAGCCATTGAGTGCAATAAACACAGCTGCTTTTGCTGGGCGTTTTGTTTATAGAGAAGGTAACTATCTTGAACAATCGCTTGCTCCCCAGTTAAATCGATGTAATGTGCGCCACGTTCAACACAAACGGCGATCAAAGTGGGTGCAAATTGATTGAACGGCCCCGCACAATTGATAACGATGTCTTTGGACTGGATGAATTGCAGATCGGCCTCCGACAAAACATCCGCCACTATAAAATTTGGTTCGAGCTGCATTTGGTCACAAAACGCAGCCAATTTTAATGCGTCGCGACCAACTGGAATAAACGAAATTTGGGCACCGCAGAGCGCTTTGGCAATTAATTTTGCCGTAAAGCCATAAGCACCGATCAAATAAATCGTTTGCGTTTCCATTTAGTCAAACTTCAAAGTGATGAAATCAGGTGGGTTCAAGACATAATCATTGGGCACTAGTCTACCCGCTGCAATGATATTCGACCCCCCAATTTTACAACGATGGCCATACGCAACGCCCAATAAAATTTGCTTGGAATCTAGAACGCCAACAGCGGTAGGAATCCGAATCGTCTTGAGGTCTAGCCTGATGTCTGAATTGATCGTCGCAAATACGGCAGCGTTTTTGCCAAAAATGCTGTACTGATAAGGCCCATGAATGGTAAATACCTCTGGGTAAGTCATGGAGTTAACCAAATGGTTTCCGGTACTCACAAAATTGTTCTCGCCAATTACAGAAAAGCTGACCACTGCGGTATCTGCAATGAAACTTCCACTGCCAATCATACTCATTCGAAGCACCGCGTTGGCACCAACGGTGACGTTGTCTCCCAACACACAACCTTCCACAACCGCACTCGGATGAATCCGACAATTTTTTCCTTTTTGATTCATGAGGCGCAAACCCATGGACGTGAGCTTTGTGAAGGGTTTGGAAATACGTTGGCGCAGCCAATTGGGTAATTTTTCTTGCAATGAAAGGCCCCTATTCAGGTTCAGTGCCATATTGGCCCCCAACAAATGAAAAGGCGACAACAGCAATGCAGCAAAAACCGGATTCTGATTCAGCGCGTAATGTCCGCCGGGCATCACCTGAGGCGGCATATCGATGCCCCATTCATATTCTTTGCCCGTCAAAAGCTTTTTAGAATAGGTCTGTTCCTTAGGTTTTCCGACATAATAAAAAGGAAACAAAAGCGGACCTTCTTGGCTGCCAACTGGTAGCGCGTGTTGTTGCGCACTTGCTTGGCCTTCCAGACCAAATTGAATATTTTGTTGCGGTTGCGAATTGGCAAAATCGATAGCCGCACTCAAAAATTGAGGCGTAAAGACCATTTTGGCATCAAAGCAAAAATAGGTCTCTTCGGAAATTGGAATATCCTTTTGATCAACTACATCTTTGATTTCAAAGCCACATTCTAAACAAGTTCTTTCTTGAAAAATCCCAAGAGCTTGACCAAGAATTGGCACGTCTAAAATAGGATCGTCGAACCCGTAGAGTTTTGCCAAAGCACCAATTCTATAAACGCATTTCCGCATCTAACTATTTTTTTTAGCCAACTGATGTGCGACCATATTGGCCATACTTTGGATATTGATCAACTTGATGACTTCAAACATGGTTAACCCTTCGGTCAATTTTGCGGGATCAATTTCTGGCATTCTGCGACGCAATACCTCTAGCCCTTTTGGCGTGATGACCTGGTCTATTTCAAAAGGTTCATCACCCATTTCCAACTTTGATTGTTGCTCTATTTCTGAAATTTTCAGTTCGATGTCGTAATGTCTTTCGAGCTGAAATAGGATATCTACCATATCGATTGAATCAATACTCAGCTCGTCAAAAATAGTAGAGTTGGCATGCATGATAGCGGGGTCTATCCCACAAGACTGTTGAATAATCAGTTTGATTTGTTCGATGATTGCTTCGTTTTGTTCCATTTGAATGATTTGATTTACACTTTTAAATTCCCAATCCACCGTCCACAGACAAACACACACCTGTGATGTAACTTGCGCGTTCCGATGCCAAAAAAAGTACAGCATTGGCAATTTCTTCTGGTATGCCCGGTCTGGATATTGGACTCATTGCGAGCAGTTCTGCAGGCATATTCGCCTGTATATTTTTACTCATTTTGGTAGCCACCAAGCCCGGATTAATGCTATTAACGCGAATGCCTTTTTTGCCTACCTCGAGCGCCAAAGTTTGGGTAAACCGATCAATAGCTGCTTTGGCTGCAGCGTAAACCGCAACCCCTCTACCCAAGCGTTTACCCAGAAGGCTCGATATATTGACAATAGAACCTTTGCGTTGACGCAGCATCACTTTTGCCACGTGTTGTGTGAAAAGTGCCTGTTGGCTAAAATTGGTATTGATCTGTTGCTGAAGCTCTTCTGGTGTAAGCAGCAAAAAAGGTTTCTCGAGTGCAGAACCCGCACAATTTACCAAGATGTCTATTCGTGCATGGTCATTGCAAATTGCGGCAATACAATCTGCCTGACTACTGGAGTCATTCAAATCGAGGTGGTAAGAGAACAGCTGCGCTTGTTGGGTTGCCGGTAATTCTTTGGTAAAGGCATCTAGTTTATTTTGGTGTTGTCTGTAAGTAGCACAAACAACAGCACCTTCTGCTAGAAATGCCGTGGCAATGGCCATGCCGATTCCGCCAGAGGCACCTGTAATGCAAACTACTTTGTCTTTTAAGTCGAGATTCATAAATTTAAATTTTCCAGCGCAAGGCTGCAATTGACACCACCAAAAGCAAAATTATTGGTGAGCGCGTATTTGATCGGTTGTATTTTGTTTTCGCCGAAAGGTAATTGTAAATTGGTGCGCAACGGATTGCTAAAACTGAGATTGGCGGCAATTAGATTTGCCTCCATACAGGTGGTAAGTACATGAAATTCTTGGATTCCGGCAGCTGCAATTGCGTGCCCATGACGGTCTTTGGTCGAGCTCACATGAATTTGGGGTGCGGCCTCGCCAACCACGCGTTCTATTGCGCGTAATTCGGCTTCGTCATTAGAGCGCGTTCCGGTTCCGTGCGCATTGATGTAATCAATTTGTTCAGGTCGGATTCCCGCCATAACAATTGCACTGCGTAAAGCGCGCTCCACACCAGCTCCGGAAGGATCAGGTGCGGTAATTTTATAAGCATCCATGCTGTTTCCAAAGCCAATGAGCGCCGCTTTGGGTTTGAGTTTGTGTTTGAGAACAAACGCCTCAGAGGCCAGGAGGGTGAAGCCAGCACATTCGCCGGCTAGTGTTCCATTGCGTCCTACATCGAACGGCCTGCACCGATCTGGACTGAGAACGCCTAATTTTCCAAAAGAAATATAGGCAAACTGATTGATAATCGAATCGGTGCCCCCGGCAAGTACCAAATCGGCTTTACCCGCTAAAATATGTGCAGCACCAAAAGCAAGCGCTTGGGTACTGCTCGAACAAGCAGTCATGAGGTTGCGACAAAATGCAACCCCAGCAATTTCTTGTTGAAAATAAGCGCCATATAAATCGGCATGATTGAAAATAGAATTGGCCTTTAAACCGTTATTATAATTGAGTTTTGCAATGGCTTCGTTGAGTCCAAATGCAGAATAGTTATCAACGGCCTTGGCAATACGCAATACCGGAAATGCATTTGCACCCAAACCCAAAAAAAGTGCTGCTCTATTGGTCGGAACGTTGGCAAATATTTCTTTGAGCATTTTTTGTCGACTCAATATAGCAATTGCCCAGAGCGCAAATTTTCTGTCATTTACAGCTACCTCAAGCCATTCGGCTGGCAGTTGGTCCAACCATTTTTGATGGACTTCTGCCACCTCACAGGCTTGTTGCTGCCCAAGTCCGCTAGGGTCAAATTGCGCAATGCGCGCCGCTGCCTGCCTTTGCTCCTGGATAGCAGCCAATAATTCACTTGTTCCTAGACCCAAAGGGCTGATGGTATGGGTATCAATGATATACGCTTTCTTTATACTCATGCCTTTTGAACTTTAATGATTTCCATTACATCATAGGCATCTTTAAGCAAAACAATGGCAGTCTGACCAGTATGGAGCCAGTTTACTGCAGCTGCAAGTAGCATACCGAGCTCAGCCGCGCCGAGATTTCCCGTGTGTGCAAACCAACTAAAAGACGCTTTGTAGCTCAATTGACTGCATAATTCGAGCAATTCTCGATCCTGAGCGGGAGTAAACGCGCCGCCATAAAAGAGCCATTCAACTTGATGCTCAGACAGTGAATTGAGGCTATCTACCCGCTCGACAATATGCAACGCTGTTGACGCTTTTGTTTGGGGATCATAAGTCTCAAGCATAAAAAAACTCGTCGCACTCGCTTCGGCATAACCCGATGTGTCGGGTATTAATAAGCAATTATTGACAAAAGAAAACAAATTAGCAAAGTGTCCGCCGCCCACAAGAGCTTGCTGACAAGCTCCTATTTTCAAAAGATTACAGGCATCGTGTAGGGCTTGTACAGTTGCAATTCCTGTACTGCCATAAGTGGTTGAACTTCCAAAAAAAGATAAGTACTGGGCAATAAAGCTCTGTGCGCCATTGGTTAGGGTTCTGAGGGGCAGAAGCGGAGACACACCCGAACCAAAAAGTTTGTTTTCACTGGCTTGATCTGGTGCATTCTGGAGTTGACCAATGGCCAAGGAAATTCCCTCGAAGTCAAGTACGTCGTCGTCAATAAAATTGCTATTCGCAACAAGGAGGGCGCCGTTTTCTGTAAACGTAGACCCCCACTGATGTAATTCGGCCATCTCTTGACATAAAATCAAGGCGGCAATGGTGTCACTGCGCAATATTTTTAAATCACTTGGCTTCGGGTATTTCGGGTGCTTGGGGTCTATTTGAATTTGCCTAAACGCTGCATTGAGGTGTTCAAATTGCCGTTGCACCTGAGCAGTGTTTATAGGCAAAGTTGACCTAGGGCCTAATTGACCAGTTGCAGAAAACTGTGCGCTCTCCCAAAATCCAATGGCCGTAAGTGTAGCAAGCATTAGCGTTTTTTCAGTGTTTCTTTGACTTGAAGTGATAAATAATATTCATCGCGCTGCGCAATAAACGGATTGGCGCTTGCTTGCTCTGCTTCTAATATTGTGAAACTCAAATCCGCCTCTGCACGCACCTTTCCTTCAACAAGCAATTTTGCACTGCCTGTGGCGCGCATGGTGTCGAGGGAAGTGAGCACAACTTCTATCCAACTTTGGTCACCGGGAATAATAGAATCTCGGAATTTGGCCTTTTGTACAATACTTAAGATGGGATAACAACGCCCCTTATCTGGATGCGCAACGGCATAAGAACGCTCGATTAAGATGCCCATGAGCTGTGCCATGGATTCTATTTGCAAAACGCCCGGCACAATTGGGAATCCAGGAAAGTGTTCTGCAAAGTAATCCTCTGAGAGCGTCCAACATTTGATGCCTTTGGCTGTTTTTCCGGGAATAACCTCTTCTATACGGTCTACTAAATAAAATCTCATATCTAGGCAAAGCTAAATGTTGAAGATAAGAAAATTGTATTGAAAATCGCAAGTATAGCGCGTTTTACTTTTGAAAATCGCAAGTGTCATCAAATCCAGCTTCCGTGCTCCTATTTCATGTTAAATCTATATTAAGTTTCGTTCGGAAAACTTACTTTTTCACTTTAGAATACGCCTGAAAAGGACTACTTTGTGTTAGAAAGACAATAATTATGCGTTATCCTACCGGAAACATTGAAATTTCGTTTTGAAAAGGGGCTAAAGTTTTTTTATATTTGGCGTTCAATTGTAAAAATGAAAAATTAAAAACGATCATTATGGACAAAAAACAAAAAACCGCCGGGGGATTTTCAGCAATTGTTGCGTTTCTGGCTATTGCACTTGCACTCATTGCAGGTATCTTAATTTACAAATTTATTTTTGGGGACCCGAATAACTTCGTAGACAAAAACCCAGAAGCAGAACCAATTGAAGGAAACCTTTTAGGGGTAATTTACAAAGGTGGTTTCATCGTACCAGGTTTGGTTGCGGTTAACCTTATCGTATTGATCTTCACAATTGAGCGTTTGGTTACGCTTATGCTTGCAAACGGAAAAGGAAAAGCAAACCAATTCATTGAAAAAATCAAAGACTTAATGGCTGCCAAAGATTTCAATGGCGCTATTGAAGCTTGTGACGCACAGCGCGGTTCATTGGCCAATGTGGTTCGTGCAGGTTTGGTGAAATACCAAATGATGACCAAAGACGCCCACATGGACAAAGAACAAAAATTAGAGGCTTTGAAAAAAGAACTTGAGGAAGCAACTTCTTTAGAACTTCCAATGTTATCTAAAAACTTACCAGTTCTTTCTACTACTGCATCGATTTCAACACTCATTGGTCTAATCGGTACGGTACTTGGTATGATCCGTTCATTTGCCGCGATGTCTCAAGGTGCGCCAGATACAGCAGAACTCTCTACTGGTATCTCTGAGGCCCTTATCAATACCGCATTTGGTATCACAGGTTCAACCATCGCGATCATTGCGTTTGGCTTCTTCTCTACTAAAATCGACGCCATGACTTACGGCATCGACGAAGCAAGCTTCACGATCGTTCAAGATTTTGCAGCCAACAACTAATTGTCAACCTTAAGTTAATACTCAAGCAATGCCAAAAATCAAAATGCCCAAAGGCACTCCTTCCATAGACATGACGCCTATGGTGGACTTGGCGTTCTTGCTTGTGACCTTCTTTATGTTGACGGCTTCTTTCCGCAATGCAGAACCCGTTACCGTTGAAACCCCATCTAGTATTTCCGATAAAATCATTCCAAAGAATGTTTTGATGGCCACACTAGATAAAGACGGACGCGTGTTCTTCAACCTTTCGGATCCAGAAGCCAGAAAAGAAATGCTCAACAATATGCTCGGTAAATACAAGGTTACACTTACGCCTGAGCAAATAGAAGAGTTTTCTTTCATGTCAACCTTTGGTTGTACCATGCAAGAACTTCCTGCATACATGAGCACCGAAGCAGCAAAACGTGCAAGTTTCCCAACAAAAGGGATTCCCACCGATTCTACCAAAAACGAACTTTTAGACTGGCTTTCTTTTGCAGCAGCTGCAGCGGTTAATTCTGGCCGCACCGCATTTGAAGAAGCCAAACTGAAAGGCGACGAACCCAAAATGGAAGATTTCAAGCCAAAATTCGTCATCCGAGTAGATTCCAAAACTTTGTATAAAGACGCTGCGAAAGTAATCGATGTATTCAGAGAATTGTCTCTAAATAACCTGAATTTTGTAACCTCTGCGGAAGCAATTCCCGTAAATTAATTAGCACATGGCACAAATCGCAGAAAGCGGCGGCGGCGACCACGGCAAAAAAGGGAAGAAAAGAGCCAAGAAAGGATCTACCCACGTAGACATGACCCCAATGGTGGATCTTGCCTTTCTACTCCTTACTTTCTTTGTCTTGACCTCTACCTTTAGCAAGCCTAAGGTCATGCCGCTCAACTACCCCGCAAAATTAAAAGATCCAACTTTTAAGCCTCCAAAAGTAAACAATGCCGCCACCTTTATTTTATCTGGCGACAAAATTTACTACTATCGCAATGAATTCTACTCTAAAGCCAAGCCAGGTCCTAACGGCCCTACAGTTTTAGAAGAAGCCAATTTTGGATCCGGAGAAAATAGTGTCAGAAAATTGTTAGCTTCTTGGAACGAATACGTTATTAAGAATAAGGTGGCTCTAGACAAGCAACTCGACAAGAAGCAAATTGCAGACACAACCTATGAGCGCAAGCTCAATGACCTCACTGTCAAAAGGGAAGCGGTTAAGGTCCTGATCAAAACCGACGACAAAGCACTTTGCAAAAGCTTCGTTGATTTAGTTGACGAACTCAAGATTGCCAATGTGGGCGTTATTGCCCCCACTGACTTGTCACCTGGAGAAAAAGAGTTATTAAAAGAAAAAAACTAACGCCATGACAGTCATTTATGTAATCGTCGCACTCGTTACTGCTTTCTCTTTGTTTGACTACTATGTCAACAAAAACTGGGAAGCTATTACCTCGGTAAGCCGCAACGAAGCCGTATTTGCACACCGCAACCGTGCCTACGGCGCCTACGTGCTTCGCTCTGGCTACAACAAACGCATGTCTCTGATTTTAGCCGGCTTAGTTGCTTTTGCAGGTCTTGCTTTCACCGTTTCGTTTATCATCAAGAACTTACCGAAAGAAGAAATCAAAAAGCCACGCGTCACTGAACAAAACTTTACAGTCACAACGCCAAAAGAAGACGTTCCGCCACCGCCACCTCCAACGGCTCCACCGCCACCACCCATGACACAAACGCAAGCGTTTGTGGCACCAGTGGCTGAAGACGACTTCGTTGAAGATGAATTGCCTTCTCAAAACGACCTCACCAACATTACCATTTCTACTGAAACCAATGATGGTGAAGAAGGCTGGTTACCTAGTGACAATCCTGACGACGGTCCAGGTATTGTCGATACACGCCAACAAGAGGAAGAAGTTGTTGATGTAGCTGAAGAAGATGCTGAATTTCCTGGTGGATATGACAAGCTCAATGCGTTTATCAATTCCACTTTAAATTACCCAGACGAAGCCATCGAACTCGGTGTGAAAGGTCGTGTTGTGGTACGCTTCGTAGTTGAGAAAGACGGCCGTATCTCCAATGCCAGCGTTGAGCGCCCAATTGTAGAATGCCCATCATGTAACAAAGAAGCCCTCAATGTGGTCAATAAAATGCCCGCCTGGACACCCGCCAAAACCTCTGGCCGTCCTGTAAGACTCTGGGTGCGTGTTCCAATCATTTACGATACGCAATAGTCCTTCACTTATCATCTTTCAATCCCCATCTCGATGGGGATTTTTTTTCCTTCATAAAATGAAATACGTTCAACTTTCTTTAGGCTTATTGGTCGTTGTACTTTGCTTTGTATTTGCAATTGTTTTAATGTCTACGGACCTTTTTGAAATGGAAACCTGGAGACGATCTATCCTCACCGCTGTATTTATCGGCTACGGTCTGTTTCGCGGATGGCGCGTTTATAATGCCTTTAAATCAAATCAATCACTATGAGAACATTGTTTTTTACGCTTTTTGCAATCCTCTTTGCGGCTTGCGACAGCAACAACAATCCGTTTGTGTATCAAAAAGATGCCCATGGGCGAGGCAAAACGAATTTGTACATTGAAGAATCGTTTAAGCCTCTTTTTACGACTTGCATCGAAACCTTTATGAGCCAATTCCCCAAAGCAAGAATCAAAGGCTATTACGGTGCAGAGGATAAAATCATTGAAGCCTTTTACAACAATAAAACCAAAACAATCGTTATTACCCGTGACTTCAACGACGAAGAAAAAGCCTACCTCAAGAGTAAAAATGTATCCTACCGCAGTGATAAAATTGCAACTGATGCCGTGGCGCTCATCATGCATCCCGGCATGTCAGATACCGTCCTGAGCATTGCCCAAATCAAAGCGCTTCTCTCCAACAACAAAGCTGTTTTGCCCTCAAAAGCCGAACTGAAACAAATTGTTTTTGACCAAAAAGGTTCTGCAAATTTCAATTTCATGACCCATATGCTGCAAATTGAACAACTTGCAGACCGTGTAGCCGCACTCAATTCAAATGAAGAAGTGATCAATTACGTTAAAACCCACCCGAATACGATTGGCGTCATTGGGCTCAATTGGATTTCAGACCAAGACGACCCAACCTCTCTGGACTTCATGGAAGGCATACGCGTTGCGGCAGTATATGACAAAGATCCTGAAACGGCCTACAAGCCTTATGCTGGCATGCTCTACACCAAAGAATACCCGCTCATCCGCGATATTTGGATCATCAACAAAGGACGCCGCTCTGGCTTGAATACAGGTTTTGTTCTTTTTATGAAAAAGGACGACAAAGGACAACTCATCATTCAAAAGTCGGGCTTGGTGCCAGCGCTCACGCCCGTTCGGCTCGTTTTGCAATAATTCAAGAAATAATAACAGGCACAATTTTTGTATCCCGAAAAACTAGGCTATTTTTGGCCCGAAATTAAAACGCAAATATCATGAAACGCATCTTACTCCTCAGCACTATTTTGCTTACCGGACTCAGCTATGCCCAGACTCTTCAGCAAGCCATTGCCAAAACAGAAAACGAGCGTTACCTCGACGCTATTGCTGACTACAAAAAATTAGTTGCAGCAGATCCTATTAACGGTGAAAACTATTTTTATTTCGGCGATTGTTACTTCGAAAAAGAAGAATTAGATTCTGCTAAGTTGATGTGGAAGAAAGGTTATGAAGTGGATAAACTTCGTGCTTTACCTATCGTTGGTTACGGACGCGTTTTATGGTTAGAAGGCAAAACTGCCGAAGCAGAGGCAGAATTCACTAAGGCCTTGCTCATGACCAAAAAAGACAAGCTTAAAAAAGCAGAAGTCATTCGTGGTATTGCTGAAATCTACATCGAAGCGCCGAATAAAAACTTAGATAAAGCACTCATTATTCTTGAAGAGGCTATTTTAAAAGACCCAAAAAACGAAGACAACTACTTGCTCAAAGGTGATGCCCTTTACGCACGCAATTCTTCCGATGCGTCAGAGGCCCTCAAAGCTTACAACCAAGTGTTGGTACTCAACCCGAAATCTCCACGCGGAATTGTGCGCAAAGCGCTCATTTACCAACGTGCGAAAAACGAACAAGAAGCCAACAAAATGTACAACGAAGCAAAAACCATTGACCCAACTTATGCGCCAGCATACCGACTCAATGCCGAGCTTTACCTCATGTTTGGCAAAAACAAACAAGCTATTGAAAACTGGGAAAAATACCTTGAGCTCAACAACAATATTGAGTCTCGCTATCGCTATGCAAACGCTCTTTTTGCGGCCAAAGAATACAACGGGCTCTTAAGCCAATTAGATATTCTTAAAAATAATGGGTTCAGTAACTTCTTCACGGAGCGTATGTACGCATTTGCTTATGCAGAAAAAACAGACTCATTGTCTTTGGCCAATGCCTTAAATGCTTCTGACCGTTTCTTTGCAATTGTACCAGCAGACAAAATAAACTACCAAGACTACAAAGTGCGCGGTAACATTTTTCAAAAACAAGGTAAAGATAGCTTAGCTATAATCGAATTTGAAAAAGCGGTTGGTATAAACGACATCGCCTACAAAGAACTTTCTGGTGAACTTTTGAAGCTTTATACCAAAAACAAGCAATACGAAAAACTCATCAGTGCTTTAGAGGTGCGCCGTCAAAAAAATAGCAAATTGACAGCTGCCGAAGAATACGATTTAGGCAAGGCATATTACATTGGCCGCAACGACTACAAAACTGCTGATAGCATCTTCCAGATTGTGATCAAAAACGATAGTACTTACGTACCTGCTTACGCTTACCGCGGACGCTGTAACTTCAAAATGGATACCAATAATGAAAAGTGGATGGCCTTTCCATATTACTTAAAAATTACTGAGATTGTAAAGCCAGAAGACCGTACGCAACCATCTAAAAAAGCATTTGTTCTTGAGTCCTTGCGCTATGTTGCCGACTATTATTCAAAATCACCGGTTAAAGACCTCGACAAAGCAAAATCTTACTTTGAGCAAATTTTGCAAGTAGAACCTAACGATCAAGTTGCCAAAAAAGCTTTGGGTATCAAAGATCCTGCTCCGGCAACCACTCCAGGTGCTACTCCAAAGCCTGCTGCTCCAGTTCGTAACTAAGCAATAACAGCTCCATAAATACAAAAGGGCGGCCTATAGGCCGCCCTTTTTGATGTAATATAATTATCTATTGTTGTAAACTGAGGTAACGTGCAACATACTTTCCGATAATGTCAAATTCCAAATTGACCTCAGCGCCCACAGTAAGGTCATGAAAATTGGTGTGTTCATAGGTATAAGGAATAATACACACTGAAAAGCGCCCTTTTTGCGAATCCACAACGGTTAAACTTGTGCCATTTACCGTAATAGAACCTTTCTCTACGGTAACAAAATCTTGTGGATGCGCAAAAGTAAAACGCCAAGAGCCGTTTTCGTCCTGAACATCTGTACACGTTCCAATGCAGTCGACATGACCTTGTACCATATGGCCATCTAGGCGTCCGCCTAATTGCATACAACGCTCTAAATTGACTTTGGTACCAACCACCCAAGATCCCAAATTGGTTTTGTTTAGTGTTTCTTGTATGGCCGTAACTGTATGTTGACTCGGTTGCTGGGCCACAACAGTTAGACAACAGCCATTGTGAGCCACACTTTGGTCAATTTTAAAACCTGACGAAAGCGCAGATCCTATTGTAAAATGGATATTGCCCGCGTCGTGCTCAATTGCCAGCACTTGACCTACTTCTTCGATGATTCCTGTAAACATAGTACAAACTTACGTAAAGTTAGGCGCTCGTGCACAAATCCTGGATGACGAGTTGCAATGTCGTTTTATTTTGATAGGTATTGGCACTGATCTGAAAAACAACATCGATAAACACGCCAACAGCAAGTTCGGCGGCCAAAGAAGCTAAATTGAAACCTATAGCCTCTATTGCAACTTGGCTGTCTTCTTGAATGAGTTTGAGTTTGAGATGCGCTTCTTTGAGAATCCGATAATCTAAAATCATGCATTTCTTGGCGAGAAAGACTGGGTGAAGATTACCAGGACCACAGGGCTCAAAGGCGTTTAAAATTTGCAAAACGCGCTTGAAATGTAGCGCTGGATTGCTTCCCATCTCTGAAAATTTTAGTTCGGTATCTATCTCTATTTTGCGGTCCAGCTTTTGCTGGCTCAGGGCAACTGAAACTGCGGCATCAAAAGCGCTTTGAAAGGCGGTGAGTTGTTCGGGCTTTAGCGTAAGGCCAGCAGCAAATTGGTGACCACCAAATTGAATGAGGTGCTCCTGACAGCTTTCGAGAAGTTCGTAAAGATGTAAAGGCGCCAAACAACGGGCAGAACCCGTTAGTACGCCATTGGATTCGGTCAGCACAATTGTAGGGCGGTAATGGGTTTCTATAAGCCTTGAAGCCACAATGCCTACGACACCTTTGTGCCAAGTCGGATCAAAAACTACAGTAGAATACTGCTGCTCAAATTGCTTATTTGCTGCGATTTGAGCAAGCGCAGCCGTAGTGGTTTGTTGATCTAAGGCGCGCCGTGTGGTATTATCTGTATTGATTTCCAAAGCAAGTTGCTCGATTTCTTGTTGGTCTGAACTGCGCATCCAGTCTACGGCGCGCCGGCCAGACGCAATTCTACCTGCTGCATTGATTCTAGGAGCAAGGGTAAAAACGACATCTCGTAAGGTAAGTGGTAATTGTTTGGCAGCAAGTTCGAGGATGGCTAAAAATGCTGGCCGTGGACAGGCATTGAGTTGCGCCAGTCCTTTTGCGCAGAGCGTGCGGTTTTCACCGAGCAATTCGACGATATCTGCTCCAATAGATAATGCCACTAAATCGAGACTTTCCTCAAGGGCTGCTTCCTCTTTTTCGAGTTGCTGGTAAAGACCTTGTAGTAATTTGTAAGCTACGCCACAACCAGAAAGTTCTTTATACGGATAAGTACAATTAAGCTGTTTGGGATTCAGGATAATAGCCTGGGGTAGCGTGCTGTCTGGCTGATGGTGGTCACAAACGATACAGTCGATACCTGCTGCATGCGCCAGTGCTAGTTGGTCGTGGGCTTTGATACCGCAGTCTAGTGTAATGAGAAGGGTAATGCCTTGGTGAATGGCGTGTTCTATGCCTATTTTACTTACGCCATAGCCTTCTAGGTATCGATCTGGAATGTAGTGTTCACAATTGAGCCCAAGCTTTTGAAGTTGCTCAGACATGAGCGCAACGGCTGTGGTGCCGTCAACATCGTAGTCTCCGTAAAGCAGTACTTGCTCTTGCTTACTGATGGCTTTTTGCAAACGCCCGACAGCAGCATCCATGTTTTTCATGAGAAAAGGATTGTGCAGGGCTTGCGAAATCGGATTAAAAAAAGAAACGGCTTGCTCCCGTGTTTCGATCCCTCTTTGTAAAAGGATCTCGGCAATAAACCCGGGCACTTGAAGCACCGAAGAAAGAGCCGAAATAGAAGATGAAGAACTTGCTGGGCGCAAGAGCCAATTTGCTTTCATGCGTTAAAAGTACAGTAAAAAGGCAGGTGCAGATTCCGTTAATCTACGTAGCTGAGCTTCAACATATTTGATCCGCCCAAGTCTTCGAGTGGAATAGAAGCCACATTGATTACGACATCGCCCACTTTTAAATAGCCTTCTTCTTTCATGATATGTTTGATGTCGGCAATGGTGTGGTCGGTAGAGATGCGTTTGTTATAATAAAATGCCCGTACGCCCCAAACTAAATTGAGTTGCGTCAGAATTTTGCGATTGTGCGTGAAGACGTAAATAGGAGAAGCCGGACGCTGTGAAGCAATTTTATAAGCGGTATAGCCCGAGAAGGTCATGGTGATGATTGCATTGGCCTCAACGCGTTGGGCTAATCGACAGGCATTAAAGCAGATGGAATCCGAAATGAAACGAGGGCTTCCTTTGGGAGGCAGTTCTTCTTTATGGTACATGCTTGGGTGCTGCTCCATTTCTTTGATGATGTTGGCCATGGTCTGAACGACTTGTACAGGATATTGGCCTACCGAAGTTTCTCCGGAGAGCATGACGGCATCAGCGCCATCTAGCACTGCATTCGCGACGTCATTGACCTCGGCTCGGCTCGGTGTAAGGCTATTGAGCATGGATTCCATCATTTGCGTTGCCACAATAACGGGCTTTGCTTTAGAAACCGATTTGCTAATAATCATTTTTTGAATGAGCGGCACATTTTGATATGGAATTTCGACGCCGAGGTCACCGCGGGCTACCATGAGCGCATCGCTGAGTTCGATAATTTCATCGATATTCTCCAGTGCTTCTGGTTTTTCAATTTTGGCAACAACCTTGGCAATACTGCGCTTTTTGGCAATTCGCTCTTTGAGATCTGATATACATTTTGCGCTGCGCACAAAAGATAAGCCAATCCAGTCTACACCTAGTTTGAGTGCGTAGCTGAGGTCTTCGATGTCTTTTTCTGTGAGAGATGGCATCGATATTTTAGTATTCGGGAAATTGACGCCTTTCTTGGAGCACAATAAACCACCTTGAATGACGAGGCAACGAATCTTTTCTTTTTTATCTGTTTCGAGTACTTCGAGTACCAACTTGCCATCGTCGAGCAAAATACGCTCGCCAGGATTTACATCGCGGGGTAATAAATGATAATTAATTGAAAATCTTTGGTTATTGCCAAGTACTTTTTCCACCACGACGTCGATATTTTGCCCCACTTCAATGAGCACGCCATTATTTTCCATTTCGTGGGTACGGATTTTAGGACCTTGAAGGTCGGCGAGTATGGCTACATTTAAACCGAGCTCGTCATTGAGCTCACGGATAAGGGCTACTGCACCCGCATGGTCTTGGTGGCTTCCGTGTGAAAAATTCAAACGACAAACATTGAGGCCAGCACGCATCATGTCTGCAAGTACTTCTTTTTTTAGTGACGCAGGGCCCATAGTGGCCACTATTTTGGTGTTTTTCATGTCAGCTTGTAAGGTAATCTAATATGTCAAATTCTTCGTGGTTGAATTCAAAAACGGCAACCACTCCGTTGATTTTTCTGAGTTGATCGATTAAATCTGCAGGCTCATGAGAAAAGTTTTCTTTGAGCACTAAAAAGTAATCGATCATTGGGCGATCTGCTTGCAAGAGTTGTTGCTCTTGCTTGTTTTTGATCAAGTAAAAACGCGTGAGCAATTCTTGGTCCTCGAAAAAAAAATAACTAAATGCGTGTTGCGCTTTTAGTTTCGGTACAAACATTTCAAATCGCTTGGATTGTTTCTCCAAGAGAATACCCAGTGTTTGATTGAGCTCCCAACAGAGTCGGTAATCGGCAAAAGCAGTAGAAATTCCGTAAACTTCGAAGGGTTGTTCGTCGTCGAGGGTGAGTTCGTATTTTTTAACTTTTCCCATTGGATTCAAATTTACTCATTTAATGCCAAACAGAACATCAACAAAAGATTGTCAATTCATTTATTTACGTGAAAGTTCAGCGTTTGCTTTAATGTTTAAATTTGTTGTTAGAAACGAAAATATGCGCGCATTCTCTCTCTTCATTTGCACTATTTTACTTGTGGCTGGATCGCACTCTTTTGCCCAACCCGATAAAATGATTACCAACCGAGACAACTACTTTTGGCAATTTGGCATCGCTTGGACCACCACCGATGACGACGGCCAAGAACTCAACCCTATTCCAATTGATCAATTACACGGCCTGCCCTTTCCATCGAGGTTGTATGCAGACCGCTATATTTACAATGGCTGGAGCGTCGAGGGAGTTCTCGGAGCGCAACCCTATAAAACAGACCGTTTGGTCAATGATTCGATTGGTGTGAACGGGTTTATTGGCTATTTCGATGCAGCACTGAAGTACTCTTTTTATAAGCAATTAGGACGCGGCGCTATTGATCCCTATTTGGGTTCCGGTCTTGGCTTTAGCTTGCGCAGTGCCGACCCGAAGCAAAGCGCACCAATGTTGACGCCTACTGTTAATCTTTCGGCAGGTTGCACATTTTGGCTGAGTAAACAAATTGGATTACAGGCCCAGGGTGTTTATAAATTTGGACTAGTAGACATTTTGGGGAATGCGTCGTACAGCCAATATAGCCTCGGTTTGGTGTACCGAATAGAAAAGACGGATGGCTATAAGAGTGACTTCCATAAGCCCAAATACAAGTTGCCTAGAAAGCCATCTAGAATCAAAGTCGAGAAATCGACAGATGAATCTTAGTTAGAGACAGTCATGCGTTTTTTAGTCTCTTGCACGGCTGTAATTATGCCGTAATAATAGACGCCATTTGGGAGTAGGCTACTCTCATAACGCAAAATATGCCCGCCCTTGTCAAATTCTTGATTGGCTAATTCTACCATTAATTGGTTATTTTGCCAAATGCCAAAACGCACTTCAATCGGCGCAGGGCAAACAAAATAGAACGCAAGCTCTCCGCTGGCAGGTTCCTGATCCAAGGTATATAATTCGCAAAAATCTTGGTGTTGGACTTGACCGCGTTGGAAGCGTCTGAGTAAAGCCCGATAGGCAATAACTGCAAGCAGAATCAGAAAAGAGACGAATAAAAATTTAACGATTGCTTCCATTAAAGAGAGATGATGCCGGGAATTAACGCGGCGCGTTCATAAACTGCGATGATGTCATCGGCCGAGAGCATGATTTCTTTAGCGCTCAGGCTGACATATTTTCCGTTACCGGAATGATGGTAACTGATTTCACTATTGGCGTTGAATAAAGCGGTGACCTGTGCTAAGTGGTGGTTGTCATTGGGAACGATAAATTTGAACATATATAGATTCGGCCAGTCTTGTTGTTCGAGTTGTGCTTTGAGTGCATCGAAGGTTCCCATGTTACAAAATTACGAACTTGTGTCAGACCAAAGCAAGCAATTTTTATATTTGTTTACATGCGCTTCTATAATCTGTTTTTGTTAGCACTCGGGTTTGTGCTTTTAGCTTTCGCTTACTGGCCAAGCACTGGGTCGTCGATTGCCAACAATAATGAAACACAGCAAAGCCAAACGGCCGAATTACCAATTTTAGACCCACGTATTTACACAACTCAACTCAATAACCGCTTGGTAGAATACATGGACAGATCCGTTAAACAAGGGATACAGCCAGTTGCAAATACCAACGGGTTGCGTCGTGCCTATCGTGCCAAAAAATTAGTTCTAGTGAAGCCCGATATTGGATTTCAATTAGACACCTTTCAATATTCCTATGCCTTTCTAACGCCATATGCAGACCAAGTACTTAAAGAAATTGGGCGCGCTTTCAAAGATTCTATTGCCAATACACCACTTGCCGATTGCCAACTCATTGTAACTTCCATGACCCGCACACGGCATACAGTTTCAAAGCTTGTGCGCAAAAACAGAACGGCCGTTAATAAGAGCCCTCACCTCAATGGCAATGCCTTTGATTTCTCATATGCGCGTTTTGCCTCAAGTGCACCGCTCAATCAAAGCCAAAAACAATACCTACAAGCCACCATTTCTCAAATTCTCCTTGAATTCAAGAGAAAAATCAAAATATGGGTGACTTTTGAGAAGCAAGAAGAATGCTTACATGTGGTTGCCCGAAAAGGTAGATAATTGTAAATTTGCCCATGCGTTGGCAAATTATTCTACTCTTATTGAGCTTTCACTATTATGGTCAAAAGCAACTCAATGCCGTTCGCTGTACTGAAAAGATAACCATAGACGGTCAGCTACAAGAGTCAGCTTGGTCTAAAAATCCCGAATTCAGTCAGTTTGTTCAAATCAAGCCAGAACCTGGTAAACCCTCGAAAAGTCAGACAAGCATTCAATTGTGCTACGACCAAGACGCCATTTATTTCGCATTTTATTGTCAAGATCCACCTGACTCCATCTCCAAGGTACTCTCTTTAAGAGACGATTACAACCCGAATTGCGACATCATCGGGATTTTTTTAGACACCTACAATGACAATCAAAATGGTTTTTATTTCGGTCTCACGAGTCGAGGTGTTCAACTAGATGCTAAAATTGCAGCCAATGACTATAATGATCAACTCAATCTTGTCTGGCATAGCGCAGTTCAAATAGTAGAAAATGGCTGGATTGCTGAGGTCAGAATCCCCTATTCTGCCTTGCGTTTTCCGCAAAAAGAGGTGCAAGATTGGGGTATTAACATCGGAAGGCAAATTGCGCGTTTCCGGGAAGAATCTTCTTGGGTAGCTGTCAACCCAGATCTCGAGAATATGCTGCTCGAGAGCGGAGATATTACCAACCTTACTCATATCAGTCCACCTCTTCGTTTGGCACTTATTCCATACGTGTCTGCCTACGTAGACGAAATCAGAAACGAAGACAACTCGAAGAGTTTACTGCGCTCCTTTAATGGCGGAATGGACATCAAGTACGGAATCAATGAAGCCTTTACCCTTGACCTGACATTAGTTCCTGATTTCGGTCAAGTCGTCTTTGATCAGCAGGTTTTAAACCTGACCCCTTTTGAAGTTCAATTCAATGAAAACCGCCAATTTTTTACTGAAGGCATGGAGCTCTTCAATAAAGCAGGTATCTTTTACAGCAGAAGAATTGGCATTCAAGCACCATATAAGGTGACGCAAACCATGCTCAAACCCAATGAATACCTCGAGAATGTGCCGGGTTCCTCGCAACTTTACAACGCTTCTAAAATTTCTGGTCGCAATAGCAATGGCCTTGGCATTGGGGTTTTCAATGCTGTCAATGCCGAACAAATTGGCACAGCAGTTTCCACCCTTGATAACAGTAAAAGAGAGGTTCTTGTCTCTCCATTGACTAATTACAATGTAGTCGTTTTTGATCAAAATTTGAAGAATAACTCTTCGTTAACTTTCACCAATACCAATGTATGGCGAGCAGGATCTTTTTATGATGCCAATGTATCTGCCTTCAATTTCAACCTGAATACCAAAGACAACAATTACAATATCAACGGTAAAGGAATTGTATCAGCACAGCTCGATGCCACAAACACACTCGGACACAATCTAAACTTAAATGTCCAGAAGCAACGCGGTGCACTCATTGGCGGCTTGGGTTATTTACAAGAGTCCGACAGCTACGACCCAAATGACCTTGGTTTCAATTACAATAACAACCGCAGAATTTTTGAAGCCAATGTGGCCTACCGAAATTTCTCACCTAAGTGGCAACAGCTCATGAGATGGAATGTCAGGGCAAATTTCTCGCAGTCGTATTTGTATGCGCCAAATGCATTTACCGGTAATATGCTCAGTTTTAATGTATTTGCACTGAATAAAAGGTTCAATGCTTTTGGCCTAAGCACAGGTGGTGCGCTTCAAGATTCAAAAGATTATTTTGAGCCAAGAACATGGGGCGCTGTGTTCACCATACCTCAAAATTCATACTTAAACGCCTGGTTTTCTTCGAATTATCAGCGTAAAATTGCCATCGATATCGGTGCAACTATTGTGACTTATTGGGACAACCCATGGAGACAATATGCATATAATTTTGGACCTCGTCTCCGGCTTTCTGATGCCCTATTTTTGGTTTATTCACTTGAGAAATAACTACAAATCAATAGTCTCGGATACGCCATCCCATTTGCCACGCCAGCCCAAACTTATCAGGGGATTTTATTCGGAAAACGCGACCGCAATACCACTATTCAATTTGTTTCGTTAGATTACATCTTAACCAATCGCATGTCTTTGAGCTTGAGACTGCGGCATTACCGTTCTACGCTTCAATACCAAAACTTTTCACTTTTAGAAGAAGATGGCAGCCTCAATCACTTACCAGACTTTAATGGACTGACGACTGACGGAAAATCTGCCTACGACATCAACTACAATGCGTTTACCATAGACTTTGTGTATCGCTGGGTATTTATGCCCGGAAGTGAAATTAATATCGTTTGGAAAAATGCTGTTTTCTCCAATAACGATGCTGTTAATGTAGCTTATTGGCAAGACCTCTCAAGCACCCTCCAAAACGGCGCGCTCAATAGCTTTTCTTTTAAACTCATTTACTGGCTAGATGCCCAACAACTGCGCAAAGACCGCAGTGTATTACCACGCTGAGTATTCGCCGTCACCGTAAACGTAAGCGCGGTCGCTGGCCTGATCTGGTTCCGATTCCGAAAAATACGGGTAAACAACTTTATTCTGATGCAATACCACTTTACCATTGGGCACCTCAATGTGCAACACTACCTCTTGATCGCGCAAACGATCTTTCGCTGGAAAAGAAAAACCACTCGAAATCTGCAGTTTATTACCAACTAACTCACATGGAAATAATATATGCGCAGCTCTTTGATTGGCTTTTAAATAGGAAGCGCCATTGGCTTTTTTCTCGATGCGAATATGATATAGGCTATCTGGCGAGGCCTTGTAAGTGATGGCAATACCACTATTGTAAATGAGACCATTGTCTACGAGTAACAAGCCTTGCTCCGGATTTCTTGTTGGCCTAAACCCTTCTTTGTTGATTTGAAATTTTTCGTGATTAAAGGCCTTTAGGTGCATCTCGGTAGAAACATCAATTTGCAGTGAATCCCCAAAATAAGTGCCTTTTTCAGCACTCATGCCGCCGTCGATTGCAAAAGATTTTGCAGTTGAAACACCCGCTACAATAAGTAATACAATACCAATAATGGAGGCGGCGCTAAAGAGCCCTAGCGACGTACGCATCCATTTTCCTTGAATAGGCAACAGCAAACGTAAGCCTACAAGCATACTCGATAACGCAATTGAAAAAGCAATCAAAGCGGCACCTAAATAAATGAAATCATTGATTTGACCCGTTTCAAAAAACAGTGCGCTCAATTCACCTAGTGAAGTAAACTCCCCATTGATTTGTGCAGGTATAAGTTTTGGATCGATAAATAAAAAGATTGTGGCACTGACGATGATAGATAGCCCCCAGAACAATAAAAATACACCGATTGCCTTGCGTATAAAGTCTACTAATCTTTTTGCACTTTGACTCAGACCCGAACCGGTACGCAACTGATTGGACCATTTTTTAGTGTTCTTTTCAACACGCTCAGCCGCTTCTTTGAACTCCGATTTAATGCTTTCCACATTAACAGGCATACCTTTCATTTGCAGCTTTTCACTAGCCGTTTTTGCTACAGGCGTGATGATCCATAAAAGGAGGTAAATAGGTATGCCCGAACCAAATACCATTGTGAACAATACAAAAGCGACGCGAACAAAGACAACATCTATATGAAAGTAAGCAGCTACACCACTGGCCACCCCACCAAGTATTGCATGGTCTGTATCTCTAAAAAAGCGCTTTTCTGCAACCTGTGCATCGGTACTTTCAAATGTAGTTTGTTCTGTTGCTGTATTGTCTTCGTCACCAAAAGCTTCAGGACTCCCGAGCAATTGAATAATTTGCTCAATGACCTGTAATTGAACAACTTGTTGTCCGGAAACTTTTTCTTGAAGCAATTCGACGATTCTCAGTTCGACATCTTGGATGATTTCTTCTCTTCCTTCTTCGTGCTGTAAGACGCGATTTAATTCGTTTAAATATGCACTAAGCTGCTCATAAGCTTTGTCTTCTAGGATAAATGCAAACCCTTGGATATGAATTGAAACAGTTTTATTCATGATTTCGTTTTTGAGTGAGGGTGGCAACAGCTTGTTGTAATTCTTGCCAGGTATTGGATAAATCGTTAAAAAATTGAATCCCTTTTGGGGTGATACAATAGTATTTTCTTGGTGGCCCTGATGTCGATTCTTCCCAACGATAAGACAAAAGCTCTAAGTTCTTTAGTCGCGTTAATAATGGATAAACGGTTCCTTCTACTACGAGCAACTGAGCAGACCTCAATTTTTCGAGTATTTCTGAAGGATAGGCCTCTCCGCTATGAAGGATCCCTAGAATACAATATTCTAAGATCCCCTTCCGCATTTGAGATTGTGTGTTCTCTACATTCATCAAATTAAATTTTATACAAAGTTATATGTTTTATTTTGTATTATGCAATACATAGTACTAAAAAAATAAAAAAGACGCTTTATTTGCGTCTTTTTTATTTAATTATCTCGCTCTATTTCAGGCATTTGAAGTAATCAAATGGTTCTAAACAAGCATTGCACTGATAGTGCGCTTTACAAGCCGTACTGCCAAATAAACTCACCATACGGGTATCTTTACTCGCGCATTTAGGGCAGGCTACCTTAGGGCCATCGGCAAATAAAACCCCTTTATCGGGTTCATTGACAGGCGGAGCAATACCATACATACGCAATTTCTGACGGCCTTCTTCGGAAATCCAATCGGTAGTCCAGGCAGGACTCAAAATGTGCTTCACTTTTGCGTTTGAAATGCCTTTTTCTTTGAGTTTAGCCAATAAATCAACCTCGATTTGTTGCATAGCAGGGCAACCACTGTACGTCGGGGTAAGCTCAATAACCCAAGTTTGGTCTTCAAGATAAATTTGCTGAACTACGCCTAAATCAGTAATCGTCAATACAGGAATTTCGGGGTCACTGACTTCAGCCAAAAAAGACCGTATTTGATCCGGATTTACCATTCCATATTTGGATATGCTCTTTGCATGTATTGGAGATCAGAAAGGATATAACCCATGTGTTCAGAGTGGCGACCTTCCCGACCACCTTCAAATTTCCAGTTGTGGGTTGGAACAGAAAGTGTTGCTTCGGCTAAGACTTCTTTAACCGTTTGATCCCATTTTGCTTGGATATTTTCCAACTTAGGAACCAAACCTGCCGCATGCAGACTGTGGTCGTGTGCGTTTTCGTAGAAGAGCTCATTGGTGTAACGCCATAAATGATCTATGGCATCTTGTGCACGCTGGTGCGATTCTTCGGTGCCATCGCCAAGGCGAATCACCCATTCTGAGGTATGTTTAAGATGGTAACGCGTCTCTTTAACAGACTTGGCCGCAATTGCTGCAAGCTGTTCTATAGGACTTTGCATGAGTGCTTCATAGAGCGGCAGTCGAAAAGCGTCAAAGAAAAACTGACGTACAATAGTCATGGCGAAATCACCGTTGGGTTGCTCGACTAAAAGTGCATTCTTGTATTCATTTTCGTAACGCAAATAAGCCAATTGGTCATGGTTGCGGCCTTGGCCTTCGAGCGCCGCAGCAAAATCATATAAACTGATTGCTTGCCCAATATGATCCAGGGCAATATTGGTAATGGCGATGTCTTCTTCAAGGATAGGACCGTGCCCACACCATTCTCCGAGACGTTGACCTAAAATGAGACTGTCATCAGACAAGCGCAACACGTATTCAAATAGAGCAGCTTCTTGCATGATTACATGTGTTTAACGCCATCTGGCACTTCGTAAAACGTTGGATGGCGGTATATTTTGGTATCCGAGGGCTCAAAAAAGGAGGCTGCTTCGTCGATGTCTGTTGCATGAATATGAACAGACTCAACTACCCAAATGCTAATTCCTTCTGATCTTCTGGTGTAAACGTCGCGCGCGTTTTCAAGTGCAAGGGTGGCATCTGGCGCACGTAAACTACCAACGTGTTTGTGATTCAAGCCTTGTTTGCTTCGGATAAAAACCTCCCAAAGAGGCCATTGTGTTGTTGACATTTATTGTTGATTTGATTAGGCTGTTTTCTTTAAGGCTCTCTTTTTAGCAAAAGCATTTGCTGCTTCGCGGACCCATAGGCCATCTTCTTTGGCTTTGATTCGGGCTGCAAGTCTTTCTTTGTTGCACGGGCCGTTGCCCTTTACCACTTGCCAGAATTCATCCCAGTTGATTTCTGAGAAGTCATAATGGCCGCGTTCTTCATTCCATTTTAAATTGGGATCTGGAATGGTCAGACCGAGGATTTCAGCTTGAGGTACGGTGGCATCCACAAAGCTTTGACGCAATTCGTCATTGGTAAAACGCTTAATTTTCCATTTGATCGATTGATCAGAGTGCGTAGAATCTGCATCGCTGGGCCCGAACATCATGAGGGCTGGCCACCAAAAACGATTCATAGCGTCTTGCGCCATGGCTTTTTGCTGTGGGGTACCGCTGCATAATTTCATCAGGGATTCATATCCTTGACGCTGGTGAAAAGATTCTTCTTTGCATATTTTGACCATTGCACGTGCGTACGGCCCGTAAGAAGTGCGGCAAAGTGCCACTTGATTCATGATGGCTGCGCCATCTACTAGCCAACCAATTGCGCCGATATCGGCCCAAGTAAGTGCTGGGTAATTAAATATAGAAGAATATTTGGCTTTACCACTGTGTAAATCGTCGATGGTTTGCTCGCGGTCGGTGCCGAGTGTTTCGACGGCAGAATACAAATACAAGCCGTGGCCAGCTTCGTCTTGTACTTTAGCCAACAACACCGCTTTGCGTCTGAGGTTGGGTGCGCGGGTAATCCAGTTGCCCTCAGGAAGCATTCCAACTATCTCGGAATGAGCATGTTGAGATATCTGACGCACCAATGTTTGACGGTACTCATCTGGCATCCAGTCGTTGGGCTCAATTTTGATTTCTCTGGCGATTTTATCGTTAAAATGACGTTCTTGTTCTGCTTGGGTCATGATACTTACAGTTATAATGAAACAAATATAGAAAATAACTACGCCTTCAAAACATGATTGAGGTCAGTTTGTTCATTGATAGTTATTGGTTGAGGCTTGCGCAATATTGCTTACTTTTGACCCAGATTAATTTCAACGATGTCAACACAGTTTCATTCTCTCATTGTCAGTGACCTTCGCCACGAAACCGAAGGGTGTGTTTCGGTGGCATTTGAGGTTCCTCAGGGCCTTCAAAACCAATTCAACTTTGCAGCTGGGCAATACCTTACCTTTAAAATCAATCTAGACGGTGAAGAAATCCGTAGGTCGTATTCGCTTTGCAGCGCACCACACGAAAAAACGTGGCGCGTAGCCATTAAAGAAATCCCTAATGGTAAGTTTTCTTCTTTCGCTAACCATCAACTTCATATCGGCACCGAACTAGAGGTAATGGCCCCAATGGGTAATTTCAAGTTTGAGCCAAACCCCAATGCCGAAAACCATTACGTTCTTTTTGCGGCGGGTAGCGGTGTTACGCCCATCTTCTCCATCCTCAAAACCATTCTCAGTGCTGAACCCAAAAGCACTGTGACCATGTTTTATGGCAACAAAGGCATGAATGAAATTATATTCAGAGAAGAACTCGAAGCCATTAAAAATCGCTTTTTGGACCGACTGAATCTCATTCATATCTTTTCTCGAGAAAACATCGGTGTGCCCCTTCTCAAAGGCCGCATAGATGCCGGTCGAACAGCCAACTTATTAAACGCTTTTGTCAAAAATTTATCCATAGATGGCGCCTACATTTGTGGGCCACAGGAAATGATTCTTGCCGTTAAAGACGAACTGCTTGCATTTGGTGTTGCGGCCAATCAAATTCATTTTGAGCTTTTTCATGCAGCGCCTATTGCGCCAAAGGCCGATGATAACACCCCAAAAGCAGCTGCATTTGAGTCTCATATTGAGCTCATTATGGATGGAGAAATCACCAACTTCTATTTATCTTCCGATGGTCCAACTATCCTTGACGCAGCCTATAAAGCAGGTGCCGATGCCCCTTTTGCTTGTAAAGGTGGCGTTTGTTGTACTTGTAAAGCAAAAGTTTTACGCGGCGAAGTTTCTATGGATGTCAATTATGCACTCACACCAGAAGAAGTAGCGCAAGGCTATGTTCTCACTTGCCAAGCGCATCCAAAAAGCAACGATATTCTTATCTCATTTGACGACTAATTATGGGTTTTTTCGACAGATTCAAATCAAATAAAACAGACACGCTTCCCAAGGGGGCTCACCTTTTGGACGTCAAGTCCGTCAAGTCACTTTCCGATGCATCTGTACAAATCGAATTTGACGTACCTACAAACCTGGAGCAACAATTTCGTTTTCAGGCTGGTCAATACCTCACTTTAGAGCTCGATATCAAGGGTGAAAAATTGCGTAGGTCTTACTCTATTTGTAGCGGTGTCAATGAAAGTCTTTGCATCGGGGTTAAAGCAATACCTAATGGTAAAGTTTCAAACTTTCTACAACAAACCAAGGCGGGAGATCAGCTCATTGTATTTGAACCCGAAGGGAACTTTGTTTGGAAACCTGAACACAAAAAAAATGTCGCCATCGCTGCAGGCTCTGGCATTACGCCGATCATGAGTATGCTCAAAACGGCAGGCGCCAACGCTGACTTTCATTTGTTTTATGGCAATAAATCTGAACAAAGTAGCCTTTTCATCGAAGAAATCCGTGCACTACAAAATACCACTACACAATTCTTTTTCTCGCAAGAAGTCAAAGAAAGTGCTATACACGGCAGAATCGACGACGAAGCACTACGCGCTCAAATCAAACAGAATTTGAACTTACTACAAGCCGATGCATTTTTTCTTTGTGGACCTCAACAAATGGTTGAAAGCGCAGAGAAAACATTGGCTTTCTTTGGCGTCAGCCCTCAGAAAATTCACAAAGAATTATTTTTCGTCAGCGAAGCAGAAGCGCCCATTGAAGGGGCCAATTATAGCGGCAAGAGCCGTGTAAAGGTCATGATCGACGGCGAGATCGCCGAGTTCGAAATGAAAGGCCAGGATAAAAGCATCCTCGAGCTATCTGAAAAAGCAGGCTTGGATGCTCCCTTTTCTTGCAGAGGCGGGGTTTGTTCTTCTTGCCGCGCAAAAGTGTTAAAGGGCAGTGCCAGTATGCGCATGAACCATTCCCTAACTGATGCCGAAGTGGCAGAGGGCTATATCCTTACCTGCCAGGCACATGCCACAAGTGAAGAATTAATCGTGAGTTTCGATGAGTAAAACGGTTGTCATCCTCGGTGCGAGTCAAGGCATAGGAGCGGCACTTGTGCAGCATTTTGCAGCCCTACAGAACACCAATGTTGTTGCTTTGTCCAGAAACCTTGCTCAAATGCAAGTAAAGTTTAAGCACACCAATGTACAATGCTTCGCCCTGGATATTGCCAACGATGTTCACCAGCAAATTCAGCAGCTTCCACTGACCGCGCCAATCGATATTTTAATCAATAATGCAGGTCTTTTGATCAATAAGCCATTTGCAGAATTAACGCATGCAGACTTCACCGAAAGCTACCAAGTCAATGTCATTGGCATCATGGAAGCTACCCAAGCGCTATTGCCGCGTCTTGCGAAGCAAGCACATATTGTCAATATTAGCTCCATGGGTGGGTTTCAAGGTAGTTTAAAATTTGCTGGTTTGGCAGCTTATTCTACTTCAAAAGCAGCATTGTGCGCCTTCACAGAACTTTTTGCTGAGGAGTACAAGAGCACCCAATGGAAAATGAACTGTCTTTGTTTAGGAGCAGTTCAAACTGAAATGCTCGAAGCGGCATTCCCAGGATATATTGCCCCTACCCAACCAGCTCAGATGGCTCAGTTTATTGCAGACTTTGCTTTGCATTCTGGGGCTTTCTTGAACGGAAAAATCATTCCTGTTTCAAGCAGCAACCCGTAATTTCGTAACTTCGTTAGGTGAAGTTCCTAAGGAGTTTGCTTTTTTGGTGTTGTGTGAGCCCTGTGCTTGCCCAAGACATCCATTGGACGCAATTCAACAACAATCCTATTTTTCTGAATCCAGCAGGTGCCGGGAACTTCAACGAAGACCTACGCCTCACAGCAAATTACCGCACCCAATGGCGCAGTGTCAGTATTCCATTTCAAACGACCGCCATTGCTGCTGATACCAAATACAAGCAATTTGGACTGGCTCTTAACTATTTTCACGACCAAGTTGGCGACGGCAAATTCCAAACCAATGAAATGCAAATCAGTGTGTGCAGGCCTTATCAAATCAGTAAGTCTCAACAATTACGAGGTGCCATTCAATTGGGATTTAACCAAAGGCAACTCAACAGCAACGCTTTTTACTTTGATGCGCAATACAACGGCTATATTTTTGATCCAACTGCCCCAACCAACGAAACTTTTCAGACGGCCTCTATGATCAAACCCATGCTTGGGCTTGGACTCATACACCAATATCAAATCAATGCTAAGATCAACATTCAAAGTGGGCTTGGTATGTTCAACCTGACGCGCCCCAACCAGAGCTTTTTTGTGGACAATACCCAAAGAGATATACGCTATAACCTATTTAGTTTGCTTCAATATAGCTACACCAATGAACTTTCTTTTGAACCAAGTTTTCAGTTGCAATTTCAAGGCCCGTACAAGGAACTTACAATCGGTGGAACTTCGACTTATCTCTTTTCAAAAAAAGATAATATTTTCCTGAGTGGTGGCTTGTGGTGGCGTACACAAGACGCTTTTTGTCTACAATTTGGAATGGCTAGTGGGCCACTTTATTGCGGGGTTTCTTATGACTTTAATTATTCTTCTTTAGTTCCTGCAAGTCGTGGCAGAGGTGCTTTTGAACTCAGTTTACGCTATGTTTTTAACAAATTCCGACCTGCCCCAATACAATATAGAATATGTCCCGATTTTATCTAATAGGCTTTCTTTTAGTTGCTGTGCAAACATGGGGACAAAAACAACTCCAAAAATTAATCGCACACGCCGATCAGCAGGTGGTTGCGCTCGATTACATCGAGGCACTCAAGTATTATCAACAAGCCCTTGAACTCGAACCAACATCACTTGACCTACAGTGGAAAATAGCACAAACCAATGCCCAATTCAAAGACTACAAAACCGCAGCGAGATTTTTTTTAAAAGTCTACGAACAAGATCCTGACGGACAGCGCTACCCAACAGCACAACTTCAGTACGCACTCATGCTCAAGCAACAAGCCTTGTACAAAGAAGCACTTGCTCAGTTCAAGGAGGTCAAAAAAGTCTTCTCTGAAGACAAAACAAGTACTGCTTACGCTAAAGCCAATCAAGAAGTATTGGCATGTACTTGGGTGCTCAAGCAACTAAAATTCTTAAGTGCCGAAGAGAACGCAGCGCTGCAGGCGCACCCCCTCAACACAATAGATGCTGAATTTGCACATGATTTTTACAACGACACCCTCATTTACAGTGCGCTAAAAGCAGATTCTCTCGCCGAAGATCAAGAACAAGTTTACAGCAAAAATTACAAGCTCAATTTATACCAATTTCCCGCAACGGATTCTCAAAATGCCGGCGTACTCGTTGGACAAAAACCACAATTTGAGTATGGTAATTTCAGTATATCACCAGATCAAACATTCGGTTTTTGTAGTGAATGTGAACGCAGTGCAGCAGGTTTAAATTGTAAAATCGTTCGTATTCATCCCCAACAAAAGGCTTGGATTGTGGATTCCACTTTCAAAATAGATGATTCGGAGGGCAACTATTACAGTATGCCGCATATTTTTGAACTGAATAAAAAACTACATCTTGCCTACAGTGCCCAACATCCAACAGGACGAGGAGGCACAGACCTCTATATAGCGCTTCTTGATCAAAAAGGAGAAATCATGAGCACAGAAAATCTAACTGGGCTCAATTCCATCGAAAACGAGGTGTCACCATGGTATGACCCCCTCTTTCAGAGACTTTATTTTTCTTCGACTTGGCATGCCGGTTTTGGTGGCTTGGATATTTTCTATAGTAATCTGCAAGCAGATGGTAGTTTTGGTCCGCCTATCAATCTGGGCATGCCATACAATAGCCCCGCCAACGATTTGTACTTTTTTTGTAAGGGCGATACCGCATACTTAAGTTCAAATCGCTTGGGCAGTTTGTATGCCTCGCACCCTACTTGTTGCAGCGATGTCTTTTTCACATACCTAGACAGACCGCAACCCAAGCAAACACCAACAAGTACCGCAGTCATACAAATTGTTCAATTACCCATTCAACTCTATTTTGAGAATGATCATCCAAATCCAAAAAGTACAGCTGAAACCACCGAATTTTCCTATGAAGAAACCTATGTAAAATACAAAAGCCAATACCCTTTGTATTTACAAAAAGTCCAGGAAGGTCGGGACACCAGTGCCGCAAGGTATCAAGCGCAATCTTTATACACTTTCTTTGAAAACGAAGTAGATAAAGGCATGAACGACCTCGCTTTATTCAGAGAACAAGTTTGGCAAGCCTTACAATCAGGGCAACAAGTAAGTATTATTGTTCAAGGCTTTGCAAGTCCGTTGGCCAAATCAGATTATAACGTACATTTGACCAAACGGCGCATTGCTTCAATCATCAATTATTTTGAAGAGGTCGACGGCGGAAAATTTTCGGCATACATGCAAACAACACCAAGTCGCTTACAATTTATTGAAGTACCCATGGGTGAATTTCAAGCTAAAAAAGAGGTTAGCGACAACTACTACGACCAACGCAACTCGGTCTATTCCAAGGATGCCTCTTTAGAAAGACGCATAGAAATCATTGAATTGCGTACCCAAACCATTACGCCCAAATGATTCCAAAGCAACGTATCCATTTCCTTGATTTTAGCCGTAGCGTAGCCATCCTCATGATGTTACAAGGTCATTTCATATCAATGACACTCGAGAGCTACCCCGCTTTTATGGCTGAAGTACGATTGCACGGTTCATCTGGCAATGTTTGGTTCAGTATATGGGGCTTTTTACGAGGGCTCACTGCACCTTTATTTTTTACGATTTCAGGAACGGTATTTACCTACTTATTGCACAAGGAATGGCAAAAGGGCATGCTCCCCTATTTTCAACTCCAACGAGTGCGCAAAGGGCTTAAACGCGCCGCAAGTCTTTTGTTGATTGGTTATCTTTTACAATTCAATTTCAAATACATCAAGTATTATATACAAGGGCATTTTAATCCACATTTTTTGGGTTTTCATATTCTACAGTGCATCGGTGTTGGCTTACTTTGCTTATTGCTCTTTAGTTTTGCTATTTCGAAATTCAAACAATATAGCTGGCTGCTTTATTTGAGCCTTGCCTTCCTCCTATTTGCGACCACTCCATTGATCCGCATGCAAGATGGTTTTTTGCCAATAAATGCACCTACTTATATTCAAAATATGATTCAGGGCCCAGAAACAGGTTTCTCCATCTTTCCATGGATTGGCTATGTTTTTTTAGGAGCAGGATTCGGACATTATTTATGCACTTTTGGGACGGGAATAGCCAATAAAAATGTTTATCGCTATTTGCTGGTTATTGGGTTGGTGTTTTTCTCTTTTGGCTGGTTACTGTCTTTCGTGTACGGCGAAGAGCCTGTGTACATTCACTATAAATATTTGTGGGCTTTTGAGCGCGCCTTTTTTGTTTGTCTACTTTTAATGGCTTTCACTTACTTAAGTGGTATAGAACGCTTGCGCCATCCTTATTTTATGGCTGTTGGTCAAGAAACCTTTACCATTTACATTGTCCATGCAATTCTTCTTTACGGGGCTATTACCGGTTACAGCCTCAGAAGCTTTTTAGAAAACAAATTAAGTGCACTAGAGGCTATTTTTGGTGCATTCCTCTTTTTAAGTTTCTTCATTGCTCTTGTGCAATATCTAGATCCGATTCGTCAATTCTTTCGTAACTTTCGCTCGTTTTTTAAAATCAATGGAAAACCCAACTAGCCTCAATAAGCCTAAGACGCGACTGTATTTTATTGATATGGCCCGTACAATTGCCATACTACTCATGCTAGAAGGGCATTTTGTTCACGATTCCCTGGCAACGGCCTATGTTAGCGATTCCTACCCCGCCTATGTCACATGGAAATTTATTCGGGGCTTTACTTCGCCCACTTTTTTAACGGTAACTGGTCTGATTTTTACCTACCTCTTGCTTGGTAATGAACAGCAATCGTTTTGGCAAAATATGCGTGTCCGTAAAGGTTTCAAAAGAGTGGTTGAATTGCTTTTTTGGGGCTACTTACTTCAGTATTATGCCTTTCACGTGCTGCAATGTATTGCAGTGGGTATATTGACCATTATTCTTCTCTATGGTCTATTCCGATTGCTAAAAGTTATTCCTCTTTGGGTCTATTATTTTTTGGCCGGAACCGGTTTGTTTTTATCTCAGTTGTTTTTTGGCTCACTTGGAAATCAATATTGGCCTGCACAGGCACCAACGTTTATTCAAAATATGTTTCACGGACCCCATTCCGAATTTCCGATTACCCCCAGAATGGGCTACACCATGTATGGCGCCATGCTTGGCGTTTTGCTCTATCATTATAAACACCATGTCAAATCGTTACCCGTAATTATGGGGACACTAACCGCTGGCATCTTGCTCTTTTTCGGCATTAAGCCCTTTTTAATTTGGCTCCAAAGTATACCTGGGTTGGGCGCAATCGAATTTTATAAAATGGATTGGCTATTAGATAAATTCGGAATGGTTTTGGTCATTTTAGCCATTCTTTTAGGATTAGAAACCTATGTTTTAAAAATTAAGAAAGACAATTTATTTCTTAAAATTGGCCAAAATACGCTTAGTATTTTTATTATCCACATGATGTTGCTCTACGGGAGCGTCATTCGAATTGGAATCAATGATTTTCTGCACGAAAAATTAGGGCCCTATGAAGTAATCCCATATACGCTGGGGTTCTGGCTTATCTTTATTGTTTTTGTCTACTATATAGACGCTATTCGCGCAAAACTGCGTTTTATTTTGTGGCCAATGAAAAAATACAGCAGCCAATTGTTCGGTATCAAGGTTTAGATACTTACTTTGCGTTTGAGTAAGCGATCTCCACAAGCATCTTGAACCTTTACTTTCACCTCGTAGTTGCCCGGCTTGCTGTAAACATGTCGGGTTTTGAAAGCTGTTTCGGTCATGCCATCACCGAAATCCCAAACAACACTTTTCGCATTGGGGTAATTTGCGCTGAAATGCACTACTTTTTTATAATCGGGATTCAGACGCACATCGATTTCTATGGCATTTTGATTGATTCGGTAGCGTTGCTTATTTAATAAAACAAGGGTCCCGGCTACTTCTTGAATAATGGCTGCCTGTTTGGGATCAAGCGTAGCGGTAAAACCCAAATTAGGCTCGGTCTTAAATAGGGCCGCATAAAAGCAAGCAGCTGAGAGATAAGAACCCGCAATTGACGGATGCTGTTTGTCAGGCTGATAAAGCTGAATTTGCGGATAATTTTCTTTGACTGTTTCCCAAACTTTGCCAACTGGAATAATACTAAGATTTAGTTGTTCACCTACATATAAATATCCTTGGTGCACGCGATCAGACATTTCTTGGTAGGTCCAGTCTATGTTGAGGGAATCATCCTTATAACCTCCGTCATAGCCCCAGGTTTGATATAAAAGGACGTTCGTACAGCGGTTATTGGCGTAAATGGAATCAAGCAATTGCTTGAGGTAGGGAATACTATTTGAATCTATAGTGGATACATCTTGAGCTAATTCTCTGCTAAACCCCTGAAGAACAACGTAGTCCCATTTTTTTGAGCGTATATTGGCATAAAGTTCTGGTCTTTTTGAATGCATCTCAAAGGTATGACTGGACTTTGCATCCATGAGTACTTCCAATCGAACACCTTTGCTATCCGCCATTTGCTCAAAGAGCTTAGGCATATTGTTATAATGGGTGTAGGAATTACCGACAAACAACACACGCATGGGTTGAGAAAAGTAATTTCCGAATTGCAAAACAAAAACCAATAAAAGAAAAAATGGCGTTTTCATGACGTTTAGTTTATTTGTCACCAAACAAAAGTCTTGCCAAAGCAGCCAAATCGTTTGGATCAGCGGCGGTTTTTTCTTTGCTGAAATTCATATCTTGGACGGCTTGCAATGGAACCAAATGAATATGGGCGTGTGGTACTTCCAATCCGATAACACTTACACCGATGCGCTTGCATGGAATATGTTGTTTGAGTTTGCCAGCAACTTCTTTAGCAAATAGCCAAAGGCGTTGGTAGGCTTCGTTATCGATATCAAACAAATAATCCGTTTCTGTTTTTGGTATAACCAGCGTATGGCCTGCTGCCAATGGCATAATGTCGAGAAAGGCCAAAAACTCTTCGTTTTCAGCAACCTTATAACAAGGGATTTCGCCGGCAATTATGCGCGAAAAAATACTAGACATTAGCGAGAGATCGAAATGATTTCAAAATGCATTATGCCTCCGGGTGTTTGAATTTCGGCGATATCTCCAACCTTCTTACCCAAGAGACCTTTACCTATTGGTGATTCTATGGAGATTTTTCTCAGCTTGATATCCGCTTCGTTTTCAGCAACAAGTGTATATTCAATTTCCATTCCATTGGTTTGATTTTTTATTAAAACTTTGGAAAGAATATACACTTTACTATTATCCATATGGGTTTCATCTATCAAGCGGGCATGCGAAATGATTTCTTCCATTTTGGCGATTTTCATTTCTAAAATTCCTTGTGCTTCTTTGGCAGCGTCGTACTCTGCGTTTTCCGATAAATCACCTTTATCACGGGCCTCTGCAATTTGTTCTGAAATAGCTGGCCTCTGTACGGTTTTAAGATGATGTAATTCGTCTTTCAATTTTTGAAGACCTTCTGCGGTATAATAATTAATAGTTGACATCTGATCAAAATTATGGAAACAAACAAGAGAGCCCTAGTAGAGCTCTCTTGACAAGTATAAAAGTAAGAAATTATTTTAAGCTAATCGTAGCGCCGATGGTATGAATCATGCCAAAGACACCTGCAAAACGTGTTGCGTATTCGATTCCGAGTGCATTTTGGTTTTCGCCTACAAGCGCGTCTATTGAAAAACCAGCCGTTGGCCCACTAAATGCACTAGAGCGTGTTTCTTCATTGAACATGCCTTCTTCGTATACAAAACCAGCGCGCATATTGAATGCCATGTTGTCTTTGGACAAGCCATAATCAAAACCAATTCGGTATTGGTCTTTCATGAATGAATTAGCCGTAAAGCCCAAAGCAAGATTCAGTTTGTTGCTCTCGTTAAAAATGAAATCATAAGAAGCACCAATACCAAGTAAGGACGGTAATTCAAAAGTAGCAGAACGTTGCTCGAGTGAGGCGATATAACCCGTACTCACATAAGTTACTTGCTGGGCCAATCCATCGCCTTTGTAACGCATTACTGGACCTACATTTTTAAGGGTAATGCCAAACTTAAGTTGATCTTGTTGACCAGATACATAACGTATACCTGCGTCAATTGCAATACCATTTGCTTTAAGGTTTGAAATACTCTCAGAGATTACTTTAAAGTTGATCCCACCGTAAATCGAAGAGGAGAACTCTTTGGCATATCCAACACTGAAAATATTGAAACGTGGAGAAAAGAAACCGATATTTCCTTCTGGGTTTGCAACAGTAGTAATCGGAATATCGCCATAATTCATGGCTTGCACGCTCACAGAGAATACTTCAGAATCTGAAATACGTTGAGCCAAGCCCGCACCATTAAGTGCGATACCTGCATTACCCATCCAGTTTGAATAGTTGTACTTCAATTGTGTTTTATCGGTAAAGGCAAGCCCAGCGATATTCATGTAACTCGCTTCTAAACCATTACAATTTGCGTAAGAAGCATCGCCCATTGCTGAAGAGCGCGCCCATGGATTAATTAATAGCTGAGAGGCACCTGCAGAACCTACGCGGTCTTCATTACCTGCTTGCGCTTGCAGTGAGGCCATCAGGCCCGCACAGCAAAGAATATGTTTAAATGTCATTTTCATAGCGATTGAACTATTCTTTCGTTAAATACCTTGTAAATCTGCTTGACGCATGCCGCCAAAGAACTTCAAGACGCGTTCTCCAACGTTAGGAACGTCTACATGAATCAGATAGATTCCACCCGCAACCGGAATTGCCTTATGGTTGGTCAAATCCCAGTCGATATAGGTTTGCGGACTGTCTTTCTTGAAGGTGCGTACCAATTTACCATTGGCAGTATAGATACGTACGGTACATACTTCAGGAAGATTCACAATTTTAACCTTGGTATCCAAACGCGTGCGCTCGTATTCAGAGAATGCATAGTAAGGATTTGGCACCACGTTGATCATGGCCAAAGCCTCTTTAAGCATATCTTGTGAACCAACTTGGGTCGCAATTTTATCCATTGACCAGCCGTACATTGGCTTACCTGCGTTTTCACCTGAACCAACAAAGTTTTTGTATTCTTTGTTGACACGTAAACGAATGGTAACATCGGTTGAAAGTAATTCTTGATCTTGCTCCAATAATGGGTAAGCAATCCAAGTTAAAGAACCATAAAGCTCACGTTTAGCTGAAGAGCTGTTTGCTTCTACCTCAAGGTATTTATTGTAAGCGAAGTTTCCGCTTGTTGACTCAGCAAGCGCTGGGTTGTAAGCAGGGAAGTTAAAGCCAGAACTGAAACCGTTGGTGCTTGATTGGTTATAGCTAAATACGTAAACAGGGTGCATACCGCCCATTAGCGGTGTACCTACGTTGCTTACTAATCGATCTGTTGGATTCCAGATCATGTCTGCACCGTTTTCTCCGCCTAAGAAAGAGTTTTCTCCGAATGCCATGTAAAGACGGGCACCAGATTCGAGGTCTACGGCGTAGCCAGGGAACCAGCCCATACCTTCACCTGTTCCATCAGGATTACCGTTTTTGTCCACGCTCGGGCTCTTACGTAGAGCGCCTGGTTGGGCACCTCCTACGTTCAAGGCAGGGTTTCTTCCGAGCTCCACTATTGGACAGCGTGTCCAAAGGCTTTTGTCATTGGTAATTACGATATTCACACTCGGCAAGAAAGAAATGGATGCATTGAGTTTACTAGAACCTGAGAAGGTGCCAAAATAAGCCAAAGGCATGTAATCAGCTTGGTAGCCTACCACACGATGTGGCGCCACAATACCGTCTAAAACGCGCTCAAAAACTTGAGGCGCATCAGCTCCTACTTCGTCTGGGTAATTACAAGGGTTCTGATAAGTTGGGCCATCAGGCAAACACTCATAGCCAGATGCGTTCGGATCAGTCTCAGGAGCGTAATCTCCGGAACGCACCCAGTTTGTTGGGAAGAAAGCGTCGTTATCTTTGACACCAGTTAACCATCGTTTAGAAGAGTCAGCAAATTCAATGCTCGCATCGATCATGTTGGTCGATTTAGAAGCCAAGTTACCAATACCCGTATACTTCGTTTGGTAGATTTGGACTGAAATACCCCATTGCGGAATAATTTGCTCGTTGTCTGACTTGATTGAACGCTCAGAAGTAACAGAGTCTAGGATAGTAAGGTCATCTTTACTTACGTGGCGGTAAATGGTCCAGCTAGCGGTGTCAGCTGAATTACCGATTGTTGGTGCCGTGTAGTCATGGAATTTACATGTGAAGTAACCGTTTGCCAAATTCAATGGATCGACAACCTTGATATTGATTGGACCAGCTCCGTAATCATAGGTTGGGTTTGCCATGTAACCATCGTTTAAGATGGTATTTAAGCTAGAAGATGTCAATTCAAGGCTGCGGTTTCCGTTTCCGTAACCATCTAGGCGTGTAATTTGCGGCGAAGACCCATAAGAAATCAATTGCGCAGTACCTCCTGCCTCGGGCATCGGGTTGTGTGGAATTGCCGCTACAGGTGAGATTGCGGTACCATCAAAGTTGAGACGGCTTGAGATATAAGGTATCTTTTGGCCATCGAGCAACAATGGATCGTTTGGATCGTATTCTTTGAATTGGTTGTATGCATAGGCAACAGCAACATAATAATATGTTTTGTGGTTCACAAGCGCACGTGCTCCTTGGGCAAACGCATCCTCTTTGATAGCAAAAGTATGCTGAATACCGTTGTTTTCTCCGTCTACTTTTTCAACAGGAACAGAAAAACCTAAGGCTTCGTCAAACTCAAAGTTGATGATGCGTGAGATATTATTTTTGATATCGCACTGCGCAACCAAACGCGCTTTGTCTGGATCAGCGATATCTGCAATCGATACATCTTGTGCTTTCAATTGATAGATCTGGTATCCTTCGAAACGATAGAAGCGGTCTACAGTTGGATCTGTAATGTTGATTTCATCGATCTCTGCATAAGCCTCTTGGTAGTTGTTCGAAGATACCGGGTTATCAATCATAAGAATAAGCTCATTCTCCAATTCTTGAATGGTTAGACGCGGTGCATCTGGTGGAGAAAGAATTTTAAAGCAAGCATCGAATAGCGCTTGTGCTTTTGTATCTGCACGTTTCATGGCTTCTACGGATGCCATTAAACCACCATCTGTGCTGCGTCCATAGACAATACCAACAGTAATGTTGTTAATGGCACCTGGGCGTAGGGTAAATGGACCTGCTGACTGCACAAAACGACGGTCACCGGAAGGGTTGTTGCTTGTGGATTCGTCCCAACCATTCGGATAAGATGCAGACATATCCTCACCTTGGGTCGACCAATGCAATGGGTCAGAGGTACCAGGGAACATATAATCAGAAAGCACCAAAGAACCACCAGTACCGGTTCCTAATCCACCGTAGTACATTTCAGAGCCATTCGCCCACTGTCCTTCCATGAAATTGTAGTATTCCGCGGCTGGCCCTGGGTCATTGTAAGGGTAAGCTGAAGTTGATGTGTAATAGGTAAAGCGACGCATCCCAAAACGCTCGTTATCGATGATGCCGTCAGAGTAGCCGATTCCAATTCCTTTATAGACGATACCATTGTTGGCCAATGCATCAACAACAGTTGGTACGACTTCGGTTTGTGTGGCTTCATCGTAGTAAGGGCCGGGGTTGTCTAAGCCGTCTGCATCTTGGTAAGGACCTTCGAAGAAGTCACAGCCAATTGCAGGTGGGTTTTCACCGTATCCTAATTTACCACCATCTGACTCATCGATGAGGTCGCCGTTGTACATGTAACCTAAACCGCGAGATACATCACAGCCGGTGTAGTCGTCAGCGTAGTTTCCGACGTCAGCATCTAAGTACTGGGAGAAATAAGTATTGTAAAGCGTTTGAGTACCGCGGTTAATTAATTCGTAGTTGTAGAAAGTCATGCGGTTGACTTCATCGTTTGTTGCAAAAGAGAAGGCTTGGGCACGGATTTCCATACCGATAGGGTCACCGTTTGTTTCAGTGTGGATATTTCCTTTGTCATTGAAGACCCACCAGTGTGTTTCGTCACCGTAAAGTGAAATGCGGCGGTCGATACCACATTCGATGTCATCACGACCTAAGATGTCGTCGTACCACGGGTGATCTCCGTTGTCTGGGTTGTAATTTCCGTCTTGATCGCGGTCATAGAAAGGTGCTAAGAAGTAATCTTGGCCACGAGAAACATCGCCATGAGCTGGCCAACCGTATATGCGATTGAGCTCATCGTTGGTAGGTGCGGTAATTTCGTCGCAACCTTCAGTGGTAATACCTGCACCACACTCCCACCAAATATTAAATTTAATGACTTCCGCTTTGCGGATAGTATAGAATTTATCGTAGGCAATACACTGATCTGGATCGATGTTGGCCTCACCAAAATCTCTAACCGCATCGTCACCAACTGGATTAAGCGGGTTGTAGTTACCCGTACCAGGTGTAACGGTTAATGGACCAGGCCAAAAATCGTTACCAGAGCGGTAGCGAAGTGCAGCTAATTTAAGCTGCCCATTGACGTCGGTTCCACCCATCCAAAGTGCACCTGCGAAAATTGCAAAACGGTTACTGCCTTTTGGCACCTCGTATGCAGCTACTCCGGCAGCGCGGTTTTGGAACATGCTACCACCTTGCTCTATGAGCGCAGCAACATCGTTGAACTTCATGGTCAACTTGGCTGTTGCTGGACTGCAGTTCGCCTTTGGCTTTGCAGTTGGTTTGTAATCTTTGTCGTTGGGGCCTAGGTACGCCAATGCTTGAGAGCAAGCTACTGTTAGACCTATAAACGCGGCAATGAATTGCTTTTTCATAATACTTCGTTAATGCTTCTTAAAAATCAAATTTGACACCTAAACGGATGGTTCTAGGTACACTGATATTAAACGGATTCTGAATCTTCATGGTGTAGTAGTCACGGAAAGATTGCTCATCAATTTGGTTTTGGATAGCCGTTTGGCTAGATGCAGCGGCAAGATAACCGTCGTCGTCCCAGTTACCAGTGGCACGATAAACATTCAACACATTGAATTGGTTAAATAAGTTGGTTGCACGAACGTAGACTTGTAAGAAAGCTGTTTTCTTTTTGTTGTCTTTGTCGCCATATTCAATATTGATGGTTTTATCTGCTTGGATATCCAAACGGTACTGCCAAGGTAAGCGTGAACCATTAAGCGTACCATTGATACCTGCATTCAAGGCACCAATACCTTCGTCAGTAATGAAGGTTTGAGCTGAATATGGAGACCCTGAGTTGATGTTGGCAATCATGTTGAGACCTGTATTTTCTAACAAGCGCAACTTGCCGATCATTGGGCCATTGTAGTCTTGACCTTCGCCGTAGCGATAGTCAAAAGTAACATTGAAGGCATGACGTTGGTCGTAGCTGTATGGGAAGATGACACGAAGGTTTGGCAAACCAGCGTTAACAAGGGCAGACATTGAAGTAGCATCAGAACCTGTTCCATCGGCAAACTGCAATGTATAGTTTGCTGTCATGCGGATGTTGCCAGTTTGACGCATATCGTATGCAATGGTTAGACCTTTTACAGTACCGAAATCACGGTTACCAAAAGTTTTGTAAGTAACAGGATATGCTTCGAAAACGTTGATCAACTGCACGTTATCGCGTTGTTCGCGGTAGAACGCAGAGATTTTAACCGAAGAAGTACGTGTTACCACTTGTTGGAAACCAAGTTCGTAGTCTACGGTTTTCTCTGGAAGGAGGTTAGCGTTATTGATAACGGCATTTCGTGACTGAATAAATTGGTACTCATATGGGTTGAAGCGGAAACCGGATGTCGGACGCTTGGTAAGAATGTCGTAGTGCGCAAAGAAAGAGGCCTCTTCTGAAATTGGGAAAGAGAAGGCAATACGTGGCATTACGTTTACTTGTGCTTTGTAGTCTTCAAAGGCATCGGCAGTTGGCGTTTCTAATGATGGATCTTGCAACCATGGTGCAATACCTGCAGCGCCGCGAACCACAGATGGATCTTTGATTGGGGCACCTGTTGCATCGTACCATTGTGCACCATTTCGGAAACCATTGATACTTGAAGGGTTGTTGACATCATTCACGTAAACAACGTAGTCGTCTCCCATACCCTCAGGTAGGTCTACCCAGCTATATTGATTTGGATCAGCTTGGGCAAGAGCGCGTGCTTCTTGAACGGTTTTAGCTGTATAGAATAGATAAGGATCTTTCAAAACAGGTTGGTTGGCATCGAATACATCTACACGTACACCCACGTTAAAGACGATGTCTTTGAACGCAAATTTATCCATGATATAACCGGCCATGTAGATTGGTTGGAAAGCACCCACAAAACGGCGGTAATTACCGTTCTCATCAAACTCATTAAAGTACTTATTGATATCTGTGTTACCACGTACTTTTTTACCGGTATGGTCGTAACCCCAATAAGATACAAAAGACTGACCGCTATTCAGGAGTTCATCGGGTGAGAACATATCGAATTGGAAAATATTCGGGTCATATTGGTCGATATCGATGAAATCCGTTCCGGCTGGGTTATAGCCAAGTTGTTGGCGAAGGTTGTAATCGAAGAAAGATTGTTGATCGTTGTTCAATTGACCTCCGTATTCTCCTGTACCTGTTTGGTATGCGTTTCCAGCATTAAGACGGTCATAAGTGATGGCTTTAAAAGACCCTGAGTCGGTAACGACGCCTGAGTTCAAATCGAGCTCTCTAATATGGAAATTAGCCAACTGACGGGCAATAGACCAAATGCCGACAGGTCCGTTGTCGCCGCTGGTCCAGCCGCGATCTACACGTTGTTCGTATTCGAAACCAAGCGAAATGGAATGGTCTCCTAGCACAACTGAACCGGCTCCTGTTACACGGAACTGATCGTTTTCAGATTTGCCAAAACCATTTGAAGGAGAGCCGATGTTAGCCCAAATACCATAAACACTTCCTGGAAGGTCGCCATTGCGCAAGGCGTTTCCTTGCTGAATTTGGAAAAGGTTTTCATAACGGCCAATTGGGTTGCCTTCGTAGATGTTGTAGTATTGAGTTGTAATCGATGCAAGGGCAGCATTTGTTTCTGACGGCGTAAAATCTACTTCTACATCGCGAAAACCATTGTGTACATACATTTGCGTCGCAGGATCAAACTCATAAGAAGGTACGCGTGTGGTAACGAACTTACCCACGTGGCCATAATTAAAGAGATTGTATTTGTGATTTGGATCGTAAGACTCACCCATAGATTTGGAGTAATCTACCATGAGGTTGTAGAGTGCAGACTTAATTTTAGAGCTTGATCCTTCGCGGTCGTTGTTGAAACGCTGGGTCAGACGTGCATAGACGCGGTAATCAAGGTTTTTACTTACGCCGTAGTTTGTAAAATTCAAAAGCGAGCTTCCATAGCCATAGGACGTGCCTTGGAAATAGTTTAATGAACCACCAAGTTGAACGTTTACTGATGGCCCGGTATTGACATCAATTTTACCTGATGCTGAGAATACGCTGTTACGGGCATTCATGCGCCAATCTGTTTTTTCAAAGTCGTCGGCTCTGAGGAACAAAGCGTTATGGAACGTACCAAAACCTGTTGAGGTTGGACGCAATGGGTTTGCAAGCAAGTCATCTCGTACCTCTTTTTTAATGCGGTAAGAACCTCCGGCAAGCGGACGAGAGTCTAATTGATCAGTGTAGTTTGCGGAAATAAGGAAACCCAAACGCGGACGCGTTTTGTTGCCAAGTGAATCTCTTTGCATCCAAAGCGGACCCGATAACATCCCTTCCACGAGATTATAACCGTATTTATCAAGGCCAAATACTTTTCCGTCGTAACCATTCGGATCTGCTCCGTTGATATACAAACCAGAACTAACTGCCTCAAGACTACCGAAATAGATAGAGGAAGGACCACGAGTGGTAATGGAGATAATACCACCAGTGACGTCACCATAGTTGGCAGGAACACCACCGGTAATTACAGATACTTCTTCTAATGCTGACTTCGGAAGGTTAGAAGATCCTCGGACTTTGATACCGTCAATGTAGAAGTAAGTTGCATCGGAACGCGTACCACGAACAGAAATTGCACCAGAACCTTCGTTTACATTTACACCTCCAACAGTTCCGGCCACTGCTGTAGCGGAACGCGCTGGTAGGCGAGCGATATCTTCCCGGGTGACCGTTGCACCAGATGCACCGCCGTCTTTATCGATGAGCGGAACTTTATATCGAACAACTTTTACTTCTTTTGTTTCTTGAGTTTTGGTTGTTAATGCCAGATTGTCCAAGAAAGTAATGCGGTCAGGGGAAATAGATACACCTTCCATGGTTAGGTTCTGATAACCTCCTTCGGCGTTGCGAACCTCGACATCGTATGAGCCTGGTTGAATACCATTGATTTGGAATTTACCTTTTTCGTCGGTAAGCGCACTACCACGAATAGCCCCTGCTTGCTTCAAGAGAACTTTACTAAACTCTAAAGGAGCTTTAGTTGCCTCGTCTGTAACAGTACCACGCAGGGTTCCGAGACCCGATTGTGAAAATGCATAAGTGCTTACAAATAAAGCGCTTAAAAGCAATAATTTCAGTTTACCCACCATATGAATGCGTATAAATTTTACTATTTCTCGTTTTTTTAAGATTGTAAATATAGAAAATTCCATAGTCTTAACATAAAATTCATCAAAAAACTATCGGATGTTTGCGCATATTTGTAATCGAATCAAGTGTTTGTATTTTAATGTCATTTTTCAATCAATTTCAATTAAAGGACTTTCAGTTCACCATTGTTGAGCAAACTTCACTTGATCTCGACGCAATTACGTTGTTTCCCGAAGAGTTGCAGCAATTCAATGCGCTACATAATACTAAACGCAAAATTGAATTTTTAGGGGGGCGTCACTTGCGCAACACACTTGAGATTAAGCACCCTATTCAATATTCCAAAAGCGGAAAGCCCTACATTGAAGGAACTAATTTAAAGATTTCGATTTCGCATTGCCCCGGCTGGATCAGCTTGGTTGCAGCACCCTACCCTATCGGCATCGATATCGAGCTTGAGGACCGAAACGCGCTGAGAATCATCAATAAATTTGCTACTGAAGATGAAAAAATTTTATGCTTTGACGCTACACAAAATTGGGCTTTGGATTTATGGTGCGCAAAAGAAGCCATTTATAAACTTTACGATATGCAAGGTTTGTCCTTCAAAGAAGAAATTCAAATTCAATCCAAAGATAAATCTCAGGACCTCATTTTATTAAAAGGCTGCATCACAAGAGCACACAGCAACCCAGAATTTGAAGTGAGGATTTGCAAGCAGAATAAAGTGCTTTTGGCAGTGGCGCTTTTCAAGGCTGAGCCTTAAGGCTCATGTCTAGTGCCTTTACTGAATGGGTCAAGGCGCCTACTGAGATAAATTGTACACCGGTCTGCGCATACGCTAAAATAGTGTCTGCAGTAATGCCTCCGCTCGCTTCCGTCTCAATTCCGGCAGGAATAAGTTTCAATGCTTCTGCCAATTGTATGGGCGTAAAGTTATCGAGCATAATGCGGTCATAGCTGATTGGGAGTTGAAGCAGTTCGTTGAGTTCATCAAATGAGCGTATTTCAACCTCAACCTTTAAATCAAGTTGTTTTTCCTTGAGATATTGCTGGGTTCGTTCCAAAGCTGGCGCTAAGCCTCCGGCGTAATCGATGTGATTGTCCTTGAGCATAATCATGTCGTAAAGACCAAAACGATGGTTGGCTCCACCTCCAATTTTAACCGCGTATTTATCGAGAAAACGCATACCGGGTGTGGTTTTCCGGGTGTCTAGTAGCGTGCAGTTTGTATCTTTTATGAGTGCAACATAAGCTGCGGTCTGTGTGGCAACGCCGCTCATGTGTTGCATGCAATTAAGGAGCAGGCGTTCAATAGCCAAAATTGACCGAGCAGAACCAGCTAACTTAAATGCAATTTGACCGGGCTGAACTTTATCTCCATCTTTTAAAAAGGGAGAAAATTCGAGCGAGTTGTCATATAGCGTGCAAATACGCTCGGCAACTTCCATTCCTGCCAAAATACCACTTTCTTTAATCAAAAGTACGGCACTTGAACGGGCCGCTGCGGGAACGCAAGCTAAAGACGAATGATCGCCATCTTGAATATCTTCTGCTAATGAAGCCCTGATAAATTGATCTAGCATTTAACAAAGATAAGAAGAGCAACAGAATCCGCGATATGTTTCTAATTTTGAGCCTATGAAATTTGATCAGCGCTTGCTCGATAAAGTACAAACCCTTCCGCACCACCCCGGGGTATATCAGTATTTAGATCAAAGCGGGCAAATCATCTATGTTGGGAAAGCCATTGACCTCAAAAAGCGCGTCAGTTCGTATTTTCAGAAAGAACACCTCGACGGCAAAACCAGAACTTTAGTCAAACTTATTGCCGACATCCGCTTTACGGTTGTTCAAAATGAACTTGAGGCATTGTTGCTCGAAAACAACCTCATCAAAAGCTATCGGCCGCGCTATAACGTATTACTTAAGGATGATAAAACCTACCCATGGATTGTCATCAAAAATGAACCCTTTCCGCGCATTTTTCCTACGCGCAAAAAATTCAATGACGGCTCTACCTACTACGGTCCGTATCCAAATGTCAAACAAATGCATCAGCTACTTGGTCTCGTGCGCGAATTATTTCAAATTAGAACCTGTGCTTTGGACCTTAGCATCCAAAAACGCGAGCAAAATAAATACAAGGTGTGTTTGGAATACCATATTGGAAAATGCGCCGGGCCCTGCGAACAATTACAGACGGAAATAGCATATAACGAAACCATTCAAAAAGTGAGGCTTCTGTTGGAAGGGAAAAACTATTCTCTCATCCAACGACTTAAAAAAGAAATGCAGCATTTTGCGGCAAATGAAGCATTTGAAGCAGCCCAAAATTGCAAAGAACTCATTGAAACCCTCGGAAAGTACCAAGCCAAGTCTATGGTTGTTTCTGATCACCGTCAATCCTACGATGTGTGCTATGTTGAAAAAAACCAAGACGAAGCTTGGATGAGTTATTTAGTCGTGAGCGAAGGAAATATTGTACACGCCTATTCGTCAAAAGTATCAGACCCCTTGGATGTTGGGGTCGAAGTCTTGTATGCACAGCTGATCCCGCAATTACAAGCGCATTTTGAAAGCCAAGCCAAAGAAATTATTGTGGGCATCGAGACACCACTCTCGCTCGTCAATGTAAAGAGTAGTTTTCCTAAAATTGGTGAAAAAAAACACCTGCTCGAAATGGCCATCAATAATGTGAAGCACGCAAGGCTTCAAGCGCGTAAAGCAGCCATGAACAAAAGCACTGCTGTGCAAAACACACCGATGCAAGCAATACTCGAATTCCAAACTGCACTTGGTTTAGCGAAGCCCCCTTTACATATTGAATGCTTTGATAACTCAAACTTACAGGGCACAAATCCTGTGTCTGCTTGCGTTGTATTTAAAAATGGCTTACCAAGCAAAGCGGATTACCGACATTTCAATGTCAAAACTGTTGAGGGCCCAGATGATTTCAGTACCATGAAAGAAGCGGTAACGAGACGCTATAAAAGACTCCATGAAGAAGGGGCCTCGCTTCCTGATTTAGTCATCATTGATGGTGGTAAAGGGCAGCTAGGAGCAGCTATGGAGGCCATTCAAGAGCTTGGCCTACAAAACGAGCTCAAACTCGTTGGCCTTGCCAAGCGCCTTGAGGAAATATATAAACCAGGCTTTTCGCGTTCATTGATTTTAAATCGCCGTTCATTAGCACTAAAACTCGTTCAACAACTTCGTGACGAAGCACACCGTTTTGGTTTAAGTCATCACCGACAGCGCAGAAGTAAAAATGCACTTGGGTCTGCACTAGACGAAATCAAAGGCCTTGGCCCGAAAACCATAGAAAGTTTATTTCAGGAGTTTAAAACCATCTCCAAAATGAAGGCCGCTGGCGCAGATTTGATAGCCAAAAAAATAGGAGCCGCAAAAGCACGACTCCTATTTGAATACTTTGAGCAAAATCTTTGACTATTCGACGACAAAAGACCTTGTGGTTTGGACACCATTAATTTCGAGTACCATCAGATAAGTTCCGCTAGCCATGTTGTTGGTGTCTGTCAAGACGAGGTTGCTGCCGGTTTGGATAAATAATGGGAAACTACTCACTTTCTTGCCGGTGATATCGGTAATCAGTAGTTGTGCCGCACCGCCTGTAGCCGAACTAAAAGCGATATGTAGGTCGCCGTCTGTTGGGTTTGGATATACATTTAAATCTGCAAACGGAGCAGTAGTAGGAATTGAGAGAACTAAATCGTTAGATGGGGAACCAGCATAGAGGTTGATGTCATCTAAGAAGAAGTTATTACCGCCTTCACCCTCAAAACGAAAACGCATACGGAAGTTGTCAGTGAAGTAGTTTGCGGTCACGTTCGTCATATGAACGGTTACCCAATCAGATGAACTTGAAGGTGCCCAAGCGGTTGAAACAACTTGGTTGGAAAGTTGGTTGCCGCCGAGTGTTTTGCGTTGAGCCCAGTTTTCACCACAGTTGCCAGTGACAAATACTTTAAGGTATTCGTAATCTGAAGAAATGCGTTTGCGATAGGCATATCTGAATGACAAAGTCACAGATCCTGTAACGGTATCGATACCAGAAAGATCAATGTTGGTTGAGATCAATTCATCGATGTTTGAAGCCGCTTGACCGAAATTGTTGAGACGTGCACACTTGGTGCCAGAATGACCAAAATTCGATTCTAAAGCAAATGTATTGTTGTTTGGCGAATTGACTATTTCCCAATTTGGTAAATTGTTTAGCGAAGTGTAAGCCTCAAAACCTTCCCAATAAGGTAAGGTCTCTGGTGTTCCCAAAACGCGAATAAATCCTGTTTTGGTTTCCGAATCAGAATTGGTGCCGTCAGTTGCAGTTAATTGAACATCGTACATGCCGGGCGTATTGAACACCACCACTGGGTTTTGAGAACTAGCAGAACTACCGCTTGCAAAAGACCAACCCGTTGAAGGTGTGATTACCCAACTCCAGGTTGTTACCGCATTGTAAGAATCATCGGAAAACTGCACTTCGTTGCCAGCACAAACGGTGTTCTTGTCTGAAGAGAAATCTGCTTTACACAAATATGGTGTGCCAGACGCACCAACGGCTGTAAGGTTAGCTGCTGAAACAACGTTGGCGCGACCGGTGCTTGCAACCTGTAGGGCATTGCGCATACGGGTACGCTGACCCTCGGTGAACATTTTAGAGCAATAAGAGTAATCCATGTAATTCTCCACGTTATCGCGGATGTCAAAACCCCAATAGGCGTTATCGGAGTTACAAGTGTTGGAGTTGAGCAAACAAGCGGTGACACCGATACAATTTGGTGTATCTTGCACGTTGTCGTCAGTGCTACAACTACTGGCATTCCCAGGATTGTTGTTTCCTCCCCAAGTATGGTCTAAGTTGAGCCAATGGCCAACTTCGTGTGTGAGCGCACGACTGGCGCTTGTCGAACCAGTGCCAATTGCACCAACATAGTCATGAAGAATCCAAATGCCATTTTGCATGCTGGTTGCACCCCAATTACTTGGTTTGTAAGTATAGCCTGCTGCCCCGCCGATATCACCACAAATAAAAATATTGAGGTATTTGTTGCCTGGCCACTGGCCGTTGTAAACGTTATTACCTGCAACAATGGCATCTACTTGATTGCCGCCGTCGTCACCTTGATAGCTCATAGGTGAGAATGTTCTGGTAATTCCGTTGAAACAGGTGCCATTTGGCGCAATGGTTGCCAATTTAAACTCGACCTCGATATCTGCAGGCATTCCTTGAAAATCAGGATGCACATTGGCTGTATCGGAATTCAGTTTGCGGTAATCTCTGTTCAGAATAAAGAGTGCATTGAGGATTTGCTCATCGGAGAT